>Ga0131853_10001836_pt1 | contig 37958 bp, 35 predicted proteins | sample TergutLab28metaG_FD_92764 | JGI IMG/M metagenome (GOLD analysis project Ga0131853, IMG submission 92764) | Labiotermes labralis P1 segment gut microbial communities from Petit-Saut dam, French Guiana - Lab288 P1 (version 2) (version 2) | ecosystem: Host-associated > Arthropoda: Insects >... | reverse complement strand
TGAACGGGATGTGCCCGCTGCGTTGCGTCCCCTTGCCCAGCCCGACGAGCTCGGTGACATCCTCCCTGGCGCCCTTCAGCGTGATGCCGTGGGCCTCCAGAATGCGGTAGGCGACGCCAGCAGGCTCGCCGAGCAGGCCGAGCAGGATGTGCTCGGTCCCGATGTAGTTGTGGTTGAGCATCTTGGCCTCTTCCTGAGCCAAGACGACGACCCGGCGGGCCCGGTCCGTGAACCTCTCGAACATGTGTCACCTCTCGTCGATACTTCGAGAGTAACGACGGGGTGGGGCGGAGGATGCCCCTGTTCGCCCCAGGCGTGATCGGGACTCCTCGGCCTCCATTCGCTGCGCTCAGTCGACCAGCGGAGGCGCCTACTTCTTCTTGCCCACGGGCGCCAGGTAGAAGTGGGTGTCCTGCGCGGTGAACTGGATCGTCACATTGCGGTCGAGGTTCCGCGGCGTCTCGAAGACGGTCGTGTACGGGGTGTAGCCGTCGCCGCAGTCGGCCGCCGCCTTCGCGAGCTTCATCGTGATCTCATCAGGTGCGGTCACGGTGTAGCCGGTCGCATACGGCGGGCACTTCGTCGAGCCGTAGAGGGTGACGGCGAACTCGCTGCCGTCCTTCTTCATCCACGCCGCCCAGGGGGCGCCGCCCGCGCTCGCGGCCGAGGCCTGGATGCCCTTGGGCTCGCCCTTGTACGACGTCTGCGGGTCGGGCGAGACGGCAGCCTGACCGCAGCCCGCGAGCAGAACCGTCACGACCGCTGCGGTCGCGCAGGCGGACACGAGACGGCGGCGGGGGGCGGGCATGGCAGCGATTGTACGGGCCGCTTCCTCTCCGTTCGCCGTAGGCTCGGCGCCGTGAGCAATCTCGAGCGCGACCCCGCCGAGACCGTCGCGGACTGCACCGCCGCAGGGGACTCGGCCGCCCCCATGCTCGTGCTCGAACCACGCGAGGTCCCGCTCGGCGGCCCCCGCGCGATGTCGGTGCAGCGCACCCTGCCGCAGCGCGCCCGCTCGACCATCGGCGCCTGGTGCTTCCTCGACCACTACGGCCCCGACGACGTGTCGCTGACGGGCGGGATGTCGGTGCCGCCGCACCCCCACATTGGCCTGCAGACCGTCTCGTGGCTGTTCCGCGGCGAGATCCGGCATCGCGACTCGGTGGGCTCTGACGCGCTCGTGCGCCCCGGCGAGCTCAACCTCATGACGGCGGGCCACGGCATCTCGCACACCGAGTACTCGACATCCGCCACCACCGTCCCGCACGGCGTGCAGCTCTGGCTCATGCTGCCCGGCGAACAGCGCGACCGGCCGCCCTCATTCGAGCACAGCGCCCCGACGCCGTTCCCGCTGCGGGCGGATGCCGGCGCCGCCGTGCGCACGCACGTGTTCATCGGCGCGCTCGTCGGGCACCCCGAGCACGCCGCCGTCACCGACACCCACAGCGCGCTGCTCGGCGCCCAGCTCGAGCTGCCCGCCGGGGCATCCGTCGAACTCGACCTCGACCCCGCGTTCGAGCACGGGCTGCTGCTCGATCACGGTGCGCTCGCCGTCGACGGGGCCGCGCTGCCGCCGCGGCACCTCGGCTATCTCGAGCCCGGGCGCACGCGCGTGCGGCTGGAGGCGGCGGAGGACGCGCTCGTCGTGCTGCTCGGCGGCGTGCCCCTGGGCGAGCCGATCGTCATGTGGTGGAACTTCGTCGGGCGCACCCATGAGGACATCGTGGAGGCGCGCACCGACTGGATGGCGCAGGCCATCGCCGGCCCGCGCCCCGCCGAAGGCCGCTTCGGCTTCGTGCCCGAGACCGACGGCGAGGCGCCGCTGCCGGCGCCGGTGCTGCCGACGGTGCGCCTCAAGCCGCGGGAGTAGCCCCCGCGGCGATCCAGCGGTGCGAAATGTCCGATGGATGCCCCACGAGCGTGCATCTCGCACCGCCGGAACTCCCAGCGCTCAGCCCGATACCCTTGTCCCCATGCGCAAGGTCCTCGTCACCGGCGGCGCCGGGTTCATCGGCTCGAACTTCGTCCACTACCTGATCGAGAACACCGACGACCACGTCACGGTGCTCGACAAGCTGACCTACGCCGGCAATCTGGCGAGCCTCGAGGGGCTGCCCGCTGACCGCTTCGCCTTCGTCAAGGGCGACATCGCCGACGCCGCGGTCGTCGACCCGCTCGTCGCGGCATCCGACCTCGTCGTGCACTACGCCGCCGAGAGCCACAACGACAACTCGCTGCACGACCCGCGCCCCTTCGTCGACACGAACCTCATCGGCACCTTCACGCTGCTCGAGGCGGTGCGCAAGCACGGGGTGCGCTACCACCACATCTCGACCGACGAGGTCTACGGCGACCTCGAGCTCGACGACCCGCAGCGCTTCACCGAGCACACCCCGTACAACCCGAGCTCGCCCTACTCGAGCACCAAGGCCGGCAGCGACCTGCTCGTGCGCGCGTGGGTGCGCAGCTTCGGCGTGCAGGCGACGATCTCGAACTGCTCGAACAACTACGGGCCCTATCAGCACGTCGAGAAGTTCATCCCGCGCCAGATCACCAACGTCCTGACGGGCGAGCGCCCCAAGCTCTACGGCGCCGGCCTCAACGTGCGCGACTGGATCCACGCCGACGACCACTCGAGCGCGGTGCTCACGATCGTCGAGAAGGGCGTGATCGGCGAGACCTACCTGATCGGCGCCGACGGCGAGAAGGACAACAAGTCGGTCGTCGAGCTCATCCTGCGGCTCACGGGCAACGAGCCCGACGCCTACGACCACGTCGTCGACCGCCCCGGCCACGACCTGCGCTACGCGATCGACTCGACCAAGCTGCGCACCGAGCTCGGCTGGGCGCCGAGGTACCGGGACTTCGAGGCCGGCCTCGCCGCCACGATCGACTGGTACCGCGCCAACGAGGCGTGGTGGATGCCCCAGAAGGCCGCGACCGAGGCGAAGTACGTCGCCCAGGGTCAGTAGCCCGCCTCGGCGACGCACCCCGGACGAGACATCCCGCCCGATTAGACTCGCGTTCTGATGAGCGACTCGAAGCGCCCCGCACTGCGCGAAAGCCCGATTCCCGGCCTGTTCGTCGTCGACCTCGACCTGCGCGGCGACAACCGCGGCTGGTTCAAGGAGAACTGGCAGCGCGAGAAGATGCTGCCGATCGGGCTGCCCGACTTCGGCCCCGTGCAGAACAACGTGTCGTTCAACGACGAGGTCGGCACGACGCGCGGCATCCACGCCGAGCCGTGGGACAAGTTCGTCTCGGTGGTGCACGGCAAGGTCTTCGGCGCCTGGGTCGACCTGCGCGAGGGCGACTCCTTCGGCACCGTCTTCACCGCTTCGATCGATCCGTCGGTCGCGGTCTTCGTGCCGCGCGGCGTCGGCAACGCCTACCAGACGCTCGAACCGGACACCGTCTACTCCTACCTCGTCAACGACCACTGGTCGCCCGACGCCGGCGCGAAGTACACCTTCCTGAACCTCGCCGACGAGACCGCGGCGATCGCGTGGCCGATCCCGCTCGAGCAGGCGGTGCTGTCCGAGAAGGACAGGGCGCACCCGCGGCTCGCGGAGGTCTCGCCCATGGCCCCGCGCAAGACCCTCGTGCTCGGCGCGAGCGGTCAGCTGGGCCGCGCGCTGCGCGAGGTCTTCCCCGCGGCCGAGTTCGCCGGCCGCGACGAGCTCGACATCGCCTCGCCCGGCTTCGAGTCGGCGCGCGCGTGGCGCGACTACGGCGTGATCGTCAACGCGGCCGCGTACACGGCGGTCGACCTCGCCGAGACGCCGGAGGGGCGGGCGGATGCCTGGGCCGCCAACGTCTCGGGCGTCGCCGCCCTCGCCCGCGTCGCCACGGCGAACGGCGTGACCCTCGTGCACGTCTCGACCGACTACGTGTTCGACGGCACGGCCGCCGCCCACCCCGAGGACGAGCCGTTCAGCCCGCTCGGCGTCTACGGCCAGACCAAGGCCGCGGGCGACGCGATCGTCGCCACGGTGCCGCGCCACTACATCGTGCGCACGAGCTGGGTCATCGGCGACGGCAGCAACTTCGTGCGCACCATGGCGGGCCTCGCCGAGCGCGGCGTCGCTCCGAGCGTGGTCGACGACCAGGTCGGGCGGCTCAGCTTCACGGTCGACATCGCCGCGGGCATCCGTCACCTCCTCGACACGGCCGCGCCGTTCGGCGTCTACAACCTGACGGGCTCGGGCGAGCCCGCGAGCTGGGCCGCGATCGCGCAGCGCGTCTTCGCGCTCACCGGTCACGACCCCGCGGCCGTGACCGGGGTGAGCACCGCGGAGTACTTCTCGGGCAAGCCGGCCGCGCCGCGCCCGCTGAACAGCGTGCTGCCCCTCGACAAGATCGAGGCCACGGGCTTCACCCCGCGCGACCACCTCGTCGCGCTCGAGGACTATCTGAGCAACGCCTAACGGGATAAGGGGATCTTTCGTGCGTATCACGGTCATCGGCTGCGGCTATCTCGGCGCCGTGCACGCCGCGTGCATGGCGGAACTCGGCCACGAGGTGCTCGGCATCGACGTCGACCGGGCCAAGGTCGGACTGCTCGCCGCCGGTCGTGCGCCGTTCTACGAGCCGGGGCTGCCCGAGCTGCTGACCTCGGCGGGCGCCACCGGCCGCCTCGAGTTCACGACCGACATCACACGCGCGGCCGACGCCGATGTGCACTTCATCGCGGTCGGCACCCCGCAGAAGAAGGGCGAGTACGCGGCCGATCTGAGCTATGTCGACGCCGCCGTGACCGCGCTCGCCCCGCACCTCAAGCCGGGCGCGCTCGTCGTCGGCAAGTCGACGGTGCCGGTCGGCACCGCCCGTCGCCTCGCCGGCATCGTGAAGGCGGCGCAGCCCGAGGCCGAGCTCGCATGGAACCCCGAGTTCCTGCGCGAGGGCTTCGCCGTCGAGGACACGCTGCGCCCCGACCGCATCGTCTACGGCGTGGCCGAGGGCGCCGGCGGCGAGCGCGCGAAGACCCAGCTCGACGCGGTCTACGCCACGGCCCTCGGCAACGAGACCCCGCTCGTCGTGACCGGCTACGAGACCGCCGAGCTCGTGAAGGTCTCGGCCAACGCCTTCCTCGCGACCAAGATCTCGTTCATCAACGCGATCGCCGAGATCGCCGATGTGACGGGGGCGGATGTCACGAAGATCGCCGACGCGATCGGCTACGACGCGCGCATCGGGCGGCGCTTCCTCAACGCCGGCCTGGGCTTCGGCGGCGGATGCCTGCCGAAGGACATCCGCGCCTTCCAGGCCCGCGCGGGCGAGCTGGGCGCCGACCAGGCGCTCACGTTCCTGCGCGAGGTCGACCAGATCAACATGCGCCGCCGGGTGCGCGCCGTCGACCTGACGCGCGAGCTGCTCGACGGCTCGCTGCTCGGCAAGAAGGTCGCCGTGCTCGGCCTCGCGTTCAAGCCCGAGTCCGACGACGTGCGCGACTCGCCCTCGCTCGACGTCGCCTCCCAGCTGCGCGCACAGGGCGCCCGCGTCGTCGCCTACGACCCCCAGGCCGTGGAGAACGCGAAGCGCCTGCGCCCCGAGCTCGACTACGCGGCGTCGTCCGCGGAGGCCGCGGCCGACGCCGACGCCGTCGTCCTGCTCACGGAATGGAAGGAGTTCCGCGAGCTCGACCCGGCCGCCTTCGGCGCGGTCGTCGGCGAGCAGAGGATCCTCGACGGCCGCAACTGCCTCGACCCCGAACAGTGGCGCGCGGCCGGCTGGCGCTATCGCGCGCTCGGCCGCCCGTAGCGGCCCGTCCGTCCCCCACCAGGAAGCAGAAACACATGCGCGGCATCATCCTCGCCGGCGGCTCGGGCAGCCGCCTGTGGCCGATCACCAAGGGCATCTCGAAGCAGCTGATGCCGATCTACGACAAGCCGATGGTCTACTACCCGCTGTCGACGCTCATGATGGCGGGCATCAACGAGGTGCTGATCATCACGACCCCCGAGTACAACGCGCAGTTCCGCGCGCTGCTCGGCGACGGCTCGCAGCTCGGCATCCGCCTCGAGTACGCGGTGCAGCCCTCGCCCGACGGCCTCGCGCAGGCGTTCATCATCGGCGAGGAGTTCATCGGCGACGAGTCGGTCGCGCTCGTGCTCGGCGACAACATCTTCCACGGCGCGGGCCTCGGCAGCTCGCTGCGCGGGCATACCGAGATCGACGGCGGCCTGATCTTCGCCTACGAGGTGAGCGACCCCGAGCGCTACGGCGTGGTCGAGTTCGACGATGACTTCACGGCGCTCTCCATCGAGGAGAAGCCGACCGCGCCGAAGTCGAACTATGCGGTGCCCGGTCTGTACTTCTACGACAACTCGGTCGTCGAGATCGCGAAGACCATCGAGCCGAGCGCGCGCGGCGAGCTCGAGATCTCGACGGTCAACGAGCGCTACCTCGAGGCGGGCAAGCTGCAGGTGCAGGTGCTGCGCCGCGGCACCGCATGGCTCGACACGGGCACGTTCGAGTCGATGATGCAGGCATCCGAGTACGTCAAGGTCATCGAGGACCGCCAGGGCTTCAAGGTCGGCTGCATCGAGGAGATCGCGTGGCGGGCGGGCTGGATCACGCTCGACCAGCTCGAGGCGCTCGCGCAGCCGCTGCGCAAGAGCGGCTACGGCCAGTACATCCAGCGGCTCGTCGCAACCGGGCGCCGGGGGGCTACTGCAGCGCGCTCGTGAGCCGAGCCAGGTTGTCGGCGATCTGCGAGCGGACGGGCTGCTGGGCCCACTCCTCCTTCGTCAGCTGCCGGGAGTGCTCGCGATAGCTCTGCTCGACCTCGCGCAGCTCGTCGACGAAGTGCTTGCCGCGCACCATGAGCGAGATCTCGCAGTTGAGCTGGAACGAGCGGATGTCCATGTTCGACGACCCGACGACGGCGACCTCGTCGTCGATCGTGAAGTGCTTGGCGTGCAGGATGACGGGCGCACGGTACATCCAGATGATCACGCCCGCCTCGAGCAGCTGCTCGTAGTACGACCGCTGCGCGTGGTACACGAGCCACTGGTCCGCGATCTCGGAGACGAACAGCTCGACGTGCACCCCGCGCTCGATCGCGGTCATGATCGCCGCGAGGATCGACTCGTCGGGCACGAAGTAGGGGCTCGTGATGATGATCCGCTCCTGCGCGTAGTACAGCAGGGCGAGGAAGAGCCGCAGGTTGTTCTCGTGCGGGAAGCCGGGGCCGCTCGGCACGAGCTGGCAGTCGATCTCCTCACGGGGCGGGGCGAGGAAGACCGGCTCGACGGCGCTCGCCTCGCGGGCGAGCAGCTCATCGGTCTCGACGTACCAGTCGGTGATGAAGATGGCGTTGAGGCCCGCGACGGCCGGCCCCTCGAGCCGCAGCACGAGCTCCTTCCAGACCAGGCAGCGGCGCTCGTTGCTCCGCTTGTTGTAGCCGGGGTCGATCACGTTCTGCGAGCCCATGAACCCGACCTCCCCGTCGACGACGACGAGCTTGCGGTGGTTGCGCAGATCGGGGCGCTGGTACTGGCCGCGCAGGGGCCGGATCGGGAGCATCAGCTGCCACTGAGCGCCCATGGCATCCAGTCGCCGCAGGGTGTTGCGGTAGCCCCGCGTGCGCAGGTTCGCGACGTGGTCGAGCAGCACGCGCACGATCACGCCGCGCCGCACCGCGCGCTCGAGCGCATCGAAGAAGGGCTCGGTCATCGAGTCGAGGGCGAAGATGTAGAACTCGACGTGCACGAAGCGCTCGGCGCGGTCGACGGCGTGGATCATCTCCACGAAGCTCTGCTGGTACTCGGTGATGATCTGCGCCGAGCTGCCGCCCACGAGCGGCATCGAGCCGAGGTTGCGGTTGAGCCTGACGACCTGTTCGAACCAGCCGGGCCAGGCACGGTCGCGGCGCACCCGCTCCATGCCCTCCGTCTGGTCGACGATGAACTGGTTGATCTGCGCCTGCTTGTCGCGGCGGTTCTTGGGCAGCTTGTACGAGCCGATGAGCAGGAAGACGAGCGCCCCGACATACGGGATGAAGTTGATCGCCAGCAGCCACGCGGTCGCGCTCTGCGGGCGGCGGTTGCGCGGCACGACGATGATCGCGATGACGCGGATCACGAAGTCGATGAGCAGACCCAGGATGATGATCGCGGATGTCAGGAATCCAGCGTTCATTGCCCTCCGAAGATCGGCTGCGCCGACCGGGGCCGGCTAGTTCTTGGCGGGCAGGCCGCGCTTGGCCCGCTCCTCAGCCTCAATCTTGGCGTATGCCTTGCGCTCGGTGCGATCGGCGCGCACGATCGCCGCCATCACCCACCAGAACACGAGGCCGACCAGCACAGTGGGGGCGAGCGCCCAAATGATCCCAAGCCACGCGTTCATGTCGTGATCACACTATCCGCGTGAGGGTGGGGGGTAGCTGTGTGCGGGGCGGGTGCGCGCTGCGATCTGTGGGTCAACTCGCGGCGAGGCGAATGCCCGAGGCCGCGAGGTCGGCGCGCAGCTGCGCCAGCCACTCGACGCCGAGCCGTCGGCCGCCCGGATGTCCGTCCTCCCGATCCCACCGCCATGAGGTCATGATCGCGAGCACGAGCAGCCGGCAGCGCAGCAGCAGCTCGGCATCCGCCCCCGGGTACCGCGTCCACACCGCCTCAGGTGCGTGCGCGAGGTCGAACTCGACCGGGCCGACGCAGCACGTCTCCAGGTCGATGAAGAGCGGCCCGGCATCCGTCGCCAGCACGTTCCCCGGGTGGGGCTCGCCGTGCAGCAGCTGCTCCCGGCCGCTCGCGTGCACCTCGGCGCCGAGCTGCGCCAGCACGCCGTCGAGCAGCGCGCGATCACGCGGCGCCAGGTCCGGCGAGCGCGCGGGGTCCGTGACGATGGCGCGGGCCGCTGCGACGCGGTCCAGGAAGTGCGGGGCGTCGACCCGCAGGCCGCGCATCCCGTGATGCAGTCGCGCGAGCGCGGCGGCGTAGTCGGCCGGGTCGAGCGGCCGCCCGCCCGGCGCCGCATGCTCCCAGAGCGTCATGACGAAGCCGTCGCGCTCGTGGGCGCGCGCCTCGACCCGGGGGTCGAGCCGCACGATCGGGCTTCCGGATGCCGCGAGCGCCCGCGCCGCCGCGAGCTCCAACGGCGCGACGTGCTCGCCGTGCCGAGCCACCCGCGCCACGAGGTCGGCGGGCAGCACCCGCAGGATCACCTTGTTCGAGTCGCTGAGGACGAGCGCCTCGTCGGCGACCAGGCCGTGCTCGCGCACCAGCCCGAGCGCGGCGGCGCAGGCGCGGTCGGTCTCCTCCGCCAGCATCCGTCATCTCCTCGGAATCGAAGACGCGCCGCGATGCGAAGCCGGCCTGACACAGTGGCCGGCCCCGCACCGCGGCGCGAGCGTGTTCACCGCGACTTGAGCGAGCCCTTGAGGTCGGGCACGTCGGACAGCAGCCGCTTCGTGTAGTCGTTCTGCGGGTTGAAGATGACCTCGTCGGTCGCGCCCTGCTCGACGATCACGCCGTGCTCCATCACGACCACCTCGTCGGCCAGGTAGCACGCCTGACCGATGTCGTGGGTGATGAACAGCACCGTCAGGTCGAGCTCGCTGCGCAGGTCCTGCAGCACGTTCAGCACGTTGACGCGCAACGAGGCGTCCAGCATCGACGTCGCCTCGTCGGCGAGCAGCACCTTCGGGCTCATCATGAGCGCTCGCGCCACCATGACGCGCTGACGCTGGCCGCCCGACATCTGGTGCGGGAACTTCGCCATCGCCTCGTCGGGCTTGAGCCCGACGTAGCCGAGGCAGCGCTCGATGAGCGCGTCGTCGCTCTCGCCCTGGCTGCGGCCCGCGAGGCGGATGCTGCGCCGCAGCATCTGCCCGACCGTGAAGAACTGGTTGAACGAGGCGAAGGGGTCCTGGAAGACCGCCTGCACGTCCGTCCAGTACCTCCGCAGCTCGGAGCCGCGGATGTTCGTCACGTCGCGGCCCTGGTACAGGATCTGACCCGAGGTGACCGGCAGCAGGCGCAGCAGCATCCGCGCCAACGTCGACTTGCCCGAGCCCGACTCGCCGACGACGGCGAGCACCTTGCCCGCGTGGAAGTCGACGCTCACGTCGTCGACCGCGGTCATCTTGCCGCCCGCACCGCCGAACGTCTTCGTGACGTTCTTCGCCTGCAGGATCGGGCTGCCGGGCGTCACCGCACCGGAGGTCGTGGTCGTGCTCATGATGCGAGTCCTTCCAGGGACACGGGGTCGGGCAGCGGGACCGGCTCGTTCGGGTGGTCCTTCGCCCACCAGCACGCCGAGGAGTGCTCGCCCTCGACGACCAGCGGCGGCACCTCGCGCGTGCAGATCTCGGTGGCGAAGGCGCAGCGCGGGTGGAACCGGCAGCCCGAGGGCGGGCTGGCGAGGTTCGGCGGCGATCCGGGGATGCCGGCGACCCGCTTGTGCCGCGTCTCCTCCGTCGGGTCGAGCACCGCGGACACCAGCGCCGAGGTGTACGGATGCCGCGCGCGGTGCACGAGCTCGGCGGTCGGCCCGGTCTCGATGATGCGGCCGGCGTACATGATCGCGATCTGGTCGGTGACCATCGACAGCACCGGCAGGTCGTGCGTGATGAAGATCGCCGCGCCCATGACCTTCTGCTCGACCATCTGCAGCAGCATCTCGATGAGCGCCTTCTGGCTCGACACGTCGAGCGCCGAGGTCGGCTCGTCGGCGATCAGCAGGCGCGGGTTCAGCAGCGTCGAGATCACCGTCACCATGCGCTGCCGCATGCCGCCGGAGAGCTGGTGGGCGTACTGGTCGAGCACGCGCACGGGCATCCCGAGCTGCTTGAGCCGGTCGCGGGCGAGGTCGAGGGCCTCGTCGCGCGAGCGGCTCCTGTCCTGGCCGCGCACGACGTCGACGACGAGGTCGCGGATGCGCAGCGTCGGGCTGATCGAGTTCATCGCGCCCTGCGGCAGCAGCGAGACGTAGTCGCCGCGGAACGCGCGGTGCCGGGCCTCAGCGCCCTTGTCGAGCGTCGACAGGTCGATCGTCCGATCGGCGATCTGGAGCTCGCCGCTCAGCACGTAGAGCGGCGGGTTCGCGATCATCGCCAGCGCGTTGCCGAGCGTCGACTTGCCGCAGCCCGACTCGCCGGCCAGGCCCAGGATCTGCCCTTCGGCGATCTCGAGGCTGACCGCGTCGACCGCGGGCACGTCCTGCCCGGTGTTGGTCGCGTACGAGGCGTTGACGTTCGTCGCGCGCACCAGGATGTTGTCGGAACTCATGCCAGGACCTCCTCAGCGCCGGCTGCGAGACCGGCCGGCTGCGTCTGGAGCTGGGCGGCCGCGGCGGCCCGTCGCTCGGCGGCGGCCTTCATCGCCTTCCGCTTGCCGCGGCGCAGACGCGGGTTGAACAGCTCGTCGAGGCTCGACTGCAGCAGCAGCAGGCCGAAGGAGACGAGGGTCAGGATGATGGTCGGGGGCAGGAACGCCCACCAGGCGCCGGAGCCGACCGCCTGGAATGCGATCGCCCAGTGCAGCTGCACACCGAGCGACACGACATCCGACGGACCGAGTCCCAGCATGGACAGCGACGCCTCCGCGAGGATCGCGCCCGCCACCTGCAGCACGAAGGCCATCACGATGTAGCTCGCGAGGTACGGCAGCACGTCGCGCCAGAGGATGCCCGGCGTGCGGGCCCCCGAGAGCTTCGCGATGTCGATGTGCTCGCGCGTCGCGACCGAGCTCGCCTGGGCTCTCACCGCGCGGGCGGTCCACGGCCACGAGGTGAAACCGATGACCAGGGCGAGGCCCATGATGCCTTTCAGGAACCCGACCGACGTGTTCTGCAGCGAGATCGAGATCAGGATCAGCACGACGATCGCCGGGACGGCGAGCACCACGTTGGTGATGCCCATGAGCAGTTCCTCGAGCCAGCCGCCGACGTAGCCGGCGAGCACGCCGATCGCGACGCCGATCGCGGTGGCGACGAGGCCCGCGACGAGGCCGTTGTAGAGCGAGTTGCGCGCACCGGTCATCAGCACCGAGATCACGTCGTGGCCGAAGTTGTCGGTGCCCAGCAGGTGCGTCGCCGACGGGTTGTCGTAGAGGCCGCCGACCTTCTCGCCCGCCCCGAAGGGGTAGACGAGCGGACCGATGAAGGCCATCAGGATGACGAAGCCGACGAGCGCGGCGGCGACCCAGAACCGTCCGCTGACGTTGAAGCCTCCGCTGCGGCGCCGCTTGGCGCGGCGCGGGTGCGTGGTGAGCCCGGCGAGGACGGAGGTCGCATCGGCGACGTTCGTGTTCCGGGTCTCCGCCTCGAGTTCGCTGAGGGGGTTGATTCCGCTCATGTCAGTTCTCCTTCGTCTTCGCTGCGCGAATCCGCGGGTCGACGATGCCGTAGACGACCTCGACGGCGAAGTTGGCCGCGAGCACCGCGACCGTGATGATCAGCGTGACCGATTGGATGACGGGGTAGTCGTTGGCGCTGATCGCGTTGAACAGCAGCGAGCCCATGCCGGGGTAGTTGAAGACCAGCTCGGTGATCAGGGCGCCGCCGACCATGGTTCCGATGGACAGCGCGAGACCGGTGATCTGCGGCAGCATCGCGTTGTGGAAGATGTAGCCGACGATCTTGCGCTGGCCGATTCCCAGGCCGCGCGAGAAGTTGACGTAGTCGCTGCCGAGCTCGTAGATCGCCATCGAGCGCATGCCGACGGCCTGACCGCCGATCATGACGAGGACGAGCGACAGGAACGGCAGCCAGTAGTACGTCGACGCATCGCTCAGGAAGCCGAAGCTGAAGCTCGGCGTCGTGCCCAGCGAGTAGGCCCCGCCGACGGGGAACAGGCCGAGCTGCAGCGCGAACACGTAGAGCAGGATGATCGACAGGCAGTAGTACGGCATCGACGACAGGAACAGCGCGCTGGTGAACACGCCGCGGTCCCAGCGCCCGCCGCGGAAGGCGGCGACGGCGCCGAGCGCGTTGCCGATGATCCAGCCGATCACGATGCTGGGCAGCTGCAGCGCGAGCGTCCACGGCACCGCCTGGCCGACGAGCTTGTTCACGCTCGTCGGATACGACGCGAAGGACACGCCGAGGTTGCCGTGCGCGAGGTTCTTCAGGTAGATGAGGAACTGCGTCCAGAGCGGCTGGTCGAGGCCGAACTGGTGCATGAAGGCCTCATAGATGGTCTTCTGCTGGCCGGAGCTGATGTTCCCGCCGCGCGCGAGCGACGAGACGATCGTGTCGACCGGGTTGCCGGGGATCAGCCTGGGCAACAGGAAGTTCAGAACGAGCGCGGCCGCGAGAGCGACGACGTACCACACCAGCTTCTTGCCGATGTATCGCCCGAGATCCATGGAAAAACTCCTCCCCGCAGGGGGCTCTCGCGCCGGGGAACGCCCCGGCGCGAGAACCCGTGCGGAATCAGGGAAGCTGAGGTCAGCTTCCGATCTTCTTGAGCTTGTAGATCCAGGTGTTGCCGGCACCGCGGAACATCGGCGGGGCGTAGTTGTTCTTCTCGTCGGGCCAGTTGTAGAAGTTGACCGCGGCGTACTGGTAGAACTCGTCCGGGCGGTACATCAGGGGGATGGACGGGACGTTCTGGCGGTACAGGTCGTCGAGGGCCTGCAGCGCCGTGGTCTTCGACGCGTCATCGGCGGCAGCGGCAGCGGTCTGCAGCATCCCGTCGATCTGGTCGTTCTTGAACCGGCCGTAGTTGTTGAAGGCGGCCTTGCCGATCGGCTGGATGCTGACGTTGCTCATCACGTCGCTGAAGCGCTGCCACGGCGTGGCAGGGCTCGCACCCGCGACATACCAGCAGGCGCAGTCGAACTGGCCGTTCTGCACCTGGGTGGTGCAGTCGGCGGCCTGCGGGAAGTAGGTGACCGCGTCGATGCCGATGGCCTTGAAGTTCTTGGCCACGATCGTCAGGGCCGCGTTCCAGTCCGTCCACCCGGTCGGGGTGATCAGCTTCCACTGGCCCAGCCGCACGCCGCCCTTGGCGTAGATGCCGTCGGAGCCCTTGGTGTAACCGGCATCCTTCAGCGTCTGCTCCGCTTTCGCCGCGTCGTAGGTCCAGCCGTCCGACTGGGCCTTCGCCTTGTCGAGGTACTTCGCCTCCGAACCCGAGGGCATCATCAGCGACGCCACCACCTTGTCCGAGTACCCCGACATGGCCGTTTCGGCGATGGAGGCGGTGTCGATGGCATACGCCATGGCCTTGCGCACGGCGGGGTCGTTGAGACCGGGCTTCGTGGTGTTGATGATGAACATCGGGATCGAGCCGGGCACGTAGTACGGCGACGCCTTCAGGTAGGTGCCGATCGGCTTGCCGTTCTCCCACGTCTTCCAGATCTGCGGGATGAACGTCTGCATGACGTCCATCTGCCCGTTCTGGAACTGCAGGTTGGCATCGTCGTTGGACTTGAAGATCGGGTGGATGACCTTGCTGAACACCGGCGAGCCGCCGTAGAAGGTCTTGCCCCAGTAGCTGTCGTTGCGGGTCAGCACGACCTGGGTCTGGTCCGCCGCCGAGACCGAGAACGGGCCGGAGCCGACCGGCTTCATGGTCTGGTAGGTCGAGAGCTGCGGGTTGCTCTTGATGACCTCCGACCAGATGTGCTGCGGGTAGACGTAGGTCTGGGCGATGTTCTGCAGCACGACGGCGGTGTTCTTGCGGGTGGTGTTGACGTTCACGACGGCGGTGGTGGCGTCGGGGGTCTCGATGCTGTCGATGTCCGTCCACAGGCCGGCGATCGAGTTCGTCGGGTCGAGCTTGCCGAGCTGGTAGGTGTAGGCGAAGTCGGCCGAGGTGAGGGGCTGACCGTCGCTCCACTTCGCGCCGTCCTGGAAGGTCAGGGTGACCTTGAGGCCGTCGACCTTGTAGGACTTGGCGAGGCCGGGCAGCAGCTCACCGGTGACGATGTTGAAGCGCAGCGGCGTCTCGTACAGGTACTGGGCCACGTTGCCCTGCGCCGGCCACGCCGCCGACGGCGAGAAGGGGTTGAAGTTGGCTGCCGGGCCCCACTGGAATCCACCGATGAACAGCGTGTCGGCCGCAGTGCCGGAACGGCCGTTGCCCTTCTTGCCGTTGTTGCCGATGCCGAGCGCGGAGCCGCCGCTCCCCCCACTGCCGCTGTTCGTGCTCTTGCCGCAGGCGGCAAGCGTGACGCTGATCGCGGCAGCACCCGCGATCGCGAGGAACCCGCGCCGCGAGGCGGGGGCTCCGAACGGATTGATTGACGTCATTGTCTCTTTCTCCTGTGTTGGTGTTCGGTCGGAATGTGCGATAACGCTCACGGTGCGACGGGTGCGACTCCGGGGGTCTCTCGGGTGCGGTCGTTGACCATCCGCAGCGCCGGGTGAGCGAGCAGCTGGTGGTCGGGCTCGCCGAGGTTCTCGACGAGGAAGGTGTGGTGCTCGCCGGGGAACAGGTCCACCATCGCGGTGTCGGCCTCGGCGCGTTCGCCGAGGCGGTCGGCGAACAGGCAGATCGAGCGCAGGAAGCTGCGGGCGGTCACCGTCACCCGGCCGCCCTCCCCCAGCTGGACCTCGAACTCGGCGGCGGGCAGCTCGGCGTCCTTGTCCTCGGCGAGCAGCCGCACGGCCCGCTCCGCGCCCGGCGCGGTGGCGACGAGCGCGAGGCCCGCGGTGGGCCGCGTCGGCGCGCCGAGCGCGCCGAGGTCGAGCCGGACGGCCGCGCGCGCATCGACGGCGAAGTCCTGCGCGACGGATGCCACGACCGTGCCGTCCAGCTGACGCAGCTCGGCGGCCACGGTGCCGACCCAGGCATCCTGCCCGTCATTGACGAGCACGACCTGCCAGCCCGTCTCGCCCGTCGGCTGGATCGTCAGCAGGCGATCGGCGTAGACCGAGCGCAGGGCGTGCCAGAGCGGCTTGCGGCGGGCGACCGGATGCCCGGCGGAGTCCCGCCCGAGGTCGAGCGCCGACCACGAGCTCGTCGGCCAGCAGTCGTTGAGCTGCCACACGACCGTGCCCATGCACCGGCCGCGCATCGAGCGCCACCACTCGATGCCGAACCGCACGGCGCGCGCCTGGTTCAGCTGGGTGAGGAACAGCCAGTCGTCGAAGCCCTCGGGGCCCGGTGCCGGCTGGTCCAGGTGCTCGGCGAGGCCGCGCTCGAGCTTGAGCATGCCGTCCTGCGCCTTCTCATGGGCGGCGACGGTCGCCGACTCGGCGAAGCGCTCGTCGGCGGGCAGCACGGCGTCCCACGTGGCCCAGGTCGCCGGGCCCTGGAAGCCGAACTCGGCCACGAAGCGCGGGGAGTACTGCGAGTAGTGCGTGTAGTCGTCGTTGTTCCAGACGTCCCACACGTGCACGGTGCCGTAGTTGGGGTTGTTGGGGTGGATCGACAGGTGCCCCGACGCCGGGCTGCCGAACCAGTAGGGGCGGCTCGGGTCGAGCTCGGCGATGATCTCGGGGAACAGGCGGTAGTAGTAGTCCGCGCCCCAGCCGCGGCCGGCCAGCTCATCGATCCAGCCCCAGGTCTCGAAGCCCCAGAGGTTCTCGTTGCAGCCGTTCCACATGATGAGCGAGGGGTGCGCCGAGAGGCGCACGACGTTCTCGCGCACCTCAGCCTCGAGCTCGGAGCGGATCGGCTCGACCTCGGGGTAGGCGGCGCAGGCGAGCAGGATGTCCTGCCAGACCATCACGCCGAGCTCGTCGCACGCCGCGAAGAACGCGTCGTCCTCGTAGATTCCGCCGCCCCACACCCGCAGCAGGTCGATGTTCGCGTCGCGCGCCTGGCCGATCCGCTCGCGGTAGCGCACGGGCGTCACGCGCGGCAGGAAGCAGTCGTCGGGGATCCAGTTCGCGCCGCGCGCGAAGACCTCGACGCCGTTGACCGCGATCGCGAAGCGCGCGCCGCCGCCGTTCTCGTCCGGCGTGGTGTCGAGCGCGACGCTGCGGAACCCGACGCGCCGGTGCAGTGTGTCGAGCACGGCGGTGTCGTTGTGCAGCACGATCTCGACGTCGTAGAGCGGCTGCTCGCCGAGCGAGTGCGGCCACCAGGCATCCACCTCGCTCAGCACGAGCTGCTCCCGGATGCCGTCCTCCGCCGGGAACCCGGCTTCGGCGACCAGGCCCTGCGCGCCGCTCACGCGGACCGTGACGCCCGCGAAGCGCAGCTCGCCGTCGAGGTCGAGCGCGACGTCGAGCACGCCGTCGAAGCCGCCCGCCTCGCGCGGCCGGGTCGTGGCGAGCACGGTGGCCGAGGCCACGTGCGCCGCGTTCCAGGACTCGAGGCCGATCGCCTTCCAGATGCCGGCCGTGATGAGCGCGGGGCCCCAGTCCCAGCCGAAGTTGCACGCCATCTTGCGGATCAGATTGAAGGGGTGCTTCTCGACGTGCGGGTACGCGCCGATGCTCTCCTCCAGCTCGTGCATGTGGGCGAGTGCCGGCGCGAAGGTGATCTCGAGCGTGTTGTCGCCGGCGTGCAGCATGCTGCCGACCGCGAAGCGGTAGCTGCGGTGCTGGTTCGCGGTGCGCGCGACCTCCTGCCCGTTCAGCACGACCGTCGCGAGCGTGTCGAGCCCGTCGCAGACGAGCTCGGTGCGGTCGGCCGTGAGCTCGGGGGCGCCGTCGGCGAGCGTGAAGTGCGTGGTGTAGGTCCAGCTCTGATCGCCGACCCAGGTCTGCTCGGCCTCGTTCCGCCCGAGGTACGGGTCGGGGATCAGGCCGGCCTCGAGCAGGTCGAGGTGCACCACCCCGGGGACGGCGGCCGGGATGCCGGCGAGCAGCGCCGTGCGCACCGCTTCGGGGGCGGCGGTCGCCGCCTCGCCCTCGCCCAGGCGCACCGTCCACGCCGTGCCGCCGAGGTCCGTCCTGGTCGTCATCGGGCGCCACCCGCGCAGCCGGTGGCCGGTGCAGTGGACGCGGGGACGTGGGGGGTCGACGATGACATGACACTCCTGTGCGGGAACAACGCTGTTCTGCCAGACGCCCGTCGGGCGAATGTTGACCGCGACTCTATGTCACGCTTTTGACGGCAGTCAAGCAAAAGTGAAGACGTGGTCGGGAATAGATCGAACAGCCGAATCGACCTTCCGACGGCGCCCGATCCGTTGCATGGCGCGCTCGAGCCTCCGGGCACGCGGCGCCGGGTCGGATGACCCCGCCGCGTGCCCGGAGGCTCGTGCTCTCGGGCGCCGGAAGGCGGTTCAGGCGCCCAGCGTGGCCTCGCTCGGCGACCAGTCCTCGGGCAGCGCCGGCGTCGGGACGAAGGTGCTCGCCACCTCGACCCATTCGCCTCGCTCGGCGGCCTCGATGGTCGAGACCATCACGTCGAGCGCGTGGAAGGCCTGCTCGCCGGACGCCCGCTCGGGCACCCCGGCGCGGATGGCCCGCGCGAGCTCCACGACGCCCGTGCCGCGGGCGGCGTTGTTGCCCTCGGTCGTGATCGTCTCGGTCGTGCCGTCGCCCTTGTGCAGCACGAGGTCGCCCACGAACATGTTCGGGTCGTTCACCTCGAGGGCGCCGTCGACACCCGTCACCTCGAACAGCGTGCGGCGGATCTGCGAGTCGAAGCTGAAGATGCTCTGCGACGTCTGGCCGCTCTCGAACTCGAAGACCGCGGTCACATGGGTCGGAACCGTGACCTCGAAGGTCTCCCCCGCACGCGGACCCGAGCCGATGGTGCGCACCGGCTTGGCCTTCGAGGCGACCGCGGCTACCTTCTTGACCGGCCCGAACAGCTGGATGAGCGTGGTCACGTAGTACGGCCCCACGTCGAACAGCGGGCCGGCGCCCTCCTGGAACAGGAAGTCGGGGCCGGGATGCCACGACTCGGGCCCCGGCTGCTGCATCAGCGTCAGCGCCGTCTGGGGCACCCCGATCGCGCCGGACTCGAGCAGTCGACGCGTGGTCTGGATGCCGGCGCCGAGGAACGTGTCCGGAGCGGTGGCGACGCGCAGGCCCGCGGCGTGCGCGGCATCCAGCAGGGCCCGCCCGCTCTCGCGGTCGAGCGCGATCGGCTTCTCCGTCCAGACGTGCTTGCCCGCGGCGATCACCTGGTGGGCGACCTCGGCGTGCACCTTCGGCACCGTCAGGTTCACGACGATCTCGATCTCGGGGTCGGCGAGCAGCTGCTCGACCGTGCCGAAGCCGGGCACGCCGAACGCCTGGGCCTGGAACTGCGCCCGGTCCAGATCGATGTCGGCGATGAACCGCACCTCGACGTCGGGGAACGACGTGAGGTTGGTCAGGTACTGCGTCGAGATGTTGCCCGCGCCGATCACGCCGACGCCGACGCGCCCCGTGCCACTCATGCGAGGCCCTCGGCCTTCAGGAAGGCGACCGAGTCGGCAACGGCCTGGAAGCGGTCGCCGCGCGAGTCGTCGAGCTCGATCACGCGCAGCGCCGCGGGCGCCGCGGCGATGATCTCGCGCACCGGCATCCGGCCCGACCCGACGGCGACCTGGTCCTTGTCGTCGTGCGTGATCGCGCCGTCCTTGATGTGCAGCGCGACCACCTTCGAGCCCAGCTCGCCGAGCAGGGCCACGGGGTCGGCGCCGCCGACGGAGACCCAGTAGGTGTCGAGCTCGAGCGAGACCGAGGCCGGCAGCAGCTCGGCGAACAGCTCGTAGGACGAGCGGCCGTCGACCTTCGTCTCGAACTCGAAGGCATGGTTGTGGTAGCCGACCTTCAGGCCGAACTCCGCGGCCTTCTCGGCGGCGGCGGCCAGGTCGTCGACGATCGACTTCACGCCGTCGGCGGTCTGCCACCTCTCGTTGGCGATGTGCGGGTCGATCAGGGTGCGGACGCCGAGTGAGGCCGCCCGCTCGAAGATCGGCTCCTGCTCGAGCGCCACGAAGCGCTCGTGCGCGGTCGGGGTCGTGAGCCCGGCGTCCGCCAGCGCGGCGCCGAGGCCCTCGAGCCCCATGATGTTGAAAGCCTCGACCTGGGTGAACCCCAGGTCGGCCAGCCGGCTCAGCGCACCGGGCAAGTCGGCCTGCAACGCCTCCCGCACCGTGTACAGCTGCACAGAAAGCAGCGAATCGGTCACTGAACTGTCCTCTTCTCCGTTGAAGCGCGATGATGCCGACCACCTGGTCGACATACCAATTCAAAACTCCCTTCTGTCGAACTTCAAGCAAAAGTCGAATGTCTTGTGCCGACTTTCGCCCTTGTAGTTCAATGTGCGCATGTCCGACGACGCGCACAGCCCTCTGGTTCAGGGCGATGCGCGTGGGCTGCTGCGCATGCTGCGCCTCGGGCCGCCGCGCACCCGTGCTCAGATCGCCGAGCTCACCGGCCTCGCGCGCTCGACGGTCTCCAGCCGGCTGGACGGCCTGATCGCCTCGGGGCTCGTCGTCCCGGCCGGCGATGAGCTGTCGAGCGGCGGCCGCCCGCCGGCGCTGCTTGCCTTCAACCCGGCCGCCCGCATCGTGCTCGCGATCGACCTGACCGCGACGCGCGGCGCCGTCGCGGTGACCGACCTCGCCGGCAGCATCCTGCGCACCGAGTCCCGCGAGCTCACGATCGCCGAGGGGCCCGAGCCCGTGCTCGACTGGGCGATCGCCGCCGCGAAGCGGGTGCTCCGGGCGAGCGGCCGCACCCGTGCCGACCTGGTCGGCGTGGGCGTCGGGCTGCCCGGGCCGGTCGAGCACTCGAGCGGCGTGCCGACGAACCCGCCGATCATGCCGGGGTGGAACCTCTTCGACGTGCCCGCCTATCTGCGCCGCCACTTCGACGTGCCGGTGCTCGTCGACAACGACGTCAACATCCTGGCGCTCGGCGAGCACGCCGTGTGCTGGCCCGCCGAGACCGATCTGGTCTTCGTCAAGGTCTCGACCGGCATCGGCGCCGGCATCATCTCGGGCGGCCGGCTGCAGCGCGGCGCCCGCGGCTCGGCCGGCGACATCGGCCACGTCCGCGCACCGCTCGCCCGGAACGCCTCCCCGCTGCCGGGGCGCGACGACGCGGACCTCGAGGCGCTGTCGGGCGGCCCGGCGATCGCGCGCTGGATGTCGGCGAACGGCTCCCCCGCGCAGACCAGTCGCGACGTGCTCGAGGCGGGGCTGCGGGGCGACCCGGTCGCGGTGCAGGGCATCCGGCAGGCCGGCCGCGACCTCGGCGAGGTCGTCGCCACGGTCGTCGACCTGCTGAACCCCTCGGTCGTCGTCATCGGCGGCAGCGTGGCGCGGGCCGGGGAGCATCTGCTCGCCGGCGTGCGCGAGGTCGTCTACGGCCGGTCCACGCCGCTCGCGACCCAGAACCTCAGCATCGTGCACTCGCAGACCGGGTCGACCGGGGGCGTGCGCGGCGCTGCCATCATGGTCATCCAGCGGGTGCTCGACGAAGCGGGAGAAGGCGTATGACAGCGCAGCGGATCATCCTCGACACCGACCTCGCCATGGGCGCGCCGGGCTCCGACATCGACGACGGCTTCGCGCTCGCGCTGGCGCTCGCCGAGCCGGGGCTCACCCTGGACGCCGTGACGACGGTCGACGGGAACACCGACGTACAGACGGCGACCTGGCTCGCGCTCGAGCTGCTCACGCGGCTCGGGCGGCCCGACATCCCCGTGCACCGCGGCGCCGCGGCCGCGCTCACGCGCCCCGCACGCACCCGCGCCCCGCAGGCCGCGATCGCCGAGCGCTACGGCCACCGCGCGCCCGCAGCGGGGCACGCGGCCGTGGAGCTCGCGCAGCGCGTGCTCGCCGAGCCGGGCGAGGTCACGCTGGTGGCGATCGGCCCGCTGACGAACGTCGCGACGGCGCTCGCCCTCGACCCGCGGGTCGCGGCGTCCGCCCGCGAGATCGTCGTGATGGGCGGCATCTTCCTCGGTCAGACGGGGCGGCTCGACATGCCCGGCGAGTTCAACGTGTGGATGGACCCCGAGGCGGCGGATGCCGTGCTGCACAGCGGCGCGCGCCTGCGGTTCGTCGGCCTCGACGTGACCCTCAAGGTGCGCCTCAGCCGCGCGCAGGCCCGCCGGCTCGCCGCCGCGCCGGAGGGCTCGTTCAGCGCCTTCGCCGGTGCCGCCACCGAGGCCTGGATCGACCACCTGCGCGGAGAGTTCCCCGGCGACGCCGACCTCGAGGACTCGTGCGCCCTGCACGACGCCCTCGCCGTCGCGGTCGTCACCCACCCCGAGCTGGTGAGCTGGCGCCCCGCGCACGTGGCCGTCGTCACGGGTGACGGGCCCGCGCGCGGCATGACCGTCACGGACCTGCTCGACGGCCGCACCGCGCCCGAGCCGAACTGCGAGATCGCGGTGGATGTCGACGTCGACGCCTTCCTGTCCTACTTCCTCGAGTCCCTGGGGCGCATATGACCGATTCCGATTCCCGCGGCGAGCTCGTCGGCCTGACCGGCCTCGACCCCGCACTGCTGTCTGCGCTCGTGGACGCGATCGTGCCGGCGGACGACTACCCGTCGGCCACGGCGGCGGGCGGCCTCGAGTTCCTGCGGCGCGTGTTCGCCGCCGGGGAGCAGCCGGTGGAGCGCCTGCACGCCCTCGCGGGCCGCCTCGTGCAGGCCGCGGCGGCGCTCGGGGTCGATCCGGCCGTTGCGACGACGCAGGTGCTCGCCGAGCTCGGCGACGACGAAGACCTGGCCTGGTTCGCCGGGCTCGTCTCGATCGGCTACTACGGCGACCCCGACAGCGGCGGCAACGCCGGCGCCCGCTCGTGGGACATGGTGAGGTGGCGGCGCGGCCCCGAGGGCTGGCCGACGGACTTCCTGCATGAGGAGGACCGCACCGGGCAGGTCGGCTTCGCCGAGGTGGGCGAGCGGTACGACGTCGTGATCATCGGCTCCGGCGCGGGGGGCGGCGCCGCGGCGTCCGTCTTCACCGCGGCCGGCCGCCGCGTGCTCGTCGTCGAGGCCGGCCGCTGGCCCGCGGACGCCGAGCTCGTCGGCGACCACCTGCGCACGCCGCGCGCCGGGTTCGGGTTCCCCCCGACGTCCGGGCCGGACGCCGAGAACCCGCGTGTCGTGCAGATCGCCGGAAGCGCCCTCGCCGTCGGGCCCGCCGACTGGCGCTGGAGCAACAACGCCTCGAGCCTCGGCGGCGGCACGCGCTTCTATGGCGCGCAGGCCTGGCGGTTCACCGGCACCGACTTCCGGATGGCATCCGCCTACGGCGTTCCCGAGGGCAGCGCGCTCGCCGACTGGCCCATCGGCTACGACGACCTCGAGCCCTATTACTCGCGTGCCGAATGGGAGATGGGGGTCGCGGGCAGCACCGTCGGCGACACGAGCGCAATGCACCGCTCGCGCGACTACCCCATGGCACCGCTGCCGGCACCCGGTGCGATCGCGCCGTTGCGCGCCGGCGCCGACCGGCTCGGGATGAGCACGCTCGCCGTGCCGCTGCTCGTGAACTCGACCCCGTACGGCGGCCGGGCCGCGTGCGTCCGCTGTTCCGAATGCGTCGGCTTCGCCTGCCCGATCGGCGCCCGAGCCGGAAGCCACAACACGACGCTCCCCGCGGCGATCGCCACCGGGCTGTGCGAGGTCGTCGTCGAGACCCGCGCGGCCCGCATCGTCACCGAGGCGAGCGGGCGTGCCACCGGCGTCGAGCTGGTGACGGACGCCGCAGCCGGCGTCGCCCGACGCGTCGTCCTCGCCGACGAGATCGTGGTCGCCGCCGGCGCCGTCGAGTCGGCCCGCCTGCTGCTGGCGAGCGCGAACGACGCCGAGCCGAACGGCCTCGGGAACAACGCCGACCAGGTCGGGCGGCACCTGCAGGGCCACGCCTACTTCGGCGCGACCGGCGTCTTCGCCGACGAGGTCGTCGACCTGCTCGGCCCCGGCCCCGCGATCGCGAGCTGCGACTTCCGGCACGGCAACGACGGCATCATCGGCGGCGGCATGATGGCGAACGAGTTCGTCCCCACGCCGTCGAGCAACTATTCGTATCTGTCCGGGCTCGGGATCATCCCGCGGTGGGGCGCCGAGTCGAAGACCGGCATGGCGCGGCTGGTGCGGCGCATCCAGCGCATCGCCGGCCCCGTGCAGGAGGTCACCTCGGCCGAGTCGCGCGTGCGGCTCGAGCCGGGCACCCGCGACCGCCTCGGCCTGCCCGTGGCGCGGCTCTCGGGCTCGCTGCACCCGGAGGACCTGCGCACCCTCGCGTTCATGCGCGAGCGCGCGGCCGAATGGCTCGAGGCCAGCGGTGCGGAGCTCGTCGTGCGCAACCCGCTGCCCGCCCTCGGCGCGGGCCCCAGCGGCGGCCAGCACCAGGCCGGCACGTGCCGCATGGGCGACGACCCCGCGACGTCGGTGGTCGACCCGCTCGGCCGTGTCTGGGGGCACGACAACGTCCGCGTCGCCGACGGCAGCGTGCACGTCACCAACGGTGGGGTGAACCCCGTGCTGTCGATCGTGGCCAACGCGCTGCGCATCGCCGACCTCGCGGTCGCGGGGCGCTGACCCGGGCCCGGGCCGCGGCTCGCGCGCCGCGGCCCGTTACCCGCCGAGCCGGAACCCGCCGTCGCTCGAGACGACCTCGCCGACGATCCAGCGGCCCTCGGGCCCGACGAGGAACGAGATCAGCCGCGCGACGTCGTCGGGGGCGCCGAAGCGGCCGAGCGGCATCGCCGCGCGCAGCTCGTCGAGCATCTCGGGCCGGTCGGTGGTCTCGGCGTCGAGGTAGCCGGTGTTGGTCGGGCCCGGGTTGACCGTGTTGAGCAGGATGCCGCGCGACAGCAGCTCGGCGGCCGCGGTCTGCGTCGCGCCGGCGATCGCACCCTTGCTTGCGACATACGCGAACTCGGGGCGCATCGGGCCGTGCAGCTGACCGCTCGTGAACCAGACGACGCGGCCCGTGGCATCCTCGGCGCCCGACCACACGAAGCGGTCGGCGAAGTGCCGCGTGAGCAGGAAGGTCGCGCGTGCGTTGACGTCCCAGTGCCCGTCGAGCATCTCGGGGGTCGCCTCGAGGATCGACCCGTCCGAGCCCGAGCGGGCGTGGTTGCAGACGAGGATGTCGAGCCGCCCGGTGACGGCCGCGGCGCTCTCGATCAGGGCCGCGGGCGCCGCGGCATCCGCCAGATCCGCAGAGAAGTCGGCCGTCTGCGCGCCGTCGACGAGCGTCGAGCGGATGCCCGCGCGCACCGCCTCGACGTCGGCGCCGCCCCACGGCTGATCGGCGTCGTGCGGCGCGAAGTGGTGCACGACCACATTGGCGCCCGCCGCCGCGAGCCGCCGCGCGACGGCGAAGCCGATGCCCTTGGGGCGCGAGACCCCGGTGACGAGTGCAGTGCGTCCAGCAAGCGGAAAGTCCATGGGGTACATGCTTGTGGAAGTACACGCGCCGCGCGAGACCCCGCGCGCCGCGACGACGCAGAGACGAAAGAGCACAGCCACGCCATCGATCGCCGAATTCCTGTCGACTTGGTCGTTCGACCCGGTGGCCGCCGCCGCCATCGCGGTCGGCGCGGTGCTCTACGGCTGGGGGCTCGTGACTCTGCGCCGCCGCGGCGAGAGCTGGCCGGCCTGGCGCGCCTGGTGCTTCTACCTGCTGGGGCTCGGCTCGTTCGTGTGGATCCAGTTCGGCTTCCTCGGCACATGGTCGCACGACCTGCGCTGGGCGTTCACGACGCGCATCGCGCTGCTCGTCTTCCTCGTGCCGATGATGGTCGCGCTCGGCACCCCGATCGCGCTCATGCGTCGCGCGTTCTCGCCGCGCGGGCAGGCGGTGCTCGCCGCGGTGCTGCGCTCGTGGCCGCTGCGGCTCATGGGCAACGCGATCTTCGCGCCGCTCGTGCCGCTCGTCGGCTTCCTGTTCTTCCTGACACCGGCCGCCGGGGCGCTGCGGCTCGACCCCGGCTGGTCGGTCGCGATCACCCTGTTCGTGCCGTTCATCGGCCTGCTCATGACGCTGCCGATCGTCGAGGACACGCACAGCCGCAGCTCGACGTTCATCATCTACGAGTTCCTGCTCGCGCTCGTGGAGCTGCTGCTGGACGCCATCCCCGGCATCCTGCTGCGCCTCAACGGCTCGGTGCTCGACGGGGTCGCGGCCGCGACGCACACCGTCGCCGGCGCGGCCCTGCCGCACTGGTTCCCGGCCCCCCTGCACGATCAGCACCTCTCGGGCGACTTCCTCTGGTTCCTCGCCGAGGCCGCCGACGTGCCCGTCCTCATCGCCCTCTTCACGCGCTGGTCGCGCGTCGATCGCCGTGACGCGAAGAAGATCGACGACCTGAGCGACGAGGAGTACGAGGCCGCGGTGCGGGCGCACCTGGAGCAGCGCTGAGGCGGCGCGCCCACGTCGAGTGGCGGGGTTCCCCTTCTGGGGAACCCCGCCTCTTTGCTAGAAACGTCGCATGGCCGACGCCGCACCCGCGAGCACAGCCGACCGCACCGCCATGGGCGGGTGGCGGCGCAACGTTGCACTGTTCCTGATCGGCCAGTCCGCGGCCCTGTTCGGTGCGTTCGCCGTCGACCTCGCGGCGGTCTGGCACCTGATGCTGACCACGGGGTCGGGCGCCGTCATGATGTGGGCGACGATCTTCAGCATGGTGCCGCAGGCCGTGACCTCCCTGTTCGGCGGGGTCTGGGCCGACCGGTACTCGCGCAAACTGCTCATCATCGGCTCGGGCATCGTCATGGTGAGCGTGTCGCTCGCCCTGGCCTTCGTCATGTTGAACGGCGTCAACGGCACCTGGGTCATCTACCTCGCGCTCGCGGTGCGCTCGGCGTTCGCGGGGGTGCAGCAGCCGGCCGTCGGCGCGATCCTGCCGCAGATCGTCCCGTCCGAGCAGCTGTTGCGCGTCAACGGCATCAACGACGCCCTGCAGTCGGTGCTCTTCCTCGCCGCGCCCGGGGCCGCCGGGGCGATCTACGCCGCGGTCGGCATCCACGCGGTCTTCTTCGTGGATGTCGCGACCGGGGTGCTCGGCATCGGTCTGCTCGCCGTCGTGCCCGTCGCCCGAGCCGCGGTGGCCGCGCCGGCCGGCACCGGGCTCGCGGGCTACTTCCGCGACCTGGCGGGCGGTCTCGTCTACGTCGTCCGCAGCCGCGCGATCCGGTGGCTCATGCTGCTGCTCGGCGTGATGCTGCTGCTCGCGGGCGCACCGATGATGCTCACGACGCTCATGGTCGTGCGCTCCTTCGGCGGCGAGGTCTGGATGGTCTCGGGCAATGAGATCGCGTGGGGCATCGGCGGACTCGTCGGCGGCCTGGCCGTCGCGGCGCTCGCGCGGCGCATGTCGAACCGGGTCGCCATCATCGTGGCATCCGTCATCGCCGCCGCCGCGCTGTCGATCGCGCTCGGCCTCTCGACGAACCTGTGGGTGTTCTACGCCTTCGGCGTCGCGATCTCGTTCGCCCTCGCGTTCGAGACGACGCCCACCACCACGATCCTGCAGGAGACGATCGAGCCCGAGATGCAGGGCCGCGTCTTCGGCTTCCACTCGGTCGTCATCACGACGGCCATGCCGCTGTCCATGCTCGTCTTCGGCCCGCTCGCCGACCGGTTCTCGGTCGAGTCCCTGCTCATCGCCGCGGGCGTGCTGCTCGCCGTGTTCATCGGCACGCTGCTCGCCGTGCCAGGCGCTCGCCGCTCGCTCGCGGCGATCGCGACGCCGGCGAAGACCGCTACTTGACGAGCGGGAAGAGGATCGTCTCGCGGATGCCGAGGCCGGTCAGCGCCATGAGCAAGCGGTCGACGCCCATGCCCATGCCGCCCGACGGCGGCATGCCGTGCTCGAGCGCGCGCAGGAACTCCTCGTCGAGGCGCATGGCCTCATCGTCGCCCTGGGCCGCGAGCTTCGCCTGCTCGACGAAGCGCTCGCGCTGGATCACCGGGTCGACGAGCTCGGAATAGCCGGTCGCGAGCTCGAAGCCGCGCACGTACAGGTCCCACTTCTCGACGACGCCCGGGATCGAGCGGTGCTGGCGGGTCAGGGGCGAGGTGTCGACGGGGAAGTCCATCACGAAGGTCGGCTTGGTGAGGCCGCCCTTCACGAAGTGCTCCCACAGCTCCTCGATGTACTTGCCGTGGATCGGGTGCTTGATCTCGATGCCCTCGCGCGCAGCGAGCGCCGCGAGTTCCTCGATGGGCGTCTCGGGCGTGAACGCGGTGCCGGCGGCGGCGTTCAGCGAGTCGTACATCGAGATGCGGCTCCACTGGCCGCCGAGGTCGAACTCGGTGCCGTCGGCCCAGGTCACGACGTGCGAGCCGTTGGTCGCGAGCGCGGCGTCCTGGATGAGCTGCTGGGTGAGGTCGGCGATCGTGTTGTAGTCGCCGTAGGCCTGGTAGGCCTCGATCATCTCGAACTCGGGCGAATGGGTCGAGTCGGCGCCCTCGTTGCGGAAGTTGCGCGCGATCTCGTAGACGCGGTCGATGCCGCCGACGACGGCGCGCTTGAGGAACAGCTCGGGCGCGATCGAGAGGTACAGCTCGGTGTCGAACGCGTTCGAGTGGGTGACGAAGGGGCGGGCGGATGCCCCGCCGTGCATCGTCTGCAGCTTGGGGGTCGACACCTCGAGGAAGCCGTTGTCGGTGAAGGTCTGGCGCACGGAGGCGGTCGCCTTGGCACGGTTCACCACGGTGCGGCGGGCCTGCTCGCGCTGGATCAGGTCGAGGTAGCGGCTGCGGACTCGCGATTCCTCGGACAGCTCCTTGTACATGTTGGGCAGGGGCAGGATCGCCTTCGCGGCGATCTGCCAGTCGTCCACCATGATCGAGAGCTCGCCGCGGCGGCTCGAGATGACCTCGCCGTGCACGAAGACGTGGTCGCCGAGGTCGACGAGGTCCTTCCAGCGCTGCAGCGACTCCTCGCCGACCGACGCGAGCGACACCATCGCCTGGATGCGCGAGCCGTCGCCCGACTGCAGCGAGGCGAAGCAGAGCTTGCCGGTGTTGCGCTGGAACACGATGCGGCCTGCGAGGCCCACCTGCTCGCCCGAGGCCTCGTCGGCGGCGAGGTGGCCCCACTGCGCGCGCACCTCGGGAACGGTCGTCGTCACGGGCAGCACGACGGGGTAGGCGCCGCCGCCCAGCTCGGTGGCCTCGGCCTGCAGGCGCTCGCGCTTGCTCATGCGCACGGCCTTCTGCTCGCTGATCTCTTCGGCGGTGGGCTCGGGGGTCTCGTCGATCGGCGTCTGGTCGTCGGCCATCAGTTTCCTTGTCAGCAGTGGGTTTTTCAGGCGCGCGCTTCGCGTGCTCCTCAACCAGCGGTGGCGAATGTCAGGGCAAGATTGTCGATCAGGCGCGTCGCGCCCACGCGGGCTGCGACCAGTGCGAGGCCGTCGCCCACGCCGTCGTCTTCCAGCGGCTCGAACGTCGCCGGATCGACGATGACCAGGTAGTCAAGCCTAACGTCCGGCGCCTGGTCGAAGCGTGCGAGCCCGGCGGCGCGCGCGGCGGCGGGGCCGGCGGCGGATGCCTCGGCGGCGGCGCGCAGCGCGGACGAGAGCACGAGCGCCAGCACGCGCTCGTCCTCTGCGAGGTACCGGTTCCTGCTCGACAGCGCGAGCCCGTCGGCCTCGCGCACGATGGGCGCCTGGTCGATCGTCACCGGCAGGTCGAGGTCGGCGACCATCTGTGTGATGAGGAAGGCCTGCTGCGCGTCCTTGCGGCCGAAGACCGCGACATCCGGCTGCACGATGTTGAACAGCTTCGCCACGACGGTCAGCACGCCGTCGAAGTGCCCTGGGCGCACCGCGCCCTCGAGCACGTTCGCGACGGGGCCCGCGTGCACGGTCGTCTGCGCGGCGCCCGCCGGGTACATCTCGGCCGCGGTCGGCGCGAACACCGCGTCGGCCGTCTCGGCGGCCGCGCCGAGCGCCGCGAGGTCGGCGTCGAGGGTGCGGGGGTACGTGTCGAAGTCCTCGCCGGCGCCGAACTGCAGCGGGTTCACGAAGATCGAGACGACGACGACATCCGCCAGCTCGCGGCCGCGCGCGACGAGCGAGAGGTGGCCGTCGTGCAGCGCGCCCATCGTGGGCACGAGTGCGACGGTCTTGCCGGCGGCGCGGGCGGCGCGGACGAACGCGCGCGTCACCGCGACCGTGGTGAGCAGCTGCGGGGTCGTCATGCTTCCTCCGGGAAGTCGAAGTCGGCCGGCTCGAGGCCGGCGAGGTCGAGCGGGCCGGGCACACCGGCGCGGCGCAGAGCATCGTCGACGGTCGAGCGCACGAGCGAGCTCAGGTAGGCGCCGGGGTGCTCGAAGCCGATCTCGCCCAGCAGGCCCGTGGCCTGCTCGACGATGCGGCGGCTGAAGCTCGTGGCCGTCGCGATCGCCTCGCCGTAGGCGGCCCGATCGGCCTCGGCGACGAGCACGGGCTCACCGCCCATCTCGACGACGAGTGCCTGGCCGATCGGCTGCACGGGTGCGGGCGCCGTCACCGCGAAGTACGTCTCGGCCATGCGCGCGAGATCGAGACGCGTGCCCGTGAAGGTCATCGCGGGGTGGATCGCGAGCGGAATCGCGCCGAGCGCCATCGCGGGGCGCAGCACGGATGCCCCGAGCCCCGGTGCCGTGTGCACGACGATCTGCCCGGGCTGCCAGGCTCCGACCGCCGCGAGCCCCTCGACGAGGCCAGGCAGCTGGTCGTCGGGCACGGCGACGAGCACGAGCTCGCTGCGTTCGAGCAGCTCGGGCGTCTCGAGCAGGGGCACCCCGGGCAGCATGTCCTCGGCGCGCTCACGGCTCGCCGCGCTCACGGCGTTCACCCCGACGATCGCGTGGCCCGCGCCCGCCAGCGCCGCACCGAGCACGGGGCCGACGCGCCCCGCGCCGACGATGCCGACACCGAGCCGACCCGATCGCTGTTGCACTGTGCACTACCCCTTCGCGTCACGACTCGCCAACAGTACGGCACTGCTCGCGAGCTGATCGAAGAGCTGCTCGCCGGCGGTCAGGCCGATCGCCGCGAGGCGCGGGCGGATGCGGCCGTCGACCGTGTGCACCGCGACCTGCGCGAGCCCCAGCCAGCGGTGGATCGGCCCCTGCCGCACGGCGACCGACTGCACGCGCGCGAGCGGCACGAAGGTCAGCGAGCGGTCGATGAAGCCCTCGCGCAGCGCGACCGTGTCGCCGACATACGCATAGCCGATGCGCCGCCATGCGAAGGGGTGCAGCCACATCGCGGCGCGCGGCGCCCGCGAGAAGATGGGCGGCGCCGTGCGCGAGTAGCGCGCCGTCGCGTTCATGAGCAGGTCGAGGGACGCGGCCGGGGATGCCGGGAGCAGCAGGGGAAGCACCCGCGCGACATCCTCGAGGGACCCCACCGGCAGCACGACCGACGCGTTCTCTGCCTGCCCGCGCTGCTTGCCGCGGCCGGCCCTGTTGATGCGGATCGCCCACCAGCCGAACGGGCGCCACATGAGCGGCTGCGAGACCCCGACGGCGTGGATGCGGCCGGCAGGGATCGTCTCGCTGCTCGTGGCGAGCAGGCCATAGCCCACGCGCACGCCGTCGGCGCTGCCCGAGACCGTGTAGCGCGCGAGGCGGCCGAAGCGCCGCGAGTAGCCGGTGAACAGACCGAACACGGTCGGGATGACGGCGACGAGCAGGTAGTAGTTGCCGCGCACGACCTCGAACGCGAGCCACACGACGAGCGCCACGAGCACGAGCGTGAACGGGCTGAGCACGATCGAGCCGATCAGCCGGCCCGGGTGCACCTTGACGACCGAGTCGGGGGTCGCGGCGTCGGGGTGCAGGTCGGCGGGGGTCAGGAACTCGTCGGCGCGCGCCTCGAGGATCGCCCCGAGGTCGGCCGGGGCCGCCGACCCGGCCGCTCCGGCGGCCGCACCCGGCAGGGCGTCGACGGCCGCGGCCTCCGCCGCGATCACGCGGTGCGAGATGCCGAGGATCTGCCGTCGCAGCTCCTCCGCGGCAGCCGAGTGCAGGTACTGCAGGTGCAGGTTGGCGTCGTTGCCGGCGACGACGATCTCGAGCCGGGCGGCGCCGAAAATGCGCGCGAAGAGCGTGCGGTGCACGTTGACGCCCTGGATGCGGTCGAGCCGGGCCTGGCGGTTCTGCCGGTTCAGCACGCCCGAGCGGAGCTCGACGGCATCCGCCCCGACCCGGAATTCGGTCATGCGCCAGGTCAGCCGGTACCACGCGGTCACCAGGCCGAGGAAGGCGAGCACGCCGAGCGCCGCCCACAGCCCCCAGCCGTGCCGCATGATCTGCGAGACGGGGTCGCCCTGGCTCGCGCCGTCGGGCACGTGCGCGATCCAGCCGATGAGCTGCTCGCGCAGGTTCGCGAACACGATCGCGAGGATCGCGATCAGTGCGGCGCCGCCGCGCAGCAGCGGCGTGGCCGGGTGCATGCGATGCCACTGCCCGTCGGCGAGGTTGTTCATGACGGCCGGCTCACAAGCCCGCGCGGCGGGTTTCCGCCAGCGCGATCAGCCGGTCGCGCAGCTCGTCGGCGAGCTCGGCGGGCAGCCCGGGGATCGACACGTTGCTGCCCGAGCTCGCGGTGATGAACCGCAGGTCGGAGAGGCCGAGCCAGCGGCTGATCGGGCCGCGCTGCACGTCGATGAGCTGCATGCGGCCGTAGGGCACCGCGACGATGCGCAGCCACGCGATGCCGCGGCGCAGCACGAGGTCGTCGTCGCGCATGCGGTAGCCGATCGCACGCGCGCGGCGCGGGGCGACCACGAGCTGGATGCCGTAGCCGACGACGAGCGCCGCGATCAGCAGCCAGCCCCACCACACCCAGGCGAAGGCCCACCAGACCAGCACGACGACGGCAGCCGAGAACGCCGCGCCCACGAGGGAGCCGACGATCACGATCCAGACGTACTTCGGTGAGACCCGGTGCCATTCACCGTCGATGTCGAGCCGCTGTGCCACGGGTTCATCGTATGCGCGGCATCCGACATCGCCGGGCCCTGCCCTACTTCTGGATGTACACGACGGTGCCGGGCGGCACCGTGTCGAGCAGTCCGATGGCGTGGGCGTCGACGCGGATGCAGCCGTTCGAGATCGCCCCCGCGTGCGCGTCGTGGTAGTGGATCGCCGTCACCGCGACGCCCTGGCCATCGAAACCGCGCAGGGTCTGCGACTGCGTCGCGAGATACACGATGGGATGGCCGCGCGTATAGGTCAGCGCCGGGGCCACCGCGACCTCCATGACGAAGGTGCGCCCGACGGGAGTCGGCGTCGCCGGGGTGCCCCAGCCGAAGTCGTCCGCGACGCGCGTCGTCCCCGCGGAGGTCACGAGGTCGATCGTGTGCTTCGAGAGGTTCACCACGATGTGCGTGCTGTTGTCGGCGAGGCGCACCTCGGCGCGGCGGAGCCAGCCGGACGTCTGGTGCGCGTTCCCCGACGGCGGCACGCCCTCGCGCCCCACGAGCAGCACCTCGACCCAGTCGGTGTAGGCGGTGATCACGGGAAAGGCGCCGCCGCTCTCGCGCGGGTGCTCGGCAAGGCTCGCGACCGGCGCGCCCGTGGGCGTGGCGAAGACCGGGATCGCGGTCTTCGCCGGGTAGGCGACGAGCCCGGTCGCACGGGCGTTCGGGGCCGGGTCGAGCGGCAGGTGCGGATCGACGAGGTACACGTCGACGGTGGGCAGCGGCGCGAGGTCGTAGCTCGCCGTGTTGGCGGCGGGGCCGGTGCGGGTCGGGGTGGGCGGGGCGGTGGGCGTGGGCGTCGCCGAGTGCGTCGGCGCCGCGGCCCGCGTCGCCGTCGGCTCGGGCGCTCCCGGCCGGAACATCGCCGTCGCGGCCGCCGCGATGCCCACGGCGACCACGACGGCCGCCCCCGCGACGAGCCACTTCCGCATTCCGCTCGCGCTGCTCATGCCTTCCATGCTGGAACGGGGGATGCCGCGCCGCAACGCCCCGCAGCCATGGAACAGCGCCAAGGGATCCGCTCGATCGATGTAGGTCTTCGCCAAGCACCGGCATTCCGGGCTCATCTAGTGTTGAGCGCATGACGATCGCCAGCGCTCCGCTCCATCGCCCCGTCCTCGCCGACGCCCTCGTGCGCCGCGGCATCCTCGCCGACTCGCTGCTCGTGCTCGGCGGCGCCGCCTTCACGGCGCTGCTCGCCCAGGTGCAGGTTCCACTCTGGCCCGTGCCGATCACGGGCCAGACCCTCGCGGTCGTGCTCGTCGGCGCGACGCTCGGCACCTGGCGCGGCACCGCGTCGATGGTGCTGTACCTGCTCGCCGGCGTGCTCGGCGCCCCGATCTTCAGCGGCGCGAGCCACGGCCTCGGCGCCGACGTGCTGCCGAGCTTCGGCTTCGTCATCGGCTTCATCCCGGCCGCCGCGCTCGTCGGCTGGCTCTCGGAGCACCGCTGGGACCGCCGCCCGCTGCTCTCGGTCGCGGGCTTCGGCCTCGCTTCGGCCGTGCCGTTCTTCTTCGGACTGCCCTGGCTCGCCGGCGCCCTCGCGCACTTCGGCTACCCGCATGGCTTCGACGCCGTGATGGCCGCGGGCTTCACCCCGTTCGTCATCGGCGGCCTCGTCAAGTGGGCCATCGCCGCGACGGCGCTGCCCCTCGCGTGGAAGGCGCTGAGCTTCTTCCAGAAGTAGCCGCCCGACGACGACGGACCCCCCTGCCGGTCGTCACAAAGTCGCCTTTCACGCGATGGAAGGCCGACTTTGTGACGACCGGCTTCTGCGTTGCGGCCGCGGTCGTCGAAAAGTCGCGGGAGCCGGGCGCGAAACCGCACTTTGTGACGACCGACGCAGCGGCCGAGACCCGAGGCGGGGCTACGCGTGCGAGTGGCTCGTGCCCGGGTCGGTGCGGCGGCGGCGCTCGGCCTCCGCGTCGTCGTCCGAAGGCGGCGGCAGGGTGCAGAACCACTCCGCGACGAGGCCGCAACCGAGCAGGATGAGCCCGCCGATGACTGCGAGGGCGGTGAGCCAGATGCTCGAGGCATCCGCCACCACGGAACGCGTCAGCACGAACACGAGCATGCCGGTCGCGAACCCGGCGAACACCGCGCCGACGAGCGAGCAGGCCTTCGCGAGCACGGCGGTGCGCGCGGCGCGGAACGGGTCCATGCGCAGCTTCGCGGTGCCCTTCACCGCGCGCCGGATCGGCCAGGCGAGCGCCACGACCACGCCGCCGATGACCGCGAGCGTGACGCTGAGCGTGATCGGCGGCACGAGCAGGGCGTTGCCGGATGCCGCGAGCGCGGCATCCGTCAGCAGCCCGACCCCGACGAGCACCAACCCGACGACCCACAGCACCGCAGCACTCGTCCGCTTCACAGCTCGACCCCCTCGGCTCGCACGGTGTCGTCGCCGAGCTCGGCGAGCAGCGCATCGACCCGACCCACGCCCGGCAGGAACGCCTCGGGGTCGACGGCGAGCCACGGGGCCAGCACGAAGGCGCGATCCCGAGCGCGTGGGTGCGGCAGCACGAGCGCCGGGTCGGCCGACTCGAGCCCGTCGAAGTCGATCACGTCGAGGTCGAGCGTGCGATCGCCCCAGCGCTCGGCGCGCACCCGGCCGTGCCCGGCTTCGATGCGGTGCAGCTCGGCGAGCAGCTCGTGCGGCGACAGCAGCGTGTCGACGAGCACGACGGCGTTCAGGTAGCGCGGCGCTGCGGGGTCGAGCCCGCTGAGCTTCACGGCGACCGACTCGACCGCGGGCGAGACCGCCGTCACCTCGATGCCCGGCGTCTCGCGCAACGCCGCGACGGCCGCGCGCAGCGTCTCGCCGCGGTCGCCCAGGTTGCTGCCGAGCGCGATGACCACGGGGCGCAGGCGCCGCGCGTTCTCGAGGCCGTGCCGATCGGGGATGCGGATCATGCCGATGCCCGCGTTCCCGATGCGGCGGAGGAGGAGGCCCGAGCCGCGGCGTCCTCGCCCGCCAGCTCGAACCACAGCCGGTCGCGCTCGACCGTCACGGCGACGTCGTCGAAGGCCAGCTCGATCGGCGCGTCGGGCTTGTGCACGGTCGCGCGCACCCGCTCGACGGCCGCGAACGACAGCGCCACCCGGGCCACCCGCTCGGCCACGGTCTCGATCAGGTCGACCGGGTCGGCCGCGACCGCCGCGTGCACGGCCTCGGCGAGCTCGCCGTAGTGCACGGTCGCGGCCAGCGCGTCGCCGCGCGCCGCCGGGCCGAGGTCGAGCCACACGGTGACGTCGATGAGGAAGGTCTGGCCGTTCGTGCGCTCGAAGTCGAAGACGCCGTGGTTCGCACGCACGGCGAGGCCGGTGAGGGTGATCGAATCAGCCACGTGACCCACGATCCCACGCCTCGACGACATCGAGCGCGAGACGCGTCGAGGCGACGTCGTGAACACGCACGCCCCACACGCCCGCTCGCGCGGCGAGCGCGGTGACGACCGCGGTCGGCAGGTCGCGATCGGTCACGGCCGCGTCGGCCGGCAGCAGCGCACCGAGGAAGCGCTTGCGGCTCGCGCCGATCAGCACGGGGTGGCCGAGGTCTTCGAGCAGGTCGATGCGGCCGAGCACGCGCCAGTTGTGCTCCGCGTCCTTCGCGAAGCCGAGCCCGGGGTCGACCACGAGGTCGGAGCCGTGAATGCCGGCGTCCAGCGCCCGGTCGATCTGGGCTCTCAGCTCGTCGCGCACCTCGGTCGCGACATCCCCGTAGCTCGCCATCGCGTTCATGTCGGCGCTGTGCCCGCGCCAGTGGCTGAGCAGGAAGCCGCAGCCGAGCTCGGCCGCCGCGCCGAGCATCTCGGGGTCGGCCTGCCCGCCCGACACGTCGTTGATCCAGCTCGTGCCCGCCGCGACGGCGGCGCGCGCGGTCGCGGCGTTCATCGTGTCGATCGAGGTGCGGATGCCCCGCGCCGTGAGCTCGGCGATCACCGGCAGCACGCGGCCGAGCTCGCGCTCGACGGGCACCCGGGGGGCACCGGGGCGTGTCGACTCGCCGCCGACGTCCACGAGATCGGCGCCCTGCGCGACGAGCAGCTCGGCGTGCGCCACCGCCGCGTCCACCGACGTCCACTTCCCGCCGTCGCTGAACGAGTCGGGCGTGATGTTGAGCACGCCCATGATGACGGTCACGAGACGATTCCCGTGCCGATCAGGGCCACGACCTCGGCCCGGCGCAGCGGCTCGGCGAGCTCGCCGCGGCTTGCGACGGTCACGGTCGACGAGTGCACCTGGCGGGCGCCGCGGGTCGTGACGCACTGGTGCTGCGCGTCGACGACGACGAGAGCGCCCCGGGCCCCGAGGCCCTGCATCAGGGCGTCCGCGACCTGCTCGGTCAGCCGTTCCTGGATCTGCGGGCGCGCCGCGATGATGTCGACGACGCGCGGCAGGCGGCCGAGGCCGACGACGCGGTCGCCCGGCAGGTACGCGAGGTGAGCGCGCCCGAGGAACGGCAGCAGGTGGTGCTCGCACACCGAGCGGAACTCGAGGTCGCGCACGATCACGAGCTCGGGGTCGGCGTCCTCCACGGCGATCGACTCGCGCAGCGGCTCGAGCGGGTCGGCGCCGATTCCCGCGAAGAACTCGGCGTAGGCATCCGCCACCCTCGTCGGGGTCTCGCGCAGGCCCTCACGCGCAGGCTCCTCGCCGATGGCGGCGAGGAGCTCGGCCACGGCGGCCTCGACCCGTGCGCGGTCGATCCCCACGTGGCGCCTTACGCGGTCGCGGGGCGCGGGTTGATGCCGGGGCTGCGACGCGGCGCCGGGGTGCCGCTGTCGATGCCGCCGTCGGTGATCTCGGGGTCGATCGGCGCGTTGGCCTTCGGCATCTCGATGGGCGGGATGTTCGAGATCGGCCGGTTCGGGCTCGAGAGCCACTGCGGGCGCTCGGGCAGCTTCTGCACGTTCGCGAAGATCTCGGCGATCTGGTTGTGGTCCAGCGTCTCCTTCTCGAGCAGCTCGTGCGCGAGGCGGTCGAGGATGTCGCGGTTGGCGTTCAGCACCTCGTAGGCCTCGTCGTGCGCCTTCTCGATCAGGGTGCGCACCTCGGCGTCGACCTTCTCGGCGATGTTCTCCGAGTAGTCGCGCTGGTGGCCCATGTCGCGGCCGAGGAACATCTCGCCGGATGCCCCGCCGAGCTTGACCGAGCCGATGTCGGCGCTCATGCCGTACTCGGTGACCATCTGGCGGGCGATGCCCGTGGCCTTCTCGAT
>Ga0131853_10001835_pt1 | contig 37969 bp, 27 predicted proteins | sample TergutLab28metaG_FD_92764 | JGI IMG/M metagenome (GOLD analysis project Ga0131853, IMG submission 92764) | Labiotermes labralis P1 segment gut microbial communities from Petit-Saut dam, French Guiana - Lab288 P1 (version 2) (version 2) | ecosystem: Host-associated > Arthropoda: Insects >... | reverse complement strand
TTGCACAATGTTACCGCACAACCCACACTTCTTGAAAATCACTTCCATATAAAACCTCCCATATTTGTATAATCATATATATCACAAAACCATTGGGCAAAGAGCACAAAATGTTGTTATAATCCAATTATGGCATTAAGCATTTTCGACGACAAAGCATTCACCCCCAACGACGACATGGTGCCAACGGTACTGGGGGCCAGTCACGCCTTATGGAAAGCAATAAAAGAACACCTGTCCGCAAATTACAAAAAAATTAACGAAGAATGGAAGTTCTACGGCAAAGAATCCGGATGGACAAAAAATATAAAGAGCGACAAACGAACACTCTTCATGTTTGTTCCTATGCGTGACAAGTTCCAAGTCTATTTTACACTGGGCGAAAAGGCCGTCACCGCCGTCCACAACTCGGATTTGCCAAAAGAGATCAAAGACCTAATCCCCGACGCAAAACAATGTGTCTGCGGCTTCGGCTTCCGCTTCGACGTAAAATCAAAATCCGACGCAAACGCCGTAATAAAACTAACCGAAATCAAAAACAAAAACTAAATAACATTGTGTCGCTCTATCTTGCAACAAGTTCAACGCCTTTTATCTTATCGTCCATTATTACATCCAGGGAAAAATCATATACACCACGAAAGATGGGCGCATTGACATCATCACCACCATACAATCTTTCATTTCTTGCTGTTGGGTCATTCCAAACGTTCATAAGAGTTTCCTGTATTTGTCCTGCCATGACTCCTCCCTTAATCTGTGGTTGCAATAATTTATAGTAATCTTTTTTCTTGCACAACACACTGAATGCTGGGTCAAATACATAATCATTTTTGAACCGTTCAATTTCAAGCCAGCCGTGGAAATAATTACTGACTAAATTCCCTCTCATGACCTTATCATCCGCCCTCAAGAGGGCTGCCATGAAGTTTGACATTTGCCAACACCAACCACCCATTGCTTTTTGCTGAAACAATTTTTTGCCTGTATGCATTGTTGAACCATCCAGAGAGATGTTAATATTTGACATTACATCATCAATCTCTCCCCTCGTCAACAAGTTGATTTTTTTACCTTGCAGGGTATAAACACCATTGTTAAGTTGGGACTTTTCTTCCTCCCATCTATTAAATATTTTACACAGGGCACTAAATCTTTCAAAATCTTCTGACACGACTAAATTATAGCATTTTACTGGCATCAGTTCAAGATTCACAAAAAAACCGAGGCCAACCCCCGGTTCTTTCATGTTGTGGTGGAGCATACCATTTTATATTAGAACCGTCAACCTTGATTGTTTGTCGTGGGATGATAGGCATATTTATTGCGTAGAGCCGAGAGCAATCTCGTTTTTTCTCTTCCAACCCTACCCACCCGAAAAACCCAGTCAACGCTTTAAGGCAAGGTATAAAACTTAAATGTTTTTTCCAACGCACCAACAAAAAGTTTCGCCCTATGATATTTTTCGATTACTTTATCGACTGTGTATGAACCGTCAAGAATATATTCATGTGCAACATCGTTCCTTAAATTTTTTAATTCTAAAAAAAGGTCTTGTGCTTCGTCAAAATTCGTTACTCGCACTATGTTTAATTCGTTTTCAATATCAATTCTATTTGTTGGAGACAATCTAACCTTTGATAGCTCTCTTGTATACAGCGTTTCTTGATTTTTGGAGAATCTTCCAAACGATGTCGTTTCCGATATTTTAGAAAATCTTCCTCCCATTAACTTGAAAAAATCTCTTGCGCATGAGTATATTGTGCCACGCTTCGCCACAGGGAAAAATCTTCCATAGATAAAATCAATATCTTTTCTGCTTGTGGCTTCCAATGTTTCAATTAAACCAACCATGCCTGATTTTGGTTTTGAAAGAAAATTTTCAATAGCATTTTTGATACATTTTTCAAATTCCGTAACAACAATAATCACACACAACTTTGGTAAATGGTCTGTCAAAGATGTGCAAGGTGTTGAATTGTTATAACTTGCAATCTCTCTTAATTGTGCATTGACATTTGTGAAATCAGTCATACCACCCCTATCAAAGCAGTATCTTTCTTGCTATGTCTAATTTTCGTTCAACGTTGGCTACAGTAGATGTGTCCTTGCTAACACAAGATTTGAAAGTAGTATCGGAAAGCAACGCTTTTATTTTGTTGATGTCTACGATTATGTCGCCGTTATTCTTATAGGCATCTTCGCAGAGTATGGTAAAAATAGTTTCAAACTCTAGAATACTGAATTTGTTTTGTGGCAAGTTTTGCTTATATACTTCTACATAGGCATTGAGAAAATCGACAAAGAGAGTTTCTAATTTTTTGATTTTTGGTGCATCGAATTTTTTACTTGCCTGTGAATACTTATTTAGGAATTGTTTCTTTTTACCATTGTACATATCGACATTTTCCAAAAACGCAAAAGCGGTAAGTATGTGTTCTATATCTTTACCACGTAATGCGGTGCTCTCTTTCCCTTGTAATTGTCGCCATAGAGAATTGCCGTTTAATTTCTGCATCATTACATAAAAGTCACAATAGAAAAGACTTGCACGTACTTCTTGTGCATTAAGTGGTCTACTTGTGGTATTTAAGCGGTTGAATACTTCAAACATCGCAGAGCCGCCATCATCGGGTTTGTTTTGACGTAGAACCTGAGCTCTAATAGAACGACGTAATTTTAATTTCATTTGCAAATCTTCAGGTAGTTCGCTGAAAAGTTTTTTTTCATACTTTGACTGATAATCTTCATCGAACGTCAACCGGAATAATTTGAACAATTTTTCATTCTGTATTGCATTTTGCAAAAGCGTTGTTTGGTAATTAACTAGATTGTGCATACTCGTTCTAGCCATATCGTCTTTAGGAAAACGTTGCTTTATATAAAAATATACAGACATCAATCGCTGCTGACCATCAACAACTTTCAGTTTAGAATCTTGTTCATCCATAAACAAAAATACTTCTGGAATGGGCAAATTCAGTATGAGAGAATCAATCAACTTTGAGGCATCTTTATCCTTCCAAACATATTCTCTTTGGAACAATGGAATTTCAATTTGACCGCTATCAATTAAATCTACGATATTTGATAACGAAAAGTCCCGTGCAGATGTTGTTATATCATATTCGGTAAACAGTTCTTTTTCTTCATTTTTTGCCATGACGTATTATACAAGTCAAAACCATGAACTGTCAATTTATATCCAAATCAACCCAATTTACGAATTGACTAACAATCTCATAAATCCCATGTATGCCATGCTCTATGTTGTAATGGTCGTATATGATGTTTGCGAAATAACGCTCGTTACCAACGAAGAATATTCTGTCAGTCAATTCGATTGTGTAAATCAATTTTTGAAACTCTGGTCTGCCTTTGGCTTGATAAGTGCGAGCTAAGGGAAAGCGAATTGATTTGTCCGTTATAACCTCGTTAAGCATTTTAATGATTTGTCTTTTGTTTGTTTCAAGGCATGGTTCGGTTGGAAATTCCAAATCCATATCTGCATGCCCTGTTTCTCGGCTCTCTGCGTATTCTTCCGCTTGTCTTATGGCGGTTATGTATGTTCGCCATTTCGCCGTTAGTTCCGCTTGTTTCATTTTCCCCCCATTGATGTTCAACCCTTTGCCTGTTTGACTAGTATACAGCGTTGATAGCTGATTAGTCAACTGTAGAGAAGTAAAATATTGGCAAAGGAGTTTAGTGCCTATGCACAAGGCATTTATTACAATAGTTCACACCTGTCAATAAACAATTAGCAAAGGAGTGGACTATGAATAAAGTCGCAGAGAAAATAGACAAATTAAGAACAGAGAAAAACTGGACTGTTTACCGACTTGCCGAGCAATCGGGGGTCACACAATCAGCAATACATAAATGGTTTGACAATGACACCATGCCGACTATACCAATGTTAGAGCAGATTTGCGATGCCTTTGGAATCACTCTTTCAGAGTTTTTCAAACAGGGCGAACACTTTGAATTGACCGCCGAGAGAAAGCAACTTTTTGATAATTGGTCAAAATTGACAAAGGCACAAAAAGAATCGTTGCTTGCAATAATGTCACAGTACATTGCAAATTAATTTTTGTGCTATGTGTTACGCAGGGCTAGACGTAGTACACGCCCTGCGTAACATTGTTTTGTGCTATGTGCTAGGGGGGGATATAAATAGAATTACAATGTTGTGTTTTGTGTTATGGGGGCTAAAGAATAAAAATATAGTGGGTTTTGTCAGTTGTCAGTAGGGGGGCTAGACGTAGTTATATAGCCCCCCCTACTGACCGAGAACCAAAAGCAAGCAAACCACAAGCACGCCTGAAAATACAGACAAACGCCGTGCGTGCGGTGGCCGTCGCACAAGGCGACTTGCCCCGCCCGCACGGGATCGGCTTTTGATTCTGTTATTTTTCTACGGCATTGTTGTTTTTGGCTTTTGCTTTTTTGTGTTCTCATATTCTTTATAGCAATCCGACAGAATAGTTGCAACTCGTTCCGAAAGTGCTTCTGCAACTCTTGGTGTGACAGTTTTCATAATTGGTTGGCATGACGAAAATTGCCCCGTGATTTTGTCACAAAGCCGATATGACCCAATTTGAATAGTCACACTTTTTTGCATGACTTAAACGTATGTGTTGCGATTTTCCCAAAACACAGACAGACCCGTATAAAAAACTTCTTTATCTATACAAATCACATACTCTACAAATATTCTTTACGTACTCCGTCGGTCATCGGGTATGGGGAACAATTTTTGTAGCACACGGCAAAAAAGCCGTCAAGGGTAAAATGCACGGACAACAGTCAAAAAATGATATTAGAAAAATAGTCCGCCCTTGACGGCTTTTCCGCCGTGTGCATTTTTATTTATGTTCCCCATACCCGATGCCCGACGGAGATATAAGTTGTTCCCCACCCCTCAACCCAACAAAGATATAATTTGTTTGGTTGAAAGAAAATCAAAAAAGGAGTAAGATAGGTCATGGAAAAAGCAGTCATTTACGCAAGGTACAGTAGTGAAAGACAAACAGAGCAATCAATCGAGGGGCAACTCAAGATTTGCCAAGAATACGCCCAGAGAGCCAATATAGCCATTGTAGGCGAATACATAGACAGAGCCATCAGCGGAACGCACGACAAACGCCCAGAGTTTCAAAAAATGATTAACCACGCAAAGAGCAAGGAAAAACCGTTTTCGATTATTCTTGTCTACAAGCTAGACCGTTTCAGCCGTGACAAATACGAAAGCGTAGTCTACAAGAAAGAGTTGAAAAGCAATGGCGTTGCGGTTGTAAGTGCAACAGAGTTAATCAGTAACACCCCCGAAGGCATTTTATTGGAAAGTGTTATTGAAGGGTACAACCAATTTTATTCTGCAGAACTATCGCAAAAAATCAAGCGTGGCAACCGAATGAATGTTGAAAAAGGTTTATGGACAGGTGGTAATCTTCCATACGGATATAAAGTCATAGAACGCAAGGTTCACATTGACGATGAGCAAGCGGAAATTGTGAGAAAGATTTTTACTGACTACGCTAACGGCAAAACCAAAAAGCAAATTGTGCGAGAGTTAAACGCAAAAGGCACAAAGACCAAAGGCAAGAAAGCATTTGGAACGAACAATATACAAAGCAACTTTATGAGCAACATTAACTACATAGGGCAAGCCATGAAATATGGCGAAATCTTGACGACCATATTCCCGCAAATCGTTGACGATGTGACTTTCGCAAAGGTGCAAGAAATGCTTGCGAAAACGAAACGCCTATCCGCAAAAGGCAAAGCCAAAGTTGAATATGAATTAACTGGCAAAATCTATTGTTTGCACGATGGTTCAACCATGTACGGAATATCGGGAACGGCACGAAACGGAGAGAAGAAGACATACTACGCTTGCAAGAGCCGTTACAAATACAAATCATGCAACAAGCAGAACGAGAACAAAACAGACCTAGAAACCGCCGTAGTAGCCGACACAGAGGAGTTTATATCCAAACCCGAAAACCTTGACCGAGCAAGTCAAAAGTTAGCCGAGTTTCACGAAAAGAATATCACGCTTGAAAAGATAAAGGAGTACGAAAGACGGCTTGACAACATAGACCGAGAAATTGAAAAGTTAATCGACCTTGCCATGAACTCGCAAGGTGCGACAATGCAAGCGAAAATCAATCAACGCAGTCAAGACCTTGAATTGCAGAAGAACGACCTAAATCAAGAGTTAATGAAACTTAAATTTTTGCAAGCCATACCCAAGACAAAAGATGATTATAAAAAGCACCTACAAAAGTTTGTTGATGGCGATATAGCCGACCCGAACTATCGCAAGCGTATTATTCATGGACTTATCAATTCCGTATGGGTTGGCGATGGCGGTATGTTTGTGTTTTACAACACCGACAACGAAAAACCGATAACGCTTGACGAACTCAAAAATGCACTAGCCGAGAATGGAATTGATTACAACGCAGTTTGCACCCAAAACCCCCAACACAAAAGAACCACCATAGGCGGTTCTAATATGAAATGTGTTGGTGGAGCTAATCGGAGTCGAACCGATCACCTCCTGCTTGCAAGGCAGGCGCTCTAGCCAGATGAGCTATAGCCCCACGAAATCAACAAAGGAATTATATCACAACCCACCGTCCCCAGTCAATTATTTATTTTGCCACAAAATTCAAAGTGCTACCCGCAAGAAGTTTTTTGCACTTGCATTTCACTTCACAGATGTTAAACTTACCTGTAGAGTGAAAACCTACAACACAGATACGGCGGGGTACGAAACGTACCAGGAATTGTACACAGGAACCAAGAAGTATCTTGGCACAACGCCACTTCCCGACGGCCTGCGAAGAATGGCAGGCACAGTCGGCGCAGTACAAACAATCACAGGCGAAAATTACTTTGGCTCGAATGACAATTTACTCGATGGAAACAACACAAACTGTGGCGAATATTTGGCAATAAAAAATGCCCGAATGGATGGGCATTTTTCGTATAACATGATGATGGCCCTAAACGACGCGGACGGTACGCCCATTGACTCGACTCCCTGTGGCGGATGCCGCCAAACGGCCCTCGACATCAACCCCGCAAACACCTCAACCAAAATCCCAATCAACAACGGTGAACAATTTATCTACCTCGGCGATGCACTCCCATTCTCCCCCGCAAATTCATACGAACGCCGCCTGATGCATTTCATGACCCTGTACCCAAACCATCCACTAACCAAGCGGGCCATTGCCACCGACTATACCCTGGCAATCGCAGAGGCAACAAAACGCGCCCAGCCATACGACCTGAACACCTATAAAAACGACACATGGGGCGAATGGGGTGCCGCGGCAATAGGAGCAAGCGGCCAAGTATACAGCAGCGGCGGCCGAAACGCACATTTCAGCCAAAACCTCTCGCCCGTCGACGGCGTAATAATGCGGGCAATGGACGAGGGCGAGGAATGGCTACGAATGCTGGTAAAGGTTCACCACGAACACGGCGCGGTACCGCTTAACGGGCGCGAGCTCGAAAGTCTCTATTTCACCGACATGCAAAACGTAGACAAAATGAACCTCGGCATGGGCGGCGACCCCAAAAAACCATTCATCACAACGTTAAGACAGGCCCTACCCTACAGCAACGAAACCCTCGAGGCCCGCTCTCGCGGCGTATTCCAAATCCACGGCACCGAAAAAAGAGGTCGTCCCCAGCAACAGCTAGGACAAACCTCTTGAAGGAAAAAACCCAATTACTTTGAAAAGTCCGAATCAACAACAAAGTATCCCTGTGGGTGTTTGCATGTTGGACACTCCTCTGGGGCTTCGGTTCCATTGTGGTGGTGACTGCAATTCAAACAAAACCACCATACGGCCTTGTCGCGCTTGTACAATGTACCTGCCTGCAACCGTGTCAAAAATCCCATGTACATGTCTTCGTGTTCTTTCTCAATCACTCCTACCAACTTGAACTGCTCGGCAATATCTGTGAACCCCTCGGCGCGCGCAATCTTCTCCATCTCTTTGTACATGTCCGTCCACTCGTAATGTTCACCTGCGGCCGCATTTTTCAAATTCGTCGCCGTGTCTCCAACCATACCCATATGCTTTAACCACATCTTCGCATGGCTCTTTTCGTTCTCGCCCGTTTCGATAAACTTCTTTGCAATTCCTTGGTGCCCCTCTTTGCGCGCGACGTTACCCCAAATCATATACTTGGTGTACGCCTGACTCTCGCCCGCAAACGCCTCGGCCAAACTCGCGTATGTCTTTGTTCCCTTGATATCTTTCATGTGAATTTCCTCCATTTTGTTTTTATTGGTCTGGGCCTATGATACCACATCCTTGGCCATTTTTGTCACATCAAAAATCTTCTCGCCAAAGGCCTTCAAATTAACATCCATAACAAGGGCCAACACATCTGTCTGGACATCATCGGTAAATATCTCGGTCGACGGCGACATCACCCGCACACCAATGGGCAGGCGCAGCGTATACCCCCTCCCCGTCTTCTGACTGGTTACCTTTAACTTCGCCCCCTTACGCGACACAACCGACTCGCCCAGGTTCACTGGCACAACCACCGTCGCACTCACCGCCTTGTTTAACTTGCTCTGGACAAAGACACTCATCTTCTGCCCCGCAACCTGCTTTGATACTATCACCCCTGTCCGCGTGGCAAAGGGCTCTTTTTTGATAACACTCATCTTCTGGCCGCCAGCCTCTGCCATTCGGCAAAGGTAATAAACAACCTCGTTCGGCGCGGTAATCTTGTCAACCATAAACACTAACAAACCCCTGTCCAACAACGATGCAACATTCCAACTCTCTAACATTCCCCGCACTTCGTCATTCTGGCCCGAATAGACCACAATAACATTCATCCTGATACCAATTTCAAAACCGCTTACTCTTTCGACCATCTCATAAAAATCATTGATATTTTTTATAACAAAGACCATTGTAGGCAAAGATAACGACGGAACAAACTTTGACACCGCCAAATACCCCTTGCGTAAGTTACTGCCGCTGATATACCGCGACCTGTGTGCGGTCGTTAAAATCTCGGCCTCCGCACCTCCCGATATCCCCATATAACTCACCCCATGGTCGCGCAGGAACCCAATCCGTTGCTGCACCTCGGCCTTACTCTCGCCATGCACAATATGAATCTTTGTATCACCCGTCGTCGTCAAATTTACATTCAACTCGTTCGCCGACACCGCCGCCATATTTGAACCCCATTGTATGGCGGCACCCCCAACGCGCTCGGTCGTAGAAACTGAACCTCGCGCACCCCCCACCACCCAAACACCCACAACACGCTTTGTCTGACGGTCGGTATAAAAAAATGTCTCGGCGGTCATGTGGATGCTAATCTTTGACTTGTCCACCTCGGTCTTGTATTGAAATGTAAACTTGCCCTCCGTCCGCACATCAAAACATTCAACGGGCATCATCTTGTCCACCATATTCTTGACCACAACACCATCGCCAAAATACATGTCATACGACGGCCGCACCTCCCGCCTGAACTCTATCCCCTTGACCTTGAAACTCGGAACATCCCCCGCCATCGTAATCTTCTTTATCCCGCCATTCCGCACGGTAAAATGCCGCGGTGCAAATACCTGATACCTGTTTGACGGGATTATCTTGGCCACCACGCGCTTTTGCTTGATAATCGGCGCAACCACAAACATATACATCGCGTTCTTGTGCCTCTGTCGCCCACCCAACCTCAACGCCGCATAAACATACAACAACCGCCCCACCGCATCAATATCCGTCGGCCGATAATTCGGATTAACATGCAACCGCGCCAAATAATTGTGATACTCTGCCCGCGGAAAATTCCGATACGCACGCCGAAAAATCCGCAACTCGTTCGCCAACTTGCGATAAATGTAATGCGGCCCATCCACACCCCGCGGCCCCTTTGCCCGCACAAAAAAAACGGTCGCCAAAAACGCAATCCACGCCGACGTCAACACTGCCAATTCCATGTATTGATTCTTGACACGTAATATGCTATAATAATCACGTTAGTCGGATGATTGCGCATCCACAAAGATGCGAGGAAAGTCCGAGCACCACATGGCAGAGTGCAGGCTAACGGCCTGCCGTGGCAACACGAGGGAAAGTGGAACAGAAATATACCGCCGACTCCACGGTCGGCAAGGTTGAAAAGGCGAGGTAAGAGCTCACCGCATCGATGGTGACATCGGTGGCAATCCAAACCCCACTTGGTGCAAGGTAAGCGTCCTGGAATTAAAAGCAGCCTGCTTCCCAGGGCCATACACCGCTCGAGCCTGTCGGTAACGCCAGGCCTAGATAGATAATCATCAAAACAGAACTCGGCTTATAGACTAACTCACTGGGTCCCGCAAGGGACTTTTTTGATGGCAAAAATTGTCAGTCCACCCCTTGACCATAAAAATTCCCATGCTACTATAAGGCACAGGGGAGGATATTATATTGGTCGAGATACATACGAACACAGGCCGACGAGGGAACAACAACTTTCCGCCGCCGAGGACCAGAAAAAGTGGCCTGTCCCAAAGGCTCTTTTACTGTCGGCCAATGACGGCCCTTTTTCCTCCGCAGGCAAGGAAAGTTAGTTTTCCCTGCAAGGAGGCCTCCCTAGAAAAACCCCCCCCAACGGAAATTACAAAAGTAATAACCCCCCCCAAGGACAAAATGGCAAAAAATGGACGAAATCCCCTCTCCCTGCATATGTTGAAGACAGTTACATATGTAAGGAGGATAAAGAGTATGCCAACAGGTTTTCTACATACCCACGTGTCAACGGCGGCAGACACACTACCAATAGAGGGCGCGCGGGTAATCACACGGGATAAATCCGGACGGGTTCTGTTCGACCAAATAACAGACGCAAACGGAATGACACCCGTAATCGAACTCTATGCCCCCGACGAACGACTAACATACAGTCCCGAAACGGCAGAACACGGATACTCTACATACGACGTCGAAATCACCGCCGCGGGATTCCACCCCGTCGTCGTCCACGACGTAGAGGTCGTCGCTGGCACACACTCCTACCTGCCCGCCTTTATGCACCCAACCCAGGAAAGCGACATCGCAAATAACATAACCCGAATCTTTCGGCGGCACATAGGCGAGGGGCCGCAAATGGCCGAAATCACCGACCCCCCGCCCACAACTATGGCCGTCCCTGGCGGCATCGCGGTCATGCCAACGGCCGCACCTATTCCCGCCATGCCTGATGACGATGCATACACCATCCCGCCACCCGCAGTATTACAGGCACAACAATCAGGTCAAATAGGTATCGAAAACCCCCTTGGTGTACGCGCGGTATTCATCCCAACAAACATAACCGTCCACCTGGGCCGCCCTGACAACCGCAACGCACGAAACGTCACCGTCCCATTCGTCGAATATATCGCAAACGTGGCGTCCTCTGAAATCTTCCCTACCTGGCCCGATGCCTCATTACGCGCCAATATCCACGCAATCGTAACATTCACCCTGAACCGTATCTTCACCGAATGGTACCGCAGCCGCGGTTTCAACTTTGACATAACAAACAGCACTGCCTTTGACCAATACTATGTCCACGGCCGCAACATATTTGAAAACCTGCGCCAAATCGCATCCGAGGTCTTTAACCAATACGTCCGCCGCATTGGTTTCAAAAACCCATTCTTCACGTCATATTGTAACGGAACCACCTCGCGCTGTAACGGCTTGTCACAATGGGGAACGGTGACATTGGCGAACCAGGGACGCACCCCCCTCCAAATCCTCCGCCACTTCTATGGCCAAGAAATTGAACTAGCAACCACCAACAACATCCAAGACATCCGCAGCACATATCCCGGAACCCCAATGCGCGTTGGCTCGCCGCCAAGTGCTCACATCGCCCTGATGCAAACATACCTGAACCGTATCCGCCAAAACTTTCCGCTCATTCCGCTTATCCCAAACGTCAATGGCGTGTTCGATGCATCAACCGACGCGGCCGTGCGGCAATTCCAACGCACATTTGGCTTGGGGGTTGATGGCGTCGTTGGGCCGGCAACATGGAACCGCATAACGCAAAAATGGGTTGCGGTTACGCGTTTGGCGGAATTGAATGCCGAGGGTGTTCGGGTCGGTATTGGCGCAAACCCGCCGAATGTTGTCTTGCGGCAAGGGGCCAATAACAATGACGTGCGGCAGTTGCAATGGCTCCTCAACTATATCGCCGAGTACCATGAATTTGTCCCAGGCGGTCTGACGGTTGATGGTCGATTTGGTGCAATAACGGCAAACAGCGTTCGTGAATTCCAACGTAACTTTAACCTGAACCCCGATGGTGTTGTTGGGCCGATGACATGGAACCGATTGTATGAAATATTCCGCAGTATCCAAGCATCCAGTCCAAACCCCGCACCAATCCCGCCAACAACGCAACCACCAGTAACGCCGCCTCCGCCGCCCCCAGGCACGGGTGCGGGATTGATGGGAACGGTACGAACCCAGGGCGGGACGTTGAACCTGCGTGCACAGCCGAATACAGGCAGCCAGGTCATCGCATCAATTCCGAACGGCACGCAGTTGACGATTTTGGGCGAGCAGAACGGTTGGTATCATGTGCGAACCCCAGGGGGGCAAACGGGATGGGTTAGTGGCGATTTCGTGAACATCATCCCGCGTTCCGCGCGTGTGACGACCCAAGGCGGTACATTGAACCTGCGCGCGCAACCGAATACGACTTCGTCTGTTTTGGCGTCTATTCCCAATGGCACGGCCTTGACCATTACGGATGTTCGGGGGAATTTCTTGCAGACCTCTTTTGGCGGGCGTACGGGATGGGTCAGCCGTGACTTTGTTTCCCTTAATCCGTGAGCTATGTTCACATTCATGACACGTGGTCCGTGGTTTGGTCTAGTTATCCGCAAATCAATCCCTCCCATGATAGTTTGTTGGAAGAGCCTCGTGAGGGGCTTTTTCAATGCATGAGTTCGTACATGAAGTAATGTAGTGCGACCATTAGCAGAATGCCGACGGCCATGGCAAGGGCGTGGACTTTTTTGTTTTTTGTGTTTTGGTATGATAGGGGCAACATTTCTTTGAACACTACGCCAATTATACATCCCGCGGCGATGGCGAAGATAATTCCCTCGGCAACGTGATTGATGCCGCCGACCAGATAACCCACGACCGCACCGATGACGGTTGAGAGGCCCGCGGCGAAACACACCGCCAGGATTTTCCACCATTTCACCCCACCCGCCTTTAGTGGGGTTGCGATTGCCAACCCCTCGGGCAGACATCCAAAGCCGATTGCGATTGCGACCAGTATTGACCCAGACGCACCGATGGCCAGGCCTTTTGGAAAGTCGTGCAGGACGACCGCGAATGCGACAATCATTGCGACCGTCACCATTCGGCGTGTTTGGCGCGCGGCCAGTTTCGTTTCTTCGTCATGTGAGCAATGGTCGTTATGCGGCAATATTCCGTGGACGTGTTCGTGTCCGTGTTTATCAAACATGCCCAAGATGAATATCAATCCAATTCCGACACCGATACCGAGGAGTGCGAGCCATATGCCTGCGCCATTGTGGTTGTCGTGACCGTGGGCGTGGCCGTCAGAGTGATGGTCGTGGCCGATTGCATGTGGGATTAAGTCCATGAATGCCAGGGTTAAGAGTACAGCGGATGCGAAGGCGAGGCTGATGCCTATTAGATTTTTGCTGGGTTTTTTTATGCATATTGCGATTAGGCCGCCCAAGAGAGAGCTGCCCATTCCCGCGATGGATGCCAGCATTATAATTTGCCAAATGTCGTATTCCATATATTACCTCTTTTAATTTTAGTGTAATGCATCATGTATTGGTATTTTTAACAAAAAATTTGTCGATGCGCCCTTGGGGGGGGTTATTGAATTTTAATTTTTTCTGTTGGGGGGGGTTCGGAATTCCGAACGCGGACAGGTGGCGTTGGGACGAAACATAGTGGACAAATGAATTTTCTTGGCCTGTGGAGGAAAAAGGGTCGTCAAGAACATACCTTAAAAATACATTTGGGGACAGACCACTTTTTCTGGTCCTCGGCCTGGCGAAAATTATTTGCTCCATATGTTTCGTCCCTCCATGCTACAGTAACATGGATTTATTTAAGGTCAAGGGGGTTGCTGACAATTATTGGGATGTTTTTATCAAGCATGCAATCAATATAGCCGCAGAGATATTCGACCATGCAGTATGCCGAGTCGAAATCCACGTCTAATGATTTGAGAGAGAGGCCTAGGGTTTTAATGATTTGCTCTGCCCTGTGCATTGATGTCGATAATTGGTGCAGGTCTTCGGTGTATTGTTCCAGTTCGTTCATAATTAATTATATCTGGCAAAGAGACATCATTATACGGATGTGTGGAGGCACCACACAAACGAAGGAAGTGTCACCAAAAAAGCCCCGAGGGGGCTTTTTGTTTGCTTTGGTTATCCACAGGACTATTGCACCACAGTTACGAAGATGTTGTCGATGTCGATTACCCTGTTGGCTACGCTGTCGAGGATTAGTTTGATTTGGGTGACCTGGACCGGGGTGAGGTTTTCGGTGTTACGGACGTGGACGTTGATGTTCTCGCCGCTCTTTGTGACTATGCTGTCTTGGAAACCTGCGGCCAGGATGAGATTCTCGGCCTGGGATTCAAAGAGGCGGGCGGCACTTATTTCCATGATGCGAGCTTCGGCATTGGCGCGGGCCTCGGCACTCATTGCCTGGTTCGTTGCCATGTTTTCGTACATCAGCATGCTGGCGCGGTGTTCGGTGTCGCGCACCTGGCGAAAGGTGTAGAACATGTGTTGGTTGTTCCCGCCGCCGCCCGTTCCGCCGCCGACCTCGGGCGTTGTATTATTCAGCGACCAGTTCAGATATCCAGTCACGACCAAGAGAACAAACATACCCGCCAGAATCATGACTTTTCTTCTCTTGCCGAGTGCGCCGCGGACGCTGAACTTCTTGCCTCCTCTTTTGGTTGTTACTTCCTCCTGTGGTTGTGCCACGATTTCCATCTGTCTGCTCTCCCTTTTTTTTGATGTAGCCATTCATATGTGTGCCATTTGTTATGTATTCCATTTAATTTCAGGGACGGCCCGCCAGTATTTCGATGTTCACCGTGTTGTCGGCCACGAGGGCCTGGACCGCGCGCAGAATGGACAGGCGCACAGACATATCGTTCGCCCCCGCCGCCACGATTACGATGCCGCGAATCTGGGGCTTGATTTCCAGAAGAATCATTGGTTGCGGCCCACCCGGCCCCTGGACAATGACGGGGGTTTTGACGACCGTGGTTGTTGTGGTTCCGTTGGGACCGCCCTGGGTCACCGTACGTTCGTCGACGTTATAGGCGATTTCCAAAGTTGCGGAACCCACCACCGTCACCATGGCCTCTATCCGACCCGCGCCGCGCACGGCACCCAGGGTTTGAACCAGGCGTTGTTCCATTTCGCGTGCGAATTGGTTGTTGTTGCGAGCGACCTGTTGTTGGACATTGTTGCCCGTTTCGTTGCCACCGCCCAGGTTGAGAAAGTTCGACGCGTAAATTCCAACCATGATGAGGACGACCAAGCCCGCGGCATAGACCTCTATATTCTTGACCCGTCGTAATTTGGCCCAGAAGTTTCCAGCCAGCCGCTTTCGTGGCTGTGTGACCGCCTGTGGCGGTATTTCCTCGGTTTGCGTTTGTGCCTCTTTTGTTTGTGACATCGGCTCTAGCTTAAGCATGGAATTCAATCCTCCCTTCGTCTATATTCAAAACCGTCGTGACAATCCTTATGATTTGGTCGCGGGCGTTTATGTGCCCCGCTGCGTTCACAAACGCGCGTTCAATGACCAAATTTGTCGCATTTCGGTCGTGCCAAATCACGACGATTGCGTTATCGAATCCCGCACGCGCCAATGCATCCGTTGCCCGTGTTTGGGCCGCACCCACCGTCATGTTGTTAATCGACCCGATTAAATCCCAGTCAATTACATCCATCTCTCCGCCGACGAATTCGCCGTCACGTATCAGGTTCGGGATTGGCGCGACAATGACAAGCAGGATGAAAAATGCGTATATGCCGCGGACGAATTTGCTCATGGCGCTGTCCGTTAGTAGCAGTTCCACCACCACCCCGACAATCACCACACCAGCGATAGACATCAACCACGGCCCCATACACGCCTCCCTAGATAAAGTTCCCCGTTACCAACACCAGACCGATTGTGATGAAATACATGAAAGCAGCACCGATTAGAACCGCCGAGAGCATGGAGAATGATTTGTTCACCGTGCCGAGGAAGTTGCTTATTCTCTCGTCCCCGATTGGTTGGGTTATTGCGGCGGCCAGTTTTAATCCAAGCGAGAATACAGCAATTTTCAAGATAGGCCCCAGCACCACGGCGAACAGGAGATACAGGCCCGCGACACCGATTGCGTTTTTTATGAGGATACTGCTGGCCATTACCAAGTCGAAGCCCTGGGACAAATAGCCGCCCAGATACGGGATATACGACCCGATGGTGAACCGTGCCGCGCGGATAGAGATACCGTCGTGTGTTCCCGCAGAGATTCCCTGGACCGTCAAAAATGCCAAGAACACGGTGAATACTAGGCCGATAATCCATTTGTATGCCGAGGTAAAGAATCCGACAAAGCGGTCCAGTCGTGTGTTGCCCGACAGGTTGCCGACGACCGAGAACACCAGAGTGATGATAAAGATTGGCATGACAACGGCCGAGAAGATTTGCATTACCCCGTTTGATAAAACGGCCACAGCGGGTTGGTAGACACCTGCACTGGCCCCCCCGCCGACCGCAACCATCAGGGTTAGCAATATTGGGAACACGATATCCATTTGCCGCCGCATGGATGCCAAGGTCGACCCGACCGTAGCAACCAACATCCCTACCGCGGCCATGACGATGATTACAACGGCGGCATAGGTTACAAAGTGTACGACGTTGCGGACGCCGTCACCACCCGATTCGACCTTGAGATTTTTCATAAAGCCCGATAAAATTGCAATCCCGATGATGAGGGCGATGATTGGCATGACGTCCATGACGGAACCCATAAACAGAGCCATTATTGCAATGAACATGTTTGGATAGTCGGTTTGGAATTCGCCGCCCAGGATACGTCGGACGCGGTCACCAAAGCTGCCCGTTCCGAACAGGCCCCGCCCACCGTCCAGGCCCGCGACGATATCGTCCAAGTCGCCCAGGTCGATGTCGCGCAAGGTTTCCTCTACATTATCGCGCAGTTGGTCGCCAGGGCTGGTGCTGTTTGTTAGGAATATCCCGCCCTCGCCAAATACGCCTTCGGATTGCATAGAGTTGAATACGATTATGCAAAGGACGAACACCACGGAGATGACCATGAATGTACGGCGGGCGCGTCGGAGGCGGCGGCCCGTTTTGCCCCATTTGATTTGTGAAAATCGTTTCACGGTATCACCCCTATAATTATCTCGATAAGATTATTAATGATTGGTAGGGCCAGGACTAGAATGATAATCTTTCCTGCTAAATTGACTTTTTTCGCCATTGCACCGTTGCCTGCCTCGTCGCATACGCCCGCCGCGAACTCGGTCAGGTATGCAATTCCGATGATTTGCAAAAGCGCGCGAAAAAGGTCAGACCGCACGCCAGTGCGTTCGACCAAATTCGACAGCCCGTCAATTACATCGCGCAGGCCATCAACAAACATCAGGATGACGACCAGACCGCCGACAACCGACAGGAGGGCCGCAATTTCGGGCCGATGAGGTTTTAATACCAACACGGCAAAGGTCGTCAGCATAGCCACACCAATAACGGCAACGATATTCATGTGTGCCCCCTTTACATCTAATAAAGTGAAAATAGCGTTCGCACCGTGTTAAATAACTCGGCGACCATGTTCAGGACCATGACCAAAACGATGACGACCGCGGCCAATGACACAAAGGTACCCAGTTCGTCTTTGCCCGATTGTTTCAAAATTGAACTGACGACACTGGCCAATATACCTATCGCCGCTATTCGGAAAATTACGTCTATGCCCATTCATATACCTCACAATAAAAGGATTACAACACCGATACCCAAGATTATGCAAAGTTTCAAATAGATAGACGCGCGCGACCGCATTTCGCCGATTGCCCGTTCGTGCAGGCGGGCGATTTCGACGTTTTTCGTGCGGAGCTTTTTTTCCTCTTGCGCGCATGCATGGCGGCCCAAGTTATACAATAAATCCGCGACCACAACCCGTTCGTCAGGGCGCAGGCGTTTCCAGAGGATTTCGTTTATCCCATCGCGTGTGATGTCCGCGCGAGAGTCCATGATTTGTTTGTACGCCGTTATCATGTTTCGGAATGGTTCACAAAAGCCCGCGCCGTACCGTTCAATTACCAAGCCGATTTGGTTTTTGGAAAAGGCGATTTCAATGCCCAGGTATCCCATGAACGTGATTGTGTCCGAAAAAAACCTGCGCCGAGTTAAGTATGCCCGCCACAGATACACGCCACAGAGTGTGAAGCCCATGAAGATACCGCCCAGTAAAAAAAACTGCATAACACTCACCCCGCCATTAATCGCAGGTTGCGGTCGTAAACCCCCTCGATTTTTCCAAGGCCAGACAGGACAACGTAACGGTCGAATACCGCAGATTCAACCAGTTCGCGAAAGTTGGGCTTTGTGCGAATTTCCTCTATGTTCGCCGCGTGCACCGATGCGATGACACGAACGCCACTGTGGGTGGCCGTTTTTATCATTTCTGTGTCCGCGCATGTCGCGACCTCGTCCGTGATTATTACGTGGGGGCGCATACTGCGAACACCGTTTTCAAAACCAAAGGTCTTTGTACAGCCCGTCATTACGTCCGTGAACGCGCCGACGTCCAATTGGCATTCGCCCATGTGGGTTGCGGCAATCTCGCCCCGTTCGTCGATTATTAGGGTGTTCAGCATATAGAACTTGTCCGAGATTTGGTACGCAATGTCACGCAACATAGTTGTCTTGCCGCATCCAGGGGGCGCAATTATCAGGGTCGATGTCGGCATGGTGCCGCCAAAGATATATGGCAAAATCGGATACGAACATCCCGAGACCATGCGTGGGATACGGATGTTCAGGGCGTGGATGTTTTTGATTGTGGACGTGATACCATTTTCCGAAACGACCTCGCCCACCACCCCAATACGTATCCCGCCGCGGATGGTCATGAACCCCATCTTTAATTGTTCATTCACGGCATAGATTGAATAACCGCTGGCTTTGTGCAGGATGCTCTCCAATTCATTCCGCGATGCGTAGACCACGTCCGTGTCGCGGCGAACCTTGTCCGCCAATCCGTTTGGGGTCAAGAACATGTTACGTCCATTCGCACACACAAGCACGGGTGCATTCACGCGCAGACGGATTTCATTAACCGCCGATAAATCCACGCGGGCAAAGTACGCGCGCAAATGTTCGGGCAGGGTTTCCAGTACGATATCCATTACACAATAAAATGAGGGGGATGTCCCCCCTCATTCCGAATAATTTGTCGAACCGATGATTTAGTGGCGCAACCAAACCGCAAAGACATAGATACGGAATTCGTTTGTGTTTTGTCCAGCGGCGTTACGCACACGGTAGCTGTAGAAGAATGGGTCAAGCAGCAATTGGTTGATTGTGCGGCCCGCATCAGGGTCCAGACGGTTGCGTGGGTCGATTGTTGCGTTAGGGTTTGTTGTTGTCGCAAAACGGTGTGTTGCCCACCACAGACGTGTGTGGTTGTTGCGGCTGAATATTGCGTTGTTGTGAATCCAACGGTTGCCCGAACGAACATAGTACAGTTGAGCAGGTGTTAGCGGTGTGTGCAAGTCGGCCTGGTTAAATGAACGTGTAAGGAACCTGTCTGTGCCGTCGTTAAAGAAGAAGCGGATGTTGTAGATGTAGTGAACCTGCCATCCGACGACCAAGCTAACCCGACCGCTTGTAATGTTGTTGTTCAAGATGTAGTTACGCAGGTTGGTCATGTTTTCAATTGGAACGCGTGTACGGTTTGGGTTTTCTTGGGTCCACCAACGGTGGAATACATAACCCGTACGTCCCGTTGCCCCGAATACAGAGTCGCCAGCAGTTGTGAACATAGGTGCCGCCGTAGCGAACCAGTTCATTGTGATTACGTGTGATGTGCGGCCCGCAACCGTGCCAGGGCCGGTTATGCGGCGGCCTTCGACCACGCGATATGTGACCTCTATGGTACGTTCCGTCCAGTTTGCGGTCAGCGTAACGGTTGGCCAGTTGTTGGCCTCGGCCAATGTGAACGCGGCGGTTATGTTAGCAATTACGCGGTTACCAGCGGCGGCCGGTGCGGACATGCGCCATGTTGGGGCGTTGTGTCCGACGCGTGTAACGGTTGGCATTGTGCGTGAACCAGTTGTTGCGGTAATTGTACGTTGTGCAACGGATGTTGGGATTGTCGGACGTGCGGCCGTTGTTCCGGTTGCAAAGTTCAATGTCATTGCAAAGTTTTCGATTGGGGGTTGTATAATTGGTGGGTGCCAGTTTCCGTGGAAGACGATGTTGCCGCTCCATGTGACGGTCATGTTGTCGTATGCGTCGACCCATGCGCCGCCTTGTTGAAATCTCCAACCCAACCATGTGTGGGTTTGGCCGTCGATTACGATTGTGCTTGTTACAGTTGGCAAGGCTCCAACCGAGCCACCGAATTCAACCGAACGTGCGGCCGGGTTCGCGACCTGGTTAGTTCCCGTGTTAAATGTGATTTGTTGTTGGCCAGCAACCCAGTTTGGTGTCAAAACCATTCGGTTGTTGTCGGCGGATGTCCATCCCGCGGGAATGTAACCATTTGCGGCGAATGGGTTGCCATCGGCATCCAACCATGTTGTAAAGTGAAAGCCCGAACGTGCGAATGTGTCGGCACCCAAGAATCGAACATCGTTTGCGCGTGTTTCGACAACGTCCGTGTTACGGTTGCGGAACATGCGAACGCGTTGCTCGGTGCTGCGTGCTGCTGTGCCCTGTAATCCATTTTCATATACGATATAGAAGTGGCCCGCAGGACGACCCGCGCTCAAATTGCCAAATCCAATATCGGACATCAAAAGAACCATCGTACCAGTTACGACCAAGATGACAATCAGACTGACGATTAGAACTCTTTTAACTGCCATGGTTTCCTCCCCCTTTGTGTGTTTACTTGTTAGTTCAATGGAAGTATACATCCTTGTATAGGAAATGTCAATACCAATTACAAGGATTTTATAAATATATTAATATGCAAAATTTGAGTTATGGAACCAATGTTTCCACGGGGGCCCTGTCGTCCGTTAATATCATTCCGCGCGGGACGGTGCCGTGATATTGGCGATAGTGAAATTCACTGGTGCCACTGGCTAGTGGTTCGTTCTTGAACGCCATTATCGTTATGTTTTGAACATCGCCCAATTCCGTATAGTGGTATTGCGGGCGGAAGACCAACTGGTACGGGAACACACGCGCCATGGTGTGATAGATAGCCGCAAAGAGGCGGCCGCCCGCGACCCTGTCTATTATATTTATGATGTAAATCCCGTCATCGGCCAAGGATGCGTGTATGCGTTGCTTGGCCTGGACAGTCGTCAGGTGCCATGGCGGGGTTCGCGCGACAAATGCATCGCCAAAAATTACGTCGTAACGTTTTTCGTTATTGTTCAAAAATATTCGCGCGTCGCGGTGGAATATTCGCATCCGCGGATGGTCGGTCAGGCCCATAAATCGACGCGCCAATTCGGTTACCCCCGGGTCGATTTCAATCACGTCCATTGTGCCCGTATGATTACGGACAAAGTATTGAGGATAGCTGTACCCCGCGCCCCCAATCATCAACGTTGTTTGTATGTTGTCGTGGAAATCGAATGCCAGGTCATACAGACGCGTGTATTCAAATACCAAGTCGTCGCTGTCCAGGAATCGTGCCGAGCTGCGCCCCGTGCCCAGGAACATCGTGCGGACGTTCCCGCGGTCCGCTATTGTTACCGTGTTGTATTGCGTGTTGGTGCGGTACACCATCCCGGGGACGGAAACGACCTGGACATACGAAACGAATGACCCCACGACAATTATAACGAACATTACAATTAGGGGAACCTGGGTTACCCATTTGTTTTTGATATTGACAACAAAGGCCAGTATGATTATCGCGGCGGCAACCGACACCATTACGGTGGTTGCGCCCAAGAACGGAATCAAAACAAACCCCGCCAAAAACGTTCCCGTTATGCTGCCTACCGTAGCTATGCTGTTTATATTTCCGACGATTTTACCGTGCTTGTCCGCCTCCTCTTTGCATGCCATGAACGACAGCTTGATTGCATAGGGGGTTATTATGCCGAAGGCGATGCTGACCGGAATATACAAAATCATCGCGGATATGAACGCTCCGACAATCGGCGCGATTGCGGGTAACGAGAATAGTGCAAGCACGGGCTCGGCCAATACCGACACCAAAATGGTTAACGTCGCACAAAGCCCAATATAAAACGCAAAGCCATTGTACGTGGCGTTGCGGTCGGCAATCCGCCCGCCCAAATGATATCCAAACGCCATCGCGCCCAATATCACGCCAATGATGCTGGCCCATACGAACATTGCCGTCCCGAAATACGGCGCCAACAACCGCACCCCAACCAACTCGACAATCATCACCCCCGCCCCGCACACAAATACGCTGGCGAATAATATTATTTTTCGGAATTTGTCCATGAGGTTAGATTAACATGAGACAAAACCTGTCACAAATTAAATTTAGAAGCTAAATTAAGTAAATATTTTCATGCTTTAATACCCGCAACAAGTTTCTCTATTCTTTTTGCATGTCTAGTTTTTTGGGAATGCTTTACTATATCCAAGGCAAATATCTCTTTCTCGGTTACTTTTTCAATAAGCCATTTCCAATACCCGCTTGTATTTTTATAGAAATACTCAACAGGAAAAGCTTCACGGAAGAAATCAAGTTTATCCAAAAGATACAACGTTATCATTGTTCGACGACATTTAAAGCATGTTCCGCAATTATCGTCGCTGCGCCAGCATACATGCAGATTCTTGTGCGCCAATGGAAATTTTGCAACAATCTCTGTCTTTTGAAACCTTGTAACAGAACCGCCTTCGGAATATATACGTAATCCTTCTGTGCTCAAAAAAGTAGTTGACAGCAAGTCGCTCCTTTCGCTGTCACCCTTTAAGATTTTGAAATCTGAATACGGATACCCCGAGCTGAATAAAAATGTTTTCCACAGTTTTCGCATACACATAACGGCAAAACCAACGGCCAATCCTTGATTAACCTTTTCATATACACTTCTTAAATTTGAGTCTGTTTGTATAATTGGCAGACCCATTTCTGCGGCAACTCTCTTTGACCGTTTGTAGGAACCCTGTCTTGATTTGTCCACACCAAAGTCGGTATAGGTATTCATGTGAAATCCGTAGTTGTTCACGACAAGGTGTGTAAGCTTTGGCCCTATACGGGTGGGTATATCCAGATGATTAACAGCCGCATGGAATGAATCAACCCCACAAGACATACCAGTACCTACCCCACCAGCGTTTTTGATTATTTCCGTCGTAGTGGTGGCTGTTATCTTTGGGTGGTGCACACCGCAGGCTAGAGCATAGGCAGGAAGATAGTGCGCATTAAGATTATAGAGCAATTCTTCAGTAACAGGGGCGGCAGGGTCGACAACAATATCATAGCGATTACCCATAGCCATTTGCAACATAGAAACAAGGAAAGCGTCTCCACGTTCGTGACAAAGGTATTCCTCATACTTCCGGTCAACCTCGTACCAAATTTCTTGTTTTTTCCCATCAATATTTATATCGACACAAAGGCGGCTCTTGTCGCCCACTCTTTTCACCTCTGGCTTGCCTATTATTATCTTTTTTCTAACCCATTCTGCCATAGGTTTAATGTGGACACCCATAACTTTTTCCGCAAGCATATGGGTTTCTTCAAGGAATTCGCTTGTAAGACCTCCATTAAACTTTTGAATTGTTGGGGTAATCAGATATCGCGTTTTTTGGAACTCTCGTGCGCAATAACATGGAATATAAGATTCATCAGCAATTTCGATACGACCCTTAACTCTCTTTAATGTGATAGCTAGAATTATACTCTTACGCGCTATTACATTCCCGTCACTCGTTAAAAAATTGCTTAATGAAAATACAACAGGCACATTTCGCCCATCAGAAGATTTCAAAATGTCATGCTCTTGTATTGCGTGCGGATGGGAGCCAACAATATAATCGGCACCAGCATCGGCAAGCTCTTGGGCCATTCTTTGTTGATTTTGACCTACCCCATGAGAGTACTCTGTTTCCCGTCCCCAATGGATGTATACAAGAACAAACTCTGCCCCTTCTTTCTTTACATCCGCTATATCCTGTTTTGCTCGCTCGGGCGAAAAAGCATTGATATATGTGTCTCTATCTTTTTGCTCTAACTTTTGGTCGTTGAAGTTATACCACGTTGCATAAGACAAAATCCCTAACTTTATTCCATTCACATCAACCAAAAGATGCCTCTTTTGCTTTGACTTGAAAATCCCTGTATTAGCAAACCCATGCTTTGTCACATTAGCCAAAGTATCCTTTAGACCATCAATGCCGTAGTCTAGGTTATGGTTGTTGGCGGTACACAGCACATCAAACCCCGCGTACTTTATTGCATCCAAAAACTCGACAGGTGAATTGCACAAATACCGCGTATAATTAGGCTCCTGAACCACATGCTGGTCCATCGCATATGGGAAATCGGTGCTTACAGTTGTCTCTAGATTCCCAAGGACTATGTCAGCTTTATTAAATATTTCTTTTACGTAATGGAAACTTTTTGTAAAATCAAACTTACCGTCCAAAAATGCCGCCCTCTGAACCCCTGGTTCTCCCATTAAATCGCCTGCACACATGATTTGTGCAATTCCTGTTTGGGTGGCGTTTGGGTTACGGAAAACACCGTTTGCGTCCTTTGTAAACCTATGCGTTTTTACTTTTGTCATTATATTTAATTCTCCCACAAAAGGATGACACAAAGGGAACAAGCATGTCAAGTCGTACGAATTACATACCACACTGACTGTAATATTCAGACATTGCCATCATAGAACACTACCTTACGACAAGGTTTGTGATGTGGGTGTGCATGGCTGGGCTGAAGCCCCAATCCATTCCGATTGGCATGTCGATGCCGTCGAGGACAAAGGTCTCGAAGTGTGTGACAAACAGGTCGTGGCGTGCGGCGACATCGAACCCAGGATAAAAGTGCAGGAACATGTTTGACCATTCACTTGTCATTCCGTCGTGTTCAAAGAAGCGTGATGTAACGACACCGTTCATGAAACCCTGGACAACTGTTAGGCTTGTGTTGATAGAGTAATATGCATATGGAGATTGTTCAGGCAGGTACGATTCGCCGTACATTGTGTCGAACCAAAGAATTTGATAGTTAGTGATTTCAAAGTGCGTAATCGATGTCTGCATTGACCCGCCCGCCATAATCATGTGGTGGTGGTAACTGAACTCTATTACATCTTCGCCCCATGCGAACACAAACATAAATTCGATTCTGTTGCCCATTGATGGGAAAGATTGATAGAACACGAATGTATCCGCACAACCAGACGCGTATGTATAACGCGCACCATCAATCATTGCAAATACAAATGTTTGGTCGTCCTGTATCGTCAAGCGCATCTCGAACCCGTCATCCGTGAAAGCAGCAACAGAAACGACTGTCCCGTCTATTGTTACAATCCATGTGCGGCCGCCGAACTCGAACGGTTCGCCAACCAGCACAAGGTAATCACTTGTAACCGCACGCAGTACCTCGAACCTCCAACTGTCGACAAACCACGAGAGCGAAACGACTTCGCCAACGAACCAAAAGAGTTGCGAACGGATGCTTTGGTCAATGCCCCAGAAGTTAAGGTCACGGAATGATGCGAATTGTTCGGGTGAAACGAATTCATGTGCCAAGCCAATTGAGAGGTTTTCAACAGCATTGCGTACAAATTCAATCATGGCATCCATGCTTGGCATTTCTTCCCAACGGGCAAAGAATGTATATCCGCCAAAGTCCTCGACGATTGTATCAGGGGCAACAAGAACTCCCCCTGTTTCCGCGGTAAACCAACCGCGGAAAATATATCCCTCGCGCGTTGGCATTGGTAACTCGCCAACCATGGTGCCAAAGCCGCGTGTTATTACATCCGATTCTTCTCCATTCACCAATGTGATGTCAATCGCAACGCGCGTCCAACGTGCATAAAGCGTATGGTTAAAATCAAACGCGACCTCCATACCTGCGGCGGCGATAAACCCGCCGATGTGGTTCAGATACCATCCGTGGAAAATCCACCCATGACGGTCAGCAGGCACAGGCAGGTCGCCATACGTGTCCCCCATGCGCAAGGTACGTGCATCAAAGAACTCATCCGTTCCCGTGTTGAAACGAACGGTGACCTCTATCACCACTTGCCAACGGGCATATAGTGTGTGGTCGGTCATAATTGCAATCGTGTCGGTTGCATCGACACGAACGCCACCGATAGAGCGTGTGTACCATCCCATGAATATGTGTCCGTCACGTGCAAGGGTTGGCAGGTCGCCGTATGGCACACCAAAGTATGTGTTCAATGACGGCACAGATTCTCCTGTTCCAGATTCCAATGTTACCTCGACCGGCAATGACGGAATGTAAAGATATTCGACAACACCGTATTCAATGGTTATGACAACATTGCGGCCATCGTCGAAATAGAGTGCGAATTCGACAATCCTGCTGTTCTCTACCGTGATGCGCACGCGTTCGCGCCCATAGTTAAGATTCGTAACCTCTACCACGCCATCACGTGTTGGGAATACATACCCTTGGTCGTTAACGTGCCAATTAAGGTTTTGGATGTGGTTTTCCGAACCCCATGCAGAGGCCGGCGAGAGGTTGAAACCAGTACGTTCCTGGACCCAGCGACCCTGGTCATCAGGTTGCAACGAATAAACCGCAACACCACCCGGCAAAACATATCGAATTTGTGTTGTTGTTTTTGTACCATCCCCGTCAACATCGAAATCTACACCAACGTTATCGATTGTTTGGAATATTGTTGTTGTTTCAACACCGCCGTATGTTTCGACACGTGTCGCGCGAAAGTTAGCACTTTCGTTCCAAAATAAATACGATTGCATATTTTCGGTGACCCAGTTATCAAAGTCAGCGTCTTCACGATACAGGGTCAGGAAGAGATATTCGGTAGACAGGCTTTGCATAAGATGTGGGGACCAATAGCCAGGGTGTGCGACAACGGCAATATTAATCCGCAGGACATTGACACTAAATGGGAAACCGTGGCTCCAGAAATTCATCAAATCGAATTGGGTGTCTTCGATAGAACTACCCTCCCAACCGAAGTTGATTTCGCTGGTGTGCCCTGTGTCCCACACGACGTGGCCTTGGACACTGTACCTGGCGGCATCTTCGACATCCTCCCATACCAGCAAGCCATTATCGGCGGAAACAATTGTCGGTGTGTCCAAACGCGTTGCAAATATGTGGTTGCCAAAATCAATTGTGGTGTTTCCGTATTCGATTGTCATCTGTGCCAACGGGCCATCAAAATGCGTCAGGTAACCATCCGTAATTGTAAAATACGAATCCGCACCATTGGGGTCAAAGTCACTTAATGCGAGGCGGAAATCACCCGCACCCAGATACTCTACCGCTACGAAACCGTTCCTGATTGAACCCAGGACATGTCCCAGACTGAAACCTGGTACCGCTGTGTTATCCCATGTAACGTGCCTTGCCAATGTCGGTGGATACGCATGGTGGACCAGCATGTTGGTTGGTCGGCCTATGAAGGTCCCTGTTTCTTCGTTATATTCAAAACTGTACAACTGCCCATCAACCAGCTCGTAATATCGCTCTTCGATAACATCGTCTTGTGGCCAGGTATTTTCGCTGGTGACTACCCCTACGCTGTGGACGTGTGCGCGGTTTCCATCGATACGAACGGTAGACGTCCATAAACGTTGGTTGTGACACAACGTGCCCGAATCAACGGTCATTGTAAAGTTTGCATTTTCGGTACGTATGTTTGATGTGACCGTGTCGATATTACGTCGCCATTGACGCCCCGCCGCGAACCCTACTTCTTCCTCGACGATTTGTGCCACGAATTCGACAAGGTTTGTGTTGAACTCAATCGACTTTGTAATTGGTTCATCGAACATCATTCCGTCAACGGTGAACGATGCACCGCGTCCCTGTTGCAACTCTTGGAAATGGTCAACCATGTCAAAGCCCGCATCGAATTCAAACATGTTGTTGATGTTGTCCATGTTCCAAACGGTCAATCCGTTTGCTTCCCATGTTTCGGCAAAGCCCAAATCCGCACGATAGCGTGACCAGTACCGAAGGTGGTTGAATTCGTCACCGCGCAAGACACTTAATGTTGATGTTTCTGTGTCTTGGGCAAATGGGGAATCGTTCGCGTTGATGAACGAACTCAAGCCGCGGCTGTAGAGTTGTGATGTCACGCCATCACATTCAAAGAACCCTAATGAATAACTTCCAAGCCATGGAGAGTCCTGGCCCAGGGAACCGACATAGTGATAATTACGTTGGTTCATGTGGATGATTTGACGTGTGCCATCCTCCAGCTCGTTGAACTCGAACCCTTGCAGGTCGTTGAAATGCCACTCGTTGTCTGTGCCTTCGTTATTAACGATAATCCCACCGCCACCAACGGTAAAGAAAGAATAACGGTCGCGGTTGATGATTGAACGGCGTGCGTTTTCAAGCATGAGAAGTTGGAAAGTATATTCGTTGTAAATTACCAACATAACTTGGAAGTCAATTGCACCACCCAGACTGGTTGCCTCGATAGTTGTCATGTCGTCATAAATGTTCACGCGCCAGAACATATCGGAATACACAAACCACGCATTCATTTCGACAAAGTTATCACTGTATAATGCACGTTCAAAGAAGGTTCGGTTGCTCTCGGCACCACGTTGGAAATGTTCATAGTGACTTGCAAACCCGTCTGCAAAATTGCGCATGTGGTTAACGAGATTATCACGCTGGCCCCACCCCGAGTTCAAAGGCATAATACCACCCGCCGCCAAAGGCATAGTGTGACCATCAATACCAAGCAACGAGTCAGGCAAAACATCCGCCAAATCGGGCGACATTTCCAAGGCAACAATTAATTCTCGGGATGCGATGATGGCATCATCCAATTCAACATAAAGTGCAAGGTCAATCATACCGCCCAACAAAGACGAGCCAGGAGGACTGGCAATAAAAATACGGATGATTTGGTTGTTGAACAATGTAACGTCGGTGATGTGCAAAATGCGGATATTGCCATCACCCGTTAATTCAACACCTGTGGCACCCCATATGGTAAAATGCCCCAGTTCCAAACCAATCGGGTCGGAACAAAACTCTATTGTAATTTGTGTTGTCGTTACTTCACCGAAAACTCCATTCTGTCTTACATCTGTTACCTCTACAATTGGACGCTGGGCTTCCCACCGTGCATAGAGGTTGTGTTCCATCATGTTTGTGACCGTTGTCCCTGCCATGACTTGTGTCCCACCGTCTGGGGCCGTGAACCAACCGACAAAGAAAAACCCATCACGAACCGCACTTGGCAATGCGCCGTACGATTCTTGGTAAAACACCGTAATGAATTCAATGACCTGTTCCGTCCCTGTTACGAATGAAACATGGACTTGTGGCGGCAATGGTTCAAACTGGGCCGTTATTGTGACGTCTTCATTCGGCATTATGAATGACAAACCCACAATAGGATTTCCATTCACACGAATGGAACCAGGCACCAGGCGAAAGCCAAATGATGCGTGAATGGTAAGTATAACGGTGGTGCCTGGGTTTGCTTCCCAGATGTTTGGCGAAATGTCTCCATTTTCAAGCGAAGCAATGAATATATCGCGCTCGGTCCTTGGTGGGGCTTCAAATGTCGCCCAAATCTCTATTGGCCCGTTTGGCATTATGAATGTCGTGCCAACAATCGGCTCGCCGCCAACAAAAATCTGGGACAAAACCCAAACGCCAAAAGCCTCTACCGTTACCGTGATTGTCGTGCCTGGTGCCGCGTATGCATGGCTGGCCGTTATGTGGCCTTGCCATCCTTGGGATACCATGATGCTGAATGTCCCTGTGGGAATTGGTTCAAATGTTGCCGTTATGATGACATTCATGTTCGGCATTACAAAGTACAATTGGCCAACCGGTAACGGCACGCCGTTTATTGCAATCGAACCCTCGACAAAGATAAACCCTTGGAATGGGTTGATAAGAAAATGAACGGTCTCGCCTGCCTCGGCATGTTGCATTGTGTCTATCCAACCGTTTTCCGTTTCTATGGTGATGGTTGGCATTGGCTCGAACACCGCGGTCAATGTCACATGGTACGCGGGCATATAAAACCCCGAATTCCATGGTTCGCCGTTTTTCATCAGGGAACCTTCGACGAAACGGTAACCCGACCCCGCACTTATCCATACATCTACCCAATCACCAACCGCCGCATATTGCATTGGCCCATGGATGAAACCATCTCCGGTGATGTTGATAAAAATGTTAAACGTGTCAACGGGCAATGGTTCAAACGTTGCGGTGATTGTAACATCTTGGTCGGGCATGCTGAACCACATGCCAATGTACTCGCCGTTTACATGCAAACTTCCCGCGGCCAAACGGAAACCCGTATCCGCCACGACCGTTAATTCAATCCATTCCCATTCTTGGGCAGACGTGTGCGATGCGGTAACCGTTCCACCAACCATAGGCGCAATAGTGATATTAAATGTTGGGTGCGGCGCAAAAACCGCAGAGACGGTAACGTCCATAGCAGGCATATAAAACCAATTGTCGGTTGTAGGGTCACCGTTAACGGTAAAGTGCACAAAAGTGTATCTGCCATCAAACGTAAACCACATTTCGACTCTTTGACCCTCATGCGCGCTTGAGAAATCTGTGTACACCTGTCCGCCAACAATATCATCGTCAACAGTTATGCTGAACATTTGTGGCCCAGGTTCGCCACCGCCACCGATAAAAGTTGCCTCACGAATGATTTCATCAATGTCGGTTTCAATGACAACGCCACCAATTGTAAATTCAAATGTCGTTTGTCCATCCGCACCAAAATCAATAATAACCGTCAATCCCAAGGCGGTAACAACAATAGAAATAAATTCCTCGCCAAAGAAAGACTCTTCATCAAACATATAAACCGTCTGGTACGCGGTTGATGTTTCCGTGCACAACTCTACCAGGTCGGCCAGTCCAAGAAGAACCTGGGTATAAAAAATCACATCATTGTCCGTCCACCAATAGAACCATTCGTCCTCGACCAAAAAGAACACGCGTGTTGTAGGGCCGTCCAAACCATCCTCGGTAACCAGGTAACCAAATTGATGTTCCAGCACAGCAAACGGGTATGTGTCTTCGGTTATGAACTGGTCTTGACGAATGACATTATTCAATACCTCAAAGATATTAATTTCAATCTCGCCCAATGGCTCTCCGCCCATTCCGAACAACGCCTCGGTTACCACTATTCTGAAATTTCCAATACCATCGTCCAAGAATGTCTCGACCACAGTAACAAAGTCCGAAAGCGCAAGGGGTGGTGGCCCAGGGTCAAACGCAACAATTTCAATGTTAACAACAATCGCGGACGAACCAGGGGTAATCACAACTGTGACCACCATCCCTGCCCTTGTTGCACCCTGTGGCAGGTTAATTGTTGCGTCACCCGCAACATCACCCAATATGAACTCCAATTCCGTTGCCGTCTGTAATATTGTTTCCGGTGCGCTGTGGGTTACGCCCTCTGCGCCTGTTCCCGTTATGTTAATTGTAACTGTACGTGTCGGTTGCCCGGGCTCTGTTTCCGGTGCGTTAACAACAACCTCGACAATGGACGACAATACATTGACCTCCCCGTTCGACGTACTTACACGAACACGGAACTCGTGCCTGCCTACGCCAAGGGCGGTCGGAATTGCGAAAGATGGATTGTTCGTACCAACATTGACCCAATTCTCTCCGTCACGTTGCAACCATTGGTATGTCAATGTTGCACCCAAAGTAACGGTGGCAACAACGGTTAACTCTCCCGCCACAAATCCGTATGTCAATGTTGCGCCCGTTGGTTGGGTTGTAATGGAAATCTCGGGAACAGGGGGCGGCGGTGTCCCACCCGTGTCGGGGGTATACGTCGTCGTCAGGTTAATGTTAACCGTCAAATTCTGGCTAACACCCTCACGCGTTACAACAATAACGGGCGAGCCAGTTACCGCCGCAACATTTGTTGATGGGCGCGTTCCCGTCACGGTAATTGTTGTGCCGTCGACGGTCGCATCAACCGCCGATGGTAATTGCGACGTGTTCAACGTGACCGCCCCCGTCGCCGTTCCGCCAACCGCTATGGTCGCGGTGGGTGTCGTATCGTTAATCGACACGGATGTCGGATTCAACGTAACCGTTGGGGCTGGCGGTGTTTCATCTTCATCGTTATTATTGTTGCTGCCACCACAAGCGGTCAAAAACAATGCTGGTGTCGCCGCCATCAACAAAACAACTGCGGCCACGAACAACTTTCTTCCAAAGAACTTCCTCATACCTTTCCTCCCATGAAAAATTATAGTTGGTTCAAGTATCCATCACCACGCCAAAAAAGACAAGCCCTAGCCACGCCAACTTCTATCCCAAATTTTAATAATACATATGCACCCACAACAAAAAACGACTCCGAAAAGCCTTTGAAATGAGGTGTGTTTGAAGGTTGAGACTTGTGTTAATAAGAGAACAGATGTATAATTTATTTATGCAGTATGCACTTGTAAATGAAACGAAAACAAAAGCAACAGCGGGCGTTTCTGGTATTTGTCCTGCTTGTGGGGAACACGTTTTTGCGAAGTGTGGCGATATCAAAGTACATCATTGGGCACACACATCAAACGTATCGTGCGATGAATGGCATGACCCAGAAACTAAATGGCATCGTGAATGGAAAAATAAATTCCCTGAAGAATGGCAAGAAATTATTATTAGTAACCAACATACAGGGAAACGACGTATTGCAGATATAAGAACTGGGCGCGGGATGGTTGTTGAATTCCAACATTCATCCATTGACTGCAAAGTGCGTAGTGCACGAGAAGAATTCCATGGAAATATGATTTGGGTTGTTAATGGCACTAGACTTAAAAAAGATTATCCAAGATTTGTCCAACACTACAAAAAGTCATTTCGCTCCCCCTCAATTGCGTATTATTGTAAGGAAAAGAAATCCATGGTGTCCACATTACCTTTGTCTTTTGATAAGATGTCTTTTAACACGAAAGCACCTGCTAAAGTTTTCCCAAGAACATGGATTGACAGTTCAGTTCCTGTTTACTTTGATTTCCAAAATTCTACTGACAATGAAGACAAAACCCTTTGTGATACACTATGGTGCTTGATGCCAAAAACCGAAAAGAAAAATAGAAAAGTTTTAGGAATAAAACGAGACGAGTTTGTTTACAACATAACAAAAGATAGTTTGGATTTGGAAAAACAACATAATGACGGGGAGTCAACAACCCCCGTACAAATATGTTCGCACTGGCAAACAGGACAGCTTTTTTGGGAATTTTAATAATGAAAAAAAGCCCCAAGGGCTTTTTGGTAGCGGGGGCAGGATTTGAACCTACGACCTTCGGGTTATGAGCCCGACGAGCTTCCGAGCTGCTCCACCCCGCGATAACAAACAATTCTACATTATATATTATATACGTGTCAAGGAAATGTTTATTCCACGAATGACATCGCAATCCATCGGTTAATTCATTTTGTATCTATATTATGTTGTGATAAAGTTGACAATATATAGAATGGTTTTTTACAAAGGGGGATGCCGTCCATGGATATGACCGTCGAGGAATTAAGAAAACAAATTCGCGAAATGAAAGGGCCACAGGAGTTCAAGGCTATGCTGGGACAAATTTCCCAGGAACAGGCAAATCAAATCACCGATAAACAATTCAATACCCTGTTCACCGAGGCCGCGAAACGCAAAGACATGGGCACGGTGTTGGACTTTGTTGAAAAGAACGGACTGAACGGTAAAATTCCCGAAAAGTGCAAAAACAAATTATGGAAGATGGTAGACGTATTGGCAAAAGACCCACGGTATACCGCCGATGCACAACGACTGTCCGACCGTGTCGAGGGCGTGTTAAAAACAAAGAAACCAGTTGAACAGTCACAAACCCAAACCCAATCAAACACGGCGGACAAGGACAAGATAGCGGAACTGGAAGCCGAGAATAAAAAGTTAAAAGCCCAATTGAAAAAAGAAAGGTCGAAAAACGGGCCCCAAGTTGCAAACGAAAAGACGGCCAAAGAAACGGCGAAAGAGTCAACACAAACAATCGACAAAGAGCGCAAAGTCGGCGAACGCGCGAAACAGCACAGCGACAAGGGAATGTTTGACGACCTGTCGGCCGAGTTGTCCGCCGAAATGGCAAAGATGGGCAAGGGCCTCTATGATATGAACCAACACCAACAAATCCGCAAAGACAACACGGCGGGTTTCACCCCAACATATGCCCCATCAATGATGATGCCAAATATGGGTATGATGCCGGGAATGATGCCCGGCATGGGTATGGGTATGCCCGGGATGATGCCTGGGATGGGAATGGGTATGCCAATGATGAACCCATACATGGCGGGAATGATGCCGTTTATGAACCCGTACATGATGAACCCGCAAATGAACGCCCAGCACATGTATGCAATGTTGCAAAACTATGGTCTGTCGGCCGAGCAAATTGGCACCATCAATCAACAGGTCGGCACATTCATGGACCAAAACACCGCGGCGGACAAAACCACCGACGGCTACAGCCAACGCGCCCTGGACAACCTGGCAAACAGCTTTGACAAAGTTCCCCTGGACAAACTCTGGGACCAATATCACGCCATGGATGAAAAAACCGACCCCGAGGCCGCGCGTCATCTTTACAAATACCTGATGGAACGCGGCGATGCCGAGGTCAAATCCGAACAAGAAACCGCCAAAAAAGCCGAGTCAGACGAAAAGGCAAAAGCGGCAAAGGCCAAATACAAAGAGGCCGACAGCCAAAAACGCAAAGAAGCATACGAGAAACAAGAAACAGAAAAGCAAGAGGCCGCGGCATTTGAACAGGACTTCCAAAAGAGCCTGGACGAACAATACAAAGACATGGACCTTGACGCCCTGTGGAAAGAATACGAAGAAATCAGCCAAGACGACCCCGAAATGGGCCGCCACATGTACAAATACTTTACCGACCGCAGCCACACCCAAGCGATGGAGGAAAAACAAGCCGAGGCAAAGGAAAAGTACCAACAAGAACAACGCCAACAACGCGTAGACGCACGCGAAAAAGAGGCCCAAGGCAAAGAAATCTACAACGAACACGTTGACCCACAATCGGAAGTCGACAAAATCGTTGCCCAGGCCAAGGCCGAACAAGAGGCAAAAGCAATCCTGGACGGTCAAACCGCCCAGTCACAAATCGACAGTTACATTGATGCGGAAGTCGCCGCCGAAGACGCACGGTACAAGGGCCCTGCCCTCTCCGAACAAATGGAGGCCCTCCAATGGGCCGAGGCACAGGCATTGGTAAATTCCAAAAAGGCCTTGGGCGAACAAACCGCGGCATACCGCGCACTAGAGGCCGCGCAACAAACGGGTGACAAGGCCGCCATAAAAGAGGCGCAAAAAGCATTCGTTGCCGCCAGTGCCAATTACAAAGATGCATCCAACGCCGCAACCGAAGTCCACAACAACATGATGCGCGAATACGCGGGCGACCCGGATTTGGACGTCAGCCTGACTCCACAAAACGTAAAGAAACTAAATGAAATCGACCGCGACATGAAAGGCGAGCGTACTGCACGCGGCGACCCATCCAAGGCCGATTATGTAAAACAAATCGAAGAACAAGAAGCCCAAGCGGCCCTAGAGGCCCAGGCCGCCGAGATGCTGTCCGGTCAAACAACCCAAGACATGGCCGACCAAATTGTCGCCGCGGAAACCGCCGAACCGGAAAAGGTTGGCTTCCTGGACAAAATTAAAAACCTGGGTGACAAAGTTCTGGACAAAGTCACATCCGCAATTCCAATGAACTTTGAAATTGGCAACATCGACCAACCACAACCAGAGCTAACACCTCATGAACAGGCCATGGCCGACCAAATGGCCAACCAACAGGCGGTTTTTGAAAAAACACAAAAAGCTATGGACAAAGGCACAAACCCAATTACCCTCGACAAGTTGGAAAAACAGCCCGTAACAGAACAGGCACCTGTCGAAACGACAACGGGCTTCCTTGACAAAATCAAGGGCCTGGGTGACAAGGTCTACAACAAAATCGCCGACGGCATCAACATCAACATGGATATCAAAGAAACCGAAACCGCCCAACAACAAACCGTCGCACAAGAGGCACCCGCACCCGAACGCACCGCAAACGACGTCCACCGCGAATACCGCGCAACATTCCAAAAGGCAAATGAAACGGGCGACGCCGTACTACACGCAAAGGCAGACGCATTGAAAAAAGAAGAAATGGCCCTGCGCAACCCTACAACGGAAAAGCCAAGCGTCCTGGCCGAATTTGGTAACAAAGCCATGGAAGTCGGCGGTTCAATCATCGGCAAAATCAAATCAGGGATGGAGCATTTCAAGACCACAGGCGAAATCGAATCCGCCGAAGGCACATACGGAAAAGACACCCAACAAACGCAAACCGTCAACCGCCAACTCGACGAGCGCGACATGGTTCCCGCGTAAAAAAGTCGCGCCCAGCGCGCGTTACACGCGTCCCGACTTTTTTGGACATTAATGAATCCAAAAAATCACACGGAAATATCTGGCGATATTTCCTAGGTCTTAACCCAAACAACCACACCAAAAAACCGAGGGGGCATCCCCTCGGTTTTTCGTTGCAACAATTACTGGGCGGCTTTGACTATGGCAATCAATTCCGCAACGGACATCGTGCCCTTATCCTCACCCTCGCGCGTCCTGACGCTTATTACGCCTTCCTGCTCCTCTTTCTCGCCAACTACGACCAAAAACGGAACCTTCTTCTTTGTGTGTTCACGGATTTTGTACCCGACCTTTTCCGGACGAATGTCGCGTTCCACACGCACGCCGCCCGCACGCAATTCGGCGCAAACCCGTTCCACATAATCATCCATCTTGTTTGATATACCCATCACAACGGCCTGGACGGGCGCAATCCAAATCGGGAATGCCCCGCCCGTGTTTTCAATAATCATCGCCAAGGTTCTCTCGTAACATCCCAAACTTGCACGGTGGATAATTGTCGGGCGTTGCTTCTCGCCCCGTTCGTCAACATACGTCATGTCGTAACGCTCGGCCAAACTGAAATCCAACTGCAATGTCATTATCGTGTCTTCCTTGCCATAAACGTTACGCGCCTGTAAATCTATCTTTGGCCCATAAAACGCGGCATCGCCCTCGGCCTCGACAAACGGCAGGTTATGTTTTTTCAAAATTCGGCGCAGGGTCTCTTGACTCTCCTCCCACTCCTTGGCCGTTCCCAAATACTTCTTCTTGTTCTTTGGGTCCCATTTCGACAATCGGTACCAAATCTTGTCGGCCACACCAATCTTCTTCATCAACATACTGGACAGATCTAAACACTCATCCATGACCTGCTCTACCTGGTCTGGGCGCGCCATGATATGCCCCTCGGCCAATGTAAAGTGACGAACACGGGTCAGGCCGTGCATCTCGCCGCTGGCCTCGTTACGGAACAGAACACTCGTCTCTGCGTATTTAATAGGCAACTCTTTGTAACTGCGAATCGCGCTCTTGTAAATG
>Ga0131853_10001834_pt1 | contig 37975 bp, 23 predicted proteins | sample TergutLab28metaG_FD_92764 | JGI IMG/M metagenome (GOLD analysis project Ga0131853, IMG submission 92764) | Labiotermes labralis P1 segment gut microbial communities from Petit-Saut dam, French Guiana - Lab288 P1 (version 2) (version 2) | ecosystem: Host-associated > Arthropoda: Insects >... | reverse complement strand
TCCTAAATAGTTAGAGTATAATGAATCGACAAATGCGACAGACCTTCAAAGGAAACCAGCAATAGGCCTACACGTCACGTACAGCAAGAAACGTCGACCCAAACTGCTTACCTGCAAAGAAAATAAATAGGCATAAATGACTTCTACATTAATACCGTAAACAAGGTACATGCTTTCGAAAGACTGAAATCTTACTACTACTACTACTACTGCTACTACTAATACTACTGCTACTACTACTATACTACTACTATAATATTAATACTACTATGCTACTACTACTATATTACCTCTACTACTACTACTACTACTACTACTACTACTACTATACTATTGGTAAAACATTTTAGTTATCAATCAATCTATTGAGCCTGAATAATCAGAATTTCCATTTAGATCCCCACAAATTAATTGCTTTAATGTGCAGGTCGATAAAAAACTAATTTCCGACCAAATATTTCTTGTATACATCCACAATGCAAAATTTCATTCAATTTAATTAAGAAATTAGAATTGTGCAAGGGTGTGTGAACATACCTACATCCCAATTAAGTTACATTTATTCGCACATCAACACAAAAATAAACAGTGACTGACGTCAGAGAATAAGAACTTGTCTGAAATTGAAGTGCTTGTACTGTTCATTGCTACCCACTACAGTAAGCAATGCTGTCGTGATCCACCTAAACATTCAATACTAAGAACACCTGAATCATACTGACCCGCCGGACGCGTGTGGTGAAGACGTTGCCGAAAGGTTAGGATGAACATTTCGAGCAGTAAAAATGCCTGTGTTATGTGCACATTAGGCGTGCCGATCAACATAGAATGTTGTGTCGTCGTCACGGACACAAGTCGCACGCAGCACATTTATAGCATTGTAACTTAATAAAAATTCTTTGTCTTCTTGCATTCAGCCTTCAATTACATTACTGAATGTATTTCAAGTTCAGTCGCGTATTGTGCTCCGTGTTAGACCGCAACAATAATACAACTATCCTAAACACTGTATGTATTATACACATGATTATAGACATAATTCAGCAGATCCTCGTCTATGTTTTCTTCGCAAAATAATACTTGAAATGTCTTTCAAAAAGGTCTAAAATGCAAACAGTTTATGTTGTTCTGTACAGTACTTTATAACAACAAAATAAATTTTACTTTACCGCAAAATTCCTCGATATATCAACACGCTGAATCCATGCTCACATCGTATAATTTCCAACAACACAACAGATGACGTAACCGGTATAACTCGTACCTTACTATACAAGTGTAATGATATGGAAACTTACTTCCCGCATAAGTTATAATACCCTGACGGCTCTCTTATCACATACAACTCATATATATATAATATATAATAATTGTGCACTATTAATAACAGTGCAAAAAGCCGCCCCATTGATGTTAATATCATACCTGATTGAAATCAATGCTTTAACATTAAGAATCATTCTGATATCTACGATTGTAGGGTCAATCGGAGGATTAAACCAAACCTCAATACGAAAGATCCCAACCTACACATCAATCAACCATACTGGATGAATATTAATTGCACTAACGACAAGTGAAAATTTATGACTAGTATGCTTCACAATTTACTTAACACTAGCTCTAACTGTAGTATCAGCTATCAAGCTGTCAGGAGCATCGTTTATTAACCAGACCATAATAACAAATAAAGAAGCCACACTAATAAAGCTCATAATATTCACATCACTACTATCCCTAGGTGGACTTCCTCCATTCCTTCGTTTCCTACCAAAATGAATTGTTATCCAAGCCATAATTACAAACAATATATATATATATATATATATACCTGCCATCTACGCTATATAGTCTAATACTGACAGCGCCGGTAAACAAAGCATTAAAATAATCCACATTTAACAGTTAACCAAACATGTCTGTATAAACATTACGTCTGATAATAAGGATATTAAATTAGTATACTTTCAGTTAAACCCTATTTTCTTATTTATTACAATTATTAACATCTTGACTATCACAAATGACAGCACAGTCGCGTCGACTTTAAAATCATTAATCAATATTCATCATCATCATCATCTTCATCACCCTAACGACCCAGAAAGCACCGACAACGCATCTCAGTGTAAATCCACCTGAAGCGTGAGAGAAGAATTCAGTGGGATATCAGATAAGAATAGTAAATCGTTAGTTTATGCAGTTCGTTAACCAATATTCATGACGCGCATTTAATTTCTTTCTCTCGTCTAGCTCGTGCGATATTACCCCTTCAGGCACCCAATTAATCTTCCACCCGCCACAGAACCTCTTTTCCTACTTACACCCCCTCCCCTTCAAAAAGAAACAAAAACAACAGAGAAACGGCGCGCGAAGCAAGAGAAAGCACACACAAAAATTCCTCTCATACTTCTTCCTCTTCTTCTACTTGCTAAAACTTAATGTTCCGTTCCTCTCCCCTTGTCGGTACCCAGCTATGCAGCCCGCACAACTCCAAGAAATACAGGAAGGTGGTATAGTGTTTGGAAATACAGCATGACAATTAAATCCAGCATAAAAAATTTCAGATTGTGACGGTGTAGTGTGCTTTTATACTGAACACGCTTAACCCATATACGCAAACAACAGCTGCGATAAGTTAAGGATAATGTAGGTCGAACACACCTTGTTTATTAGCATGGTGTTAATGAAACAACATGTTCCGGTCTACTTGGAGGCCATCATCAGGTTTACAATGTTGGCTCTAAGAGACAAATAATAATGTCTCTTAGAGCCAATACAGTAAACCTGATGATGGCCTCTGAATAGGCCGAAACATGTTGTTTCATTAACACCCTGCTAATAAACTAGTTGTGTTCGACCTACATTATCCTTACCTTATCGTTACATACACAACGGGGATGCCTCAACTAAGATTAACAGGTTCGATTATTCATGACCCTTCCAACACTATAAACAATTCAAGAAAAAAGTTAAAACTTCCGGTAACAAACTCAGCTCTTCTACCCTAAGATGATCATAAAAGGTTCTTCCAAAGTGTCCGTACCTATAGACAAAACTGGACTGCGTCATTGTGCCATCCTAGCCTGCTTGTTGGTATTCACACTTCCTGTCTACCATCACACCAATGTCACGTGCACATTAACACTGCTGGCCTTCTGGAATTAGGATGCCGAAAACGCAGAAACAAATCTAAAAACTAGTTTTGGAAAGCCATTCACACTGCACGGTATCACATATCATTAGCCCTGTATTTTCCTAAATATTTTGACACTAATAAGAGTTTCAAACAAAGGCAGTAGACATCATTCAAATCCACCTTTTAGATGTTTAAGTCGTCTGATCTGTAGACAGTCTTTGAGCAAAATTATGAATCTTGACAAAAGATTCATATAAAGTAAGTGTTCAACAGACCGGCCAAACTAGAACTAATTCTACAAACTTGAAGTGTAGTTCGGTGTAGCAATGCAGTAGTTTCAGCGAAAACTACTCGATAGAGTTGTTACATCTTCAGAGAAACATGGAGACTACGTTCTGTTTGGTTTAGTTGTTGCACTGTGTGAAATATCCTATGTTACTTAATCTGCCCGTAAGTATTGCAAGCATATACTCAGATAATTTTCGAGGAACGCCAGACAAATTCCACTTTTCGAAATGTGTATTACTGAGGCATAAACACGCACATTCCAGGACGAAACCAAAGTGGTCCATTCCTGCCTGATGAGTATTTTCTCTCTTCCTGCTATCTGTCACGAACTTGGAAAACGCTAAAACAATGGGAGAGGCGTAATGAACAATCAATATTGTGTGGCAGACAGGCTGTGGCATTGAAGTATGGCAAGCAAATAAGAATAAATGAAGCAATTTTGTATGCTGAAGTCGCAGGTTTATATGCCGCTCGATGTGACTATATTTGTCCGCGTTTTGGAAGTTGAATCCTTCCAATCGGCTCTCATTCTCCGGACCAATTCCAAAATGAAAAGAGAGAGAATGGCTATTCCGATAGCAAAATGTATATATGAGGGGAGGAGAAGTATGTGGATAACGAAACAAAGAAAAGGATGACGAAGGTAGAAACACAGGCCTAAAATTATGAAGAGATTAAGAAATGAGACGAAGAAAATAACGGAAGACGATAATAAAGAAGATAAAGAAGAGAAAAATAACATGAAAGACAGAACACAGAGACTCAAAAGAATAAAGACCGACAGGTATAGATGGGGGGAGGAGAAATAGGTAGATAGCAAAACAAAGAAAGGGATGACGAAGGTAGAAACACAGGCCTAAAATTATGAAGAGATTAAGAAATGAGACAAAGAAAATAATGTAAGACGACAATAAAGAAGATAAAGAAGAAAAAATAACATGAAAGACAGAACACAGAGACTCAAAAGAATATAAAACGACATAGAAAACGGAAGAAAATAAAAACGATATCAGAATATGAGACTGACACATTGTAAAGCATGAACAAGTACGAAAGCCGAGATGTCATGCGACCCCGAAGACGGAAGAAACAGATTCCTCGTGAACATTAAAAACTACCAAACTCTATCCCATCACGTCTTACTACACAATCTCCAACAAATTCTTTTATTGCAAATATTAATTATTTAAGTTGAACATGACCACATGTTATGGGAACATGCCTATCTCAATGTCAGCTTCAGTTTCACCTATTCAGTTTACTCCCGGATATGGGAACAAACGTCGGACGTTCAGTAGCGCATATCATATGAGTGTATTTGATGATGAACTAAAAAGGTGAGCAAAACGAATATGACACAGGGTTGATGTCGAAGGCGCTACAACTAAACAACGAGTACACTCTGGGCTGGATGTGCAACGGTTAACAAAACATATACATTTTTCGAAGATTTATGGTCAAAGAAAATCTGTATGTTGTTCCCAACTCACAAGTTCGAGAGAATTTTTCATGAGGCGAATGCTTCAAAGTGTGGCACGATAGGGAAATATGTTCCACAATGGTTTCAAAGCCTCGTCTATAAATACGTATACAAGTCAGAGAGTGTTCGGAATCCATAAGCGAAGGGTAATGAATTTTACATGTCGAAAGCGAAGAAAAGACGTGCAGTGGAATGGGGGGACAGTTTGGTTATGTTGATGTGTGTTGCTTCTAATACGACATCCATCTGAAATTCCCATGTCTAAGGGACATTTCTTTTCTTGTCGTCCACCGGTAGGACACAGGTCCAACCCTTGACAGCTAAACAAATTGTCTTGTAGCTCAATATCATCCTTCATTTTATGGGAGTCTGAAGCCCATTTGTCTTCAACTCGGCGTCCACGACTTGAAACCCGCTCCCACCTTCCCTAAACCCCGCCCATCCGACCTCTCAAGAGACCGTCGGGAAATTCAGTGGCGAACTGGAAGGGACATGACATACTAATACAAACTTATGTTTATAGGCCAAAGATATTTTACTTCTTGGAGACGAAATGAAAGAGGCAGATGACCGTACAATATACTCGTCTAGCATACGTGCACCGGACTGACTGCTGGTCTGAAATGCTGAACTCCCCTTATGCAGTATACAAGCATGATCATGATGCACGTTACAGTTGTTACTCGGTAGTGGTATAGGTTGAAGTCAGTAGCATTAGAACCAGAGGAGTTATGGATTCTTGTTTTTGCATTTATAAATAGTGAGAGTCTGGACTTTGTCTGCCATCTAGTGTTCCAAAAATCACAAACGAAGACACGATATTTATGAAAATGGGTCTTTTTTCCCCCTTCAGGTGAAAAGGTGGGGATGGACACCTTACCCAGTCTGCACTATTAGAAGGCCAATATTCGTTCAAATTAAAATTTTGTTGGATTTCTTTTCATTACATTTCCTTATTTTCGAAATTACCTCGTCAAACCCTTCGGTAAATACTAACAATCTGAAGCTTAATTAACACAAACTTTAAGAAATCGGTAAAGCATATACTGTATTTGGCGTTCTGACGGCACGGTTGGTGAGGATATGTCTCCTGGGATACGCCACCGTATTACTTGGTAAGTGCTCACTAATCGACACGGCAGCGTATCCCTGAAGACGTGAACTTCCTTCCTGGTAGCTTCACAATGTTACCAGAATAATATCGTTTCTGACAAAATGAAAACAGCACAAACATTCAAGCTACATTTCCTTCAAAAAATCCCCTTGTGCAAATATAAACTTTTCCCAGCGATTGTGCTGGAGCACTGCCGTGAAGGCAAACCAACTGTTGGTTCTCCATTTTTCGTGGCGTTTCCTTCTGACCGTAACCCTAAGGTGACGACGGATGTCAGTGTACATTTCTTTACTAACAGTAGCAATTCCTGTAAATTATACCAGCGAATTCCGGGAAATTTTTGACGCTCCTACGTATTACTACGAAATTATTTATTGCAAATTCGTTACTACCGGCAACAGAAGGCATCCGGCGCTACCCATAAAACGTGCTTCCCGTCACTTTATTCAAATTAATTTAAACGTAATTTATGGCATATTTTAAAGAACTTAACAGGCGATATTCCCCCCAGAAAGAAAATATTGTGTAAGTGTGGTCAAGATCGGCTCAGAGTCATTTACCGCCCTAGGTGAAGCACCGTTCAAGCCCATCAGCTTTACGAAGAAAGCACTTTATTCCTGCGTCCTGATATTTTGCCAAAAAATCTTTCGCCCCAGGAGACCGCCTATTTTGCCTACTGGGATCAGCCGGTCCCGGGTGTGGACAACACAGTGTAGGAAACGTGCTCTCGTAGCCGTCCAGGGAAAAGTGCAATACAGTTAAGCCCTGGCTGTAATAAGCGACACTGTGCTGACATATTCGCAATACTGTCAGTATCCGAAGTTGTCCGACGTCCGCGGTTAAGGGATTTTCCTCACAGTTGGTAATGATATAGTCGGCAAACACAAAATGAACACTGGCATACACTTCATATGGGGACCGCGGTAGCACAGTGGTTAAGGTGCTTTGCTAAAAATCGGAAGGTCGCTGGCTCGATCCCAGCTGATGTCAGTGGATTTTTCATTGACATAAAATCCTTCCGATCGCACTATGGCTCTGGGGTCGACTCAGCCTCTAACAGAAATGAGTACGAGGCGGCCGGTGCGTAAGGCTGACAACCTACCACCAACACGAAATCTGGGAACCTTAACTTCCTGGAACCCTCTGGTCCCTTCTGGGCCTGTAACGGGACTGCTTTACCTTTTAAATACTTCACATATGTCAGTAATGGCTACTTTTCGACAATGCCACCATAAAATCAAACTGTTTGGATGTATATACGTTTTGTGATGATCTAGCACTGAACGAACAGCCATACACATTGTCCTGAAGAAACCAAAAGGCAAAAAGGGGGGGGCTGACTTTCTACATAAACTTCCAATGGGCGGTGCAACTGCGACAGACATTTCTGCATTGACAGCCTCCCATACACTAAGTAACTGCTTCAATGAACATTATCTTTCATGAATTTAACCAGTATTAATCTAAAGGTGCGTTTATACAATGCACGCTGTAGTCACTGTTGCCTTCGTCATTTGAAATTTCCACAGCCGATTGCTGCGACCCGACCTAGGCCACAAGCAATTTACCTATGATCCTCGCTGGATTTCTGGAGACTGCCACTGATTTAGGGGATTTGCTGTGAACTAAAATTAAAAAACTGTTGTTGTTATTATTATTATTATTATTGGGGTTACATTGTGAATTATATAACCTTCGTTTATAAAAGATCATTCAAACAGCATCAAGCATTTGGCTTGTACCTCTAAGAAAAGTCGCACTATCATTTATATAGTACTAATAATGTCTACGAAATGTTCTGCTGATTATTTTGAGACCTGAATGAAGCCCATACAGAGACAGTATGAACACACACCGAAAGTTGAACGTTACGTCATTCAGTAGGCCTATGCACAGCTACCATCACATCCTGCAAGCGGTTACGCTTAGCCAAGGTCATAATTCAACTAATAACGTCACCATGGAGACTGTAATTATGGTCCATTGTACGTAGAATCCCAGGTCAGTGAAAGTCTGCATGATTGCAATAATATCCCGTTTAATATGCTAACCTGTAGGTAATTAGAATATACTGCATGTAGGTTTATTGCGATGTGGCACAAGCAGCACAGAAAACAAATGAGTGCAATAATCCTCCCATGCGAAAAGCATATTGTGTAGCAGCACAACACATTTACTGTAACTTGCAATCCAGACTCGATATCTTTGGTAATTTTCATTATGGATAATTGTTAACATTCAACAACATTTAACCATAGACCATCGAAGCACAAACATTCACTGTATCAGATATTTATATATTCTCCTACACGTTACGGTCAATCATTTAATCATCAAAAGGCACGTGTACAAGTTTACACGCACATAATATGAAGCTTGTGTGGTTTGTATAATGTATTATATTCCGTCAATACACAACAATATATCAGTACAGTGATATTATATATATACTCAGGTCACATTATGTCACACAGTATATATAATATCACTGTACTGATATATTGTTGTGTATTGACGGAATACACAACAATATATCAATACAGTGATATTATATATACACTCAGGTCACATTATGTCACACAGTATATATAATATCACTGTACTGATATATTGTTTTGTATTGACGGAATACACAACAATATATCAGTACAGAGATATTATATATACACTCATGTCACATTATGTCACACAGTATATATAATATCACTGTACTGATACATTGTTGTGTATTGACGGAATACACAACAATATATCAATACAGTGATATTATATATACACACAGGTCACATTATGTCACACAGTGTATATACTATCACTGTACTGATACATCGTTGTGTATTGACGGAATATAATACATTGTACAAATTTGTTACTACACAACGGGATGACCTCTGTCAAAAACTTGTATGTTTTATTTACACTACATACTCCCCCCAAAAAAAAACAGAGCTGTGATTTTTTCACTGCATAATTACGTGCATGTCTGCGTAGTAAAATACATATTTTACAATATTTATTAATTAGCAGTTAAAGAGTATCTTAGCTATTCCAGTCTTGGTTTAACAAATCATGTTATTAAAAGCAGCAGCCACTAGCGAGACTTATACCTTACACAGGCTTATACAAAATTCCTCCTTTACTGTGCCGTAACTTTTGGATAGATTCAGGGTACTTACCCACAGAAAACAGCCCAATTATCTTCACACCTCATATAATGACCATAATTTAGCAACGTGACACAGCAGTGTGAGCCAATGCGAAGCTATAGACACGTCGAGCTTTACTAATTGCGCTGATCGTGCGGCTTGCGTGACAGTTGTCATACGGTTTCATGTACCTTGCCCCTCCAATAGGTCGGTAAAATACACAGTATGTATATCTACAGATGCCTGCATGTACTGTAGCCCAATTATAACAAGGCAGTTGCAAAAGGGTTAGGACAAATTTTGTAAAAATCCTGGGACACAACAATAAGTCGACGGGACATAACATTTATTGTAATTCAACAAGTACAGTGTGTACAACCTTTATATGAAACATCCCTGTTGGTATAAAAATAATATCTTGTATCATGGACTGACGACGACCGGAGTTGGGGGGTTGAAACTAGTTGCCACCTCATAAAATTGTTCGTAAAGTGTGTGTTGGTTGTGATCGATAATATTTATAGTTGTTACAAAAATGTGTACACTTACATGCTACATAACATGCAAACTAGTAGTACTGTCATTATCAAAGCAACGAATTTCATCCAAAGAAAGTGGACACACTCACTTAGTTCGAATACAAAAACTCTCTGCTGTTTGCCTCAATAAATTATTGTCAGCCATGTTGAGCATATAGATTCCTAAATGTTAAGGGTTTCGGCTCTGTAATGATCCTAATAACTCATAAACACATTCTTATTTCTCTGCCGATGGTTCACTAAAAACAGGCACATGTAACTAAACAATAACGACTATATTTAGTAATAATTTTGCGCTGACTGTAATCTCCAAACAGTGTTTATTATTTCCACGGAACAACGATACGTATTAATCAAAACTTCTGCTGTTTTAACGTAAAAAAAGACACGTTCTGGAAGAAGAAACAGATCACATGGCGGGGAGTATAACTTACTGACAGTGACAAACTAGTGGCGGGAAATATAACTTACTGACAGTGACAAACTAGTGGCGGGAAATATAACTTACTGACAGTGACAAACTAGTAAACAGGTGAAAGGAAGCGGTTAAGGTCCACTTGAGGGTACCATCCTACCACTTGCTACTGAAAAACACATCTGCATAGAATTGAAGTTGGCGAGTTCGAAACACGAAGGCAGAGGTTCGGTACGAACTCGAGAATGAGGTAGTCTGAACAAAGTAGGCACTTTATAAATCAAATAAATGCTGGCAGAACCTAAAATCCAACGCCCTCTTACCAACCTCGCCACTGGGTAGGATCCTGAATTAGTTCCAACAACCTGTTTCCTTTACTGTCTATCTCAACACTGTTGTATCGCCTGCTTTTCTAAGAAGGTACCCTTGCGTTAGTCTGCATGTTATTTTCTGTCTCCACTCTACGATCAACGTGTCCATCCCGTCTCATCCCTTTCTGATTTCAGCATCCTGACAATTCTCTGCAACCTTCATAAATCACGAAGTTCGTTATTAACTTTCTCGATCAAATGTTCGTAAAAGCAGTCCGCTCAAACGTCCTTGATTTGTTCTCTCGCATCAGTCCGGGCTCAATGTTCTTTTCAGCTACTTTGCTGTCAACATTACCTTTTCGCAAAGACCTAAAAGTCTACGATCACAACCAACACACTTTCATGAATACGTGTTTTAATCGGCGACTAGTTACGCCTCCAAGCTTGGCACATCACGATGCCATAATAATACAAGAAAGTAAATGCATATAGAAACATTCGCACATTTCCAAGTTTTCATTCAAAATGCAAACGTAACCTCTTTGTATAAACTACAATTCGGTGTAAATAATGAAATGACTATGCTCATGAGATTATTCCAACAGAATGCATAACTACTGCTGTGTACCGCACACACAGTTGCAAGACCGTGAGAGAAAACACCTGTTCAAGCTTAAGGACAATAAATACCCAAGCACTTAGCCTCATTTCCGTAAGCTGCACATTTCTATATTCACAAAGTTTGCTCTGCAGCAATGAGCCTTTCTTTCTTAACGTCTCACGTGGAAATCGCAAGGCCAACTCCAATGTTCAAATTACACAACGATTTCACAAGTTGCTGGATTGGTTATTCTATAAAATTACGAAGCTACCAGACTTACTAATCGACGAAAGGCATGTAGCTGTGTATTTCAGTGGTCACTAAAACGGGAGGGATTTGGAAGTTCAAGGCTGCGGCCCATTTTAACATAAGTTGCATACTGATATTTAGTGGGTTAAAACACCACATGTACGGTACGTGGGTATCTACCGACCAGCTTACACGGTGGTTAACTTTCAGAACTGCCAGATTTATATTTGCCGTCATGAAAACCCCGATTCTCAAACTTGAAGGCAGACGTGTATAAATTTTCCAAAAATCTACGAGCCACCTGAAGATTCTAGGTGCCAGAAGGGTGGCAGGGAGCAATTTCCATAGTGAAGCCCCAAAAAAACATTAGGTGCCGACGTACAAACTGAAGTCGTAACGGCGCCAAGGATTTGTCCACCCCTGTTTTAAGGTTCAATTAACTTATCATGCCAGCGTGATTCGAAGGGCTTAATAAATCAAAACTGAATGTCGGTACGACCAGTCTATAGTCTAGATTCAAACCGATGACCTCTGTAATCGATACAGAAGTTCTCTGAACTTGTAACAGGAAAAATAACACAAAATATGATTCCGTCCGCCCGCTCCACGGGCATTCAGAAAACAGACAGAACACAACACAATACACAGCATATTCACAGTAAAGCTGATCAAACAGGTTCCTGCAAATGCTCATTAGCCGGGGTGTGCAATATGACGCCACGTTAAATCAAATTCCCGGTCTCAACTATCTGACACCATTGCAAAACACACCGCCCTGCGGAGCTAAGCCCAAATGTCCTCATTTACAGTTCACAGTTTGGTGTTACTACTGTATTCCCCAGACAGGATTCAGGGTTCCTTTTTAAATGATCCGGTCTGGCATAAATTACGATCCGTGTATCGCGGGAGTTGGATATTCAGGCGCACAATTAGGCGAACATAAAGCGACGTTCCCAAGTTCGTAACAGGGCTTCATAAATAGCAATTCTGCGAATATGAAAATCCCTAGCTCTATACAAAGGAGAGGAGAAATGGGGGGGGGGAAGGGGCGCCGGTGGGGATGAATGATAAAGTTCCTTCCTTGCATGAGTGGCGTAAGTTAGTTTAGTAACATTACAAGCCGCGTTACCATGTACCGTGTATATGGAGTAGCAGCCAAAAGCATAGCTTTAGCCCGGTTTACGGGAAGCAACACATCGCAAAAACAAGAAAATACTTATAAAGGGAAAAAATAATATTGAAAATTGTATGGCCCTATCCCGTGATGAAATGTACAGAATTTACCAAGGCGTTCTTTACTGTCAAAATGACGTGGTTCACTGCAAACGATTTCCACGAAAATCACAGCCGCTCATCGGAATGATATGCAAATGCCGTACACCGAAATTCACCCAAAACGGACAGTAAATGTGAAAAGTATGAACAAAAATTACTTTTCGCCCCCCCCCCCTCAAGTAAATGACGGCTTTAAAGGTGTCGACTTTCACCAACTCACGCTTGGATTTCTTAACCCCTGAAGAGGCGACCGATAGGTTGTCCCAAAACGTCAGTAAGACATTACCACCACACGCTGCGTAATATCCCAGACAGCGCACACCTCATGTTTGTAAACAGCTTCTACACAAAACTTCATACAAATCCAAAAAATGTTTTAGCTGCCGATACCAGGTCACAGGCAGACGGACAAATGGAGGGAGGGAGTTCCCACGTTAGACGCTCTTTCTTTCACCTCGTGAACCACACCTAAAAGTCTGCCGACACAAACAACAAAACAATCGATTAAAAAAAGCTGAAACGCCACGTAAAAAGAACGAAGCCGTATGAGAACATACAAAGCCTCGCGGCTTACACACCAACTAGTGTGAGGCATTGAACGAACTAAAAATTACAGAATGGTGGTGATTATTATTATTATTATTATTATTAGCAGCAGCAGCAGTAGTAGTAGTAGTAGTAGTAGTAGTAATAGATGATAAATTTGGAATCGGGAATCTCCCCAATAAAAGACACCTTTCTCAGTGATTATAGTGTTGGTGACGCAATCATGAAAGCACAGTTACTGCCCCAAACCAAGCAAAATTAATCCGTACTCACAACCGAGATGTCAAAATTTACATCGTGTCCATTTACCGATTTAGATTTCCTTGAAATTTAACACCAACTCAAATAAACTACGCCTTAAATAGTGTAAGTGCGAAATCCCAGTTTCCGGCAGTGCATCCACCAACATCCAAATAATCGTCACAGCAGACTTGCATGTTCGGTGTGTATTGTATTTGTGTTCTGAAACTGACGCGGTTTTCATACTCACACTTCTTGGCTCCTAACAGCCACCGTTTTCACGAATTTTCGCAATGGAAGGCTTATCTGTCTTTTCTGTGCCTTCAATGAGCTTAGTGTGAGTGAGTGAATGAGTGACTCACATTCTGGCTGGAGTGGTTATCACGTTCTCCATGGTTAGGACAGAGACTGGTTTGTATAGTGACGTCATAATCCTGGTTTTGCACGGTCGCGAAGTCGCCACGGCCACGACAGATCTTAGTTTATGAGTGACGTCGCAACACATGTTTCGCAGAATGTCAGCCTAATGAAAGACTGGGTGAATTGGCTCGTCAGCGTGACAGCAATTTTGCTAGCAAATAAGAATAACTCGATGGACCCAACATTCTTCGCGCCAAATGGATGCACTAAATCCATATCGATGTCGAATAGTTTCCCGCGACACTACACAGCATCGATTTGTTTGTAAGAACTAATTCCTACCTAACACCGTGCAACGAGTTTTCCTGCCTCACGACGATGGAGACATCAGCGTAAGCAGACCGCACGTCACAGCAGAAGGAGTAACCGCTAACAAGCAACACCGAACATAATGAAGCTGCTCAAGGTTTAAATTCTATCTCGTTGTATTATTTAATTTATCAGGCAACAGCATGAGAACCAAGAAACCAGCATGTGCACTGCAGAACTTGGAAGAGGGTAGGAGGGTACCGGTAAATCAAGGAGAGAAATACAGCAGCAGCCACCCCATCTCGTCTCAACCCTTCCTTCCCCCCAGGGTGTGGTCCAGGGGAGCTGCTGGATATTAAAATCTGGCGCCGCCAGAGAGAGCCATTCAAACCTCCCACCACGACTTCTCCTATAGCCTTCCATGTGTTCAATCCCATTTTGTTTTATTGTGATTTAAGGGACTTTCTATGCTACTTTATAAAAGCACCCAGCCGAGTTCACCCCCTATCCTCCCGCTCGCCAAACTCCGTGGGCCCAAAGCCTGCGAAAATGTGAACTAGGACATGTTACAGATTTACGTATATAGGCACTATGAGATGTGAGTCCGTATCAGAAACACAGGGAACCAGCGCAGACAAAACAGGCGGCATTGTACATACAGCCTAACGGTCCGGTAACTATTGATGCCATGGAAAAAGCTATAATGCCCGGAATGCCGTCGAGCTACAAAATATTTCGTACAGCTGTCAACAATACAAACGTAAACTCTGGTCTTCATGTAAAGTGCCCGACATTGTTGTCCGATTTTAACCAAATTTGAACCTTCTAACTTATTATCACAAAGTCTCCAATATCACATTACATGAAAATCCGCCAATTTGGAGCCCAGTTGATACACGCTGACAGACGGAACAACATAACGAAGCCAATTGCTACTTTTTACGTCTTATGTGAACGCATAAGAAAGGAGTAACCTTGGAGCATATTAAGTTTCTAAACTTATTATTTACCATCTGAGATATATATATATATATATGCCTACCACATCACTGGTCGGGATGTCCCTTTGCTACGCAGATAAGCCTGTATTTGCACAGTCAATCACAGTGCATATTAAAACTTCACAAAGCCAGAAACGATTTCCTTCCAAATATATGGCGTATGTAAAAAAAAACCGCTTCCAGCAAATCTGACGTTCATAGGGCCGCGCATCGTAACATTATTTCCATAGTAAAATAAACTATATGCACCAATGTATAAAATTTATTTTATTTTGGAATGATACTCTACATGCTTCGGACGGCCTTTCCGTCCATCATCAGGAGTTCAAGACTGTACATACAGCACCAGACATTTGTCAAACTGATATTGCTGTATGTTTGCTGCTTGCTAGCAAGCAGACAGCAGTTTGACAAATGCCTCTTGCCATGTGTACAGTCTCGAACTCCTGATGATGGACGGAAAGGCCGTCCGAAGCATGTAGAGTATCATTCCAAAATAAAATAAATTTGATAAACTGCTGCATCTAGTTGGTTTTACAATGTACAAAACGCTTCCAGTAAATGTACAAATCTCAACAAAAACCACATTTCATACCATGTACCACTGTTCTTTGAGACATCGACAGATCCGTTCGTAGCAGCGTGTCAAGTAGGGCGCCTGTACCTATACGAACCACATTTAAGTTAACTCAACAAGTGTAATTACATAGGCAGGGGGACAGGATATTTTTATATTCTCTAAAACGTACGAACTAGATCTTAGGTCCGCCCAAACTTCTACTTTCAGTGGCCATCCGGGGCTTCTTCTCCGGAGGTAAAATGGCCGTGTTGTGAAGCTGACCACTCACTTCCATCTAGTGCCGAGGTTAAAAATTAGTGGAGTTGTATCTCTATTCCCTCTACACATCTTCAAACTGTGGGCAGGAATAATTTCCCTTTACCTTGTGCTCTTACAATAGACGCTGACGCCAAACATAACTGAAATCAGTCAAGCACTTCCATATGTAAAACGTGTGGAGGGTAGAGGAACAAACGTAGCAATATTAAGACATGAAGTTCTTACGACGCATGAATTCGGTACAAAGATCTCGCACTCGGTCACGTCATTTTGTAGTCGAAATCCGATGTTTCGTAAACATGTCTTCATGAAGAGGATCGATTTGGTGAGGAACGGCGTGCAGAGACTGAGTGAGAGTCCCTGTCTCGCGTTGTGCCGGAAGGAGAAAGTCCCATACATAAAACCGTTCAGTCAGCATACGTAACCCTCGTCACATGCCCTTGGTAGTATCCTACAACAGTTATTGTAACCGTAATTACTGTATAATCGCCGTCACTTGCACTCTAACCAACACCTTACTTCCGAAAGGTACAAAAGGACTTTTCACTCACCCTCTATATAGGTCCATACACATGCATATGGTACGTATACGACATTCCTGTTATGTGTCCATAAAAACTGTAGCTTCATGTAAAAAAGTAGGGAGTTAGAAATTTTATGATTCCGTAAAAAAAAGCTCCAGAGGGAAACTAAGCAAGCCTGTCCGGCTGTCGAGCAGTCTGTTGGTAAAAACGAGGGCATTAATACAGTGAGGTTTTCTTCTTTTTTAGCGTACACTCAAGCGCAATAAACGGAAATTCTCCCGTCAAGTCAGGCCGACCTACAAGGTAAAGGTTCGCTTGACGGAACTGCTGTTCCTGACCAACAAGAACACCTGCCCTGTGATGGCGCAAACTTTCAAGGCTCCTCCTACACAGGTTAATGATTTGAAGACCACGGGCTATGCATTTTTGTAAAAGTTGGCAACTTTAATCAAGATATTTTTTTATTGACGTAAACTACACCATCTTGGAAATAGCATATTATTATCATTATTATTGTCATCATTGTTATTATATGATGATTAATAAATAATAGTGATATGGCACGTTATATTGCATCTACGACTGGTTTCAGAACACAGCAGATGCTCTCTTTTAAAATTAAGATACGAACCAGAGCCAATCCGAGAAAAGTTTTAAGACAAATCGGAGGACACTGGAATAATACTCAGGTTCGGCAGACGTGCGTGCATATATTGCCGGGCTGGAAAGCGCGCGCACACACACACACACACACATACACACACACATGCACGCATGCAAGACATGAATGGTGTTCATTAAAGTGGCTAAAATTTGTGTTGACTTTGTTCCTAAAAGCGCGCTGTTATGGACGAGAACAAAGGATGGTGAGTCAGCCATGTGCATTCATACAACCTAGCCTTCTTTCTTTCCTTCCTTCCTTCCTTCCTTCCATTTTTCGTTCCATCCTTCTTTACTTCAATTATTAATTTCTTCCCTCCTTTCTTCATCCCAATTTTTCGACCTTAATTTCTTTCTTCCATTCATTATTAGTTCCCTTCTTCAATTTAATTGTCTCCATTCTTCACTCGTCTCTTACATTACTCCCGCCTCGCCTTCTTCATTCATCTCTCACTTGTAAATTCACCAAAAAAAAATAAGTGCATTAATGAGAGCACATGACAAGTGCAAACAGATCCGGTGAATGAAAGAAGTAGACTATTGCATGAGTAGAGGCAACAGCAGGTCACGATTCGTGCACCACACACTGCCTATCACTTTAGCCAGTTAAATGTTCAACACAAGCATTAACTTACTGACAATATAGTCTCTAATTAATTGGGGTGCTTTGGCACAAATAACGCAGCGTACAAGCACGGCTGCGAGCTTGAATTCTGCCATGGATCTGAAGGTTTATCCAGTTTTCCATGTCCTGTCTTGTGATCTTGTACTGTTAATCATTCCAAACAGAAACGAAAAGCCGAAAATCGATTCTGATGACCAAGCGATTTAAGGACAAACACTGTCCGTAGACTGAGCTTTGGGCTCCAATCCCGCCCAATGCATTTTACTTTTAGCTGTCACCCACAGAATCAACACTACTAACAGAGTAGCAAACCTAAGGAGTGTAGGATGAAGCATTACCCGTCATTCTTACAAAACTTCATAGTTTTTATGCTAATATTAACACTACTAATAACATATTTGTTAGCAATTGAACACATTCAAGTACAGTTCACATGGCAAATTCCGTCACATCACATCACATCACATTATAATGCGTCACAATGGCGTCAAACCGAACATAGAGCTACGACAGGGAACTAAGACGGAATTACATTACCAATACCTTTAGAAGCTAAATAAACAGACACCGACAGCGGGTAAAACAAGCCACAAATTAATAAGTACCACGCAATTAAGACGTTGAGGCTGAAGTTGTGTTCGTGACCTGCCTTAGGTTTCATTTAGGAAGAGACAGAGGAAAACAACAAAAAACCATATCACGGGCAGCCTGCACCAGGTTTGCCCTCGAACAGATAGCCTCCCCAGTAGTCTCAAGTGGCCACTTATTATTAGGTAATTAGATGACACCATATCTACTGAAAATGTTAAGAGCAATTGTGAGAAAAACTGATATGCGAGTAGGGGAGGATTTAGAAAGAGAAAGTTGTGGTCAATTCCAGTACACCACACCAATAATAATCGACAAGATAGTAAAGGACACATAGGTCATGATGCCGAAGTTCGAAAGAGGCACCTCCAGAATAAAAGGTCTAGATTATTCCCTTTACGACAACATATTAGATTTGTGTCACATGTCTTTAGGTATGGCCTTTTACCATCCTGGCCTATGTCCCTTTTGATAATACGGAATTGGAATTTAAGTTGAGAGCAGCCACACGGTGGCGTTCCCATGTTCCCCCGATGATGTACCATTGAAGATGGTGACGGTCGACTGAAGGGGGTCTGCAGCATACCGTGGGATCCGAACAGCAGTAGCAGCCAGCAATCCGCATACACAGGGAAGTTTTGGCTGTCAGAAGCGAAAAAAAAAGAGAATGCATGCAGAAAATTCTACACTGGGTGTGCCTGGTCTTGAACACGACACCTAATATATGGAATACCAGCGTCTTACCTTTGCACACCACGGACTTTCAACTGTGGTCACTGTTTGTCCTACAAGCATTCCTGCTTAATAAAGCATAGCATACATGCTGATGCGTTGTTTGGCCCCATTTCACAAAATAAACTCTCAACGAAGATGTCACGTTTCAATCCGTCCACATGCACGCTTTACGTATAAGGGATTACAACGCTTTATAATACACGCAGTTGAAAAATCGTTGTTAAATAACGCAATAATTCTAAACAAGAACTGTTCTGTGTATAGCAGAATTTTTCATGTTAATCATCCACAAGAATTTGGCGGAGCTAAAACTAAATTATAATTGAGAAGGAAAACCCGACGTACTCGGGAAAATAAATGTCCCAGTGCTACTTCGTCCACCACAAATCCCTGATGTGTTGTCTTGGTACCGATCTCGGGTCCTCCTCGTGGAAAGCCTGAGCTACGGACACTGCCATGCACTGCCAAACCTTTTAAATATCTACAATTTTTACATTTTCTTAATTACTTTTCATAACATAGGCACTGAAACTCTCAAGAACTGAAGCCTGCGATTACTGTGGGTTTTACATGTCCCCTGATTTGAAACACCATTATACATAAGAATTTCGATTATGTCAAATATCGCCAAGGAACACGATTTATCTTCAAAGCGCTGTCTGCAGTTCCTGTGTCTATGCGCCCCGTACGTCCTACGCAGCGTGTGCCGGTGTTTTAAAGTGTTGTTTAACGACGCTGTCAACCACTGCGAGTATACAGCTTCGGTTCGGTAACAGATAAATGAATTACTACATAGCATCAGTAGAAAGATACTGATGGGACAAAACCGAAGTGCCCGGAGGAAAATCTTTCGCAAAGTCTCTTTGTGTACCACAAATTCCTTACCTGGACTGGTCTGGGAAACAACACGCGCCTCCGAGGGAGAAAAGCCGTCGACTAACCGTCTAAGCCACGGAATGGTAACAATGCTATCCCTTATGAAACAAATTACATTATTTAATTCCAGCTGCAAATTTTCGTACTTGCCGGGAGAGCATAAGGAAAGTCACTTTGTTCAGGATAGGTTATACCGAGGCCCAAACTCGAATCTGGTTAAGTCCAGATCTAGAAACTTCACTAAAATACCCAACCGCGAAGTTCAATCTGACACTCTGCAGACAAAACAACTTTAAGTTTTAATAAGTTCCAACTTTCGTGCATTAATCAGTTCCATAATATATAAACAACCAATAAAATGCACTTCAATGTTTATGATGTATTTTATTTACAATTTTCCCACCAACATGTTTCGGCCGCTATTATATACATAATTTTTAAATTGTTATGAAGTGACAACACAACTAACCACATTTTTACATTTTGTATTCTCGTGATAATATCATCCTGAAGATGGCCGCAACAGCGGCCGAAACATGTTGGTGAGAAAACTTTAAATAAAATACATCATAAACATATATATTATGGAAAGGGAAGTTATTTGATTTTAAGTTACGCTCATTTACTCTTCAGTCACTCTGCACTTTAACTCGCAAGCGCTCGCTGGGGAAATTAAGCTTGTGCAAGAGGACATAGGCCGGCCTGCCTACGTTGGAACGTTTGCTCCAAACGCACAGGGACTGGGAGACTGAGGGGTCGATCCCTGGAGTGACAAAGTTCCATTACAGCGAGAGAGGATATGGTCATTCCGAAACAGCAGGTCTATGAGATTTCTTTAACAGAACGGTTGTAATCATTCTTTGTAGGCACTCTGGAAGCAGCGCTGAGCTTTCAATTTGTAACAGACAAGTTGAACACAATCGGGATGGGATCGATACTGTGTAAAGTAACGGTATTAGAATCATTAACTTCCATCATACAAACTTTTGGTTGGAAAACCTGTTGGGGGGAGGGGGGAGGGAAGCATTTACAAGAACATGCGTAGATGAGAGAATAACATAATAATGGATCAAACAAATTAAAGTCACGGTTGTGAAATAGATTCATCTGATTCAGAAATGTGAGCAGTGGCAGGATCTTGTGAATACAGTAAGGAATATTCGGCTTCCGTTAAGAACGTGGAATTTATTAATCAGCTGAACAACTTTAAGTTGCTGATGAAGAATTCTGCTCCATTTAGGCTAGTCGGTCAGTTAGGCCGTCAGTCACTTCACCTGTATTAACAGAAACATTTGAAGGGTAGAGGGGGACAGTGTTCTTCACTTTACGACATCAGCGATACCTCCCTTCAATTTGCTGCCCCTTCAGGGAATTCAGTGTTTCAAAATGTTAATCAGCCTGTGGTCCGCATCAACTCTTATCTTTTTTTTATGCTTTGCTGACCGTGCATCTCAGTACATTCATAGTAGCTGACCAACTTAATGCATAAATTCTTGTTTTATAATAAGTTTATTATATTCCTCTACATGTTTCGAGCAGTGTCGTTCTCATCATCAGGAAGTCAAATTGTATTATACAGTATCTGATATCGTTACAATCCGTAGGTGCAGGTTCCTGCGCACAGGACGGCCACCTACAGAGTGTGACGATACCAGATGCTGTATAATAAAATTTGACCACCTGATGATGAGTACATAGTGCTCGAAACATGTAAAGAAATATAATAAACTTATTATAAAACAAGTATTTGTTCATTAAGTTGGTCAATTACCAGGACTGCAACTCTTACCAGTCTTCAAATTTTAGTATGCGTTAATTATAAACTAATATTAAACACAGCAGTGACTGTGGTGTTCATACAATTGAAGCTACGAAATGAAACGATGTGTTTTAAGCATTAAGGCAACAGGTACCCACCATCGCTGAAACTGCGTTCCCTATTTGTGCGACCAATTGTGGGTTCGAATCCTGCCGGGGTTATTGATGTCTGTCTCTTGTGAGTGTAGTGTGTTGTCAGCTGGAGGTCTCTGCGTCGGGCTGATCCCTCGTCCAGAGGAGTCCAACCGACAGTGGTGTGTGTGAGTGTGATCATGAATCCTCGAAAATGAGAAGACCCTGGCCCACTAGAGCTGTTGCGCCATAGTAACAAAATGAACACATTCATACATGTTAATATGCAAAGAGGAAGTTCTCCCTGTACACCACATGAAGGAGTACAGGGCTGTGGACGAACAGCTCCCCTCATTCTTAACGTAGGAACTAGATTGTGGTTGAGCAATTAGCTTCATACTCTGAAGTGCTCATATTATAGGAAGCTATGCGTCTCACAGGTGCTCTGAAAGCCATGGAGAAGAAATAAATGTCTTTCTTCTGCCGGCATTCGAACCATGACTCCTTGGATTTCCAACCCTGAGTCTGGTCACTATAACGACTACGCTGCTCCGGTCCCCAAACATGATAGCAGGCTCAATAATTAGCTAAACAGGTACACCATCTTCTGTACGGTTGAGTGCCACATCACTTAGCTCATGACAGAAGCCACAGGCGTGCACTGGAGTTAAGTTTACCTGACGAAACTTCGGGGTTCCATAAAAGGCGATAAACGTCTTAGCAATGTGAGGACTTTAGCTTCTCAAGGACGCCTTTCTGTGTAGTTACGTTATAAAATGCAATGTAATATGGACAGGGTACCTTGCATCAGTAAATCAGAAGGGAATGTAAACCACTGGCATCAAAAGGGGAATAGACGTGGGAGGGGGGGGGCACCTTCTGTAATCAGTGGAACGTTTGTGGAATTGCAGTGTCTCTTATGTTAATCAGAAGCTCATGCGTGTTAACATTAAGGTCGGTGCGAGTACACGTATGTCACGTGCTGGTACATGGCGTCACGTACCTCAGGTCTTGTCGTTTCAGTCCCAGAGTGCTGTGCGAGAATACCGCAAACACCAGGCGGGCACCAAGCTGGACACAAGAGAATGACTTTGACTTTGGCAGGATGGGTATAGCCCCTATCTCCTGGTTAGCCTCGCGGTTAAAAAATAACAGTTCTTGTCAAAAACGCAGGTCACTATCACAAATACAGTTCAACTGCAGAACTAGACATTGAGACTATCAAAACATCTCATTAGCGCAGAGAGATTTCGCAGATTAGCAGTTAATGTTCATGTGGCACGTATGGTGAAGAACTACACACAGGGATTTTTTTTATTTTGCTGACCGTGCATCTCAGTACAATCTTAGTAATTAACCAACTTAATGCACAAAATCTTGTTTTATAATAAGTTTATTATATGCCTCTACATGTTTCGAGCACATAGTGCTCGAAACATGTAGAGGCATATAATAAACTTATTATAAAACAAGATTTTGTGCATTAAGTTGGTTAATTACTAAGATTACATACAGGGTTTTGGTAGGAATATTCAAAGGAAAGAGACTACTTGGAAGACCTAGGTGTGTATGGAAGGATAGTATTAAAACTCGCCTTAAAGAAACAGGACGGCCGGATATGGACTGCTTAATCTGGCTGAAGATAGGAACAAGTGTCAAGTTGTAAAGATGGGTTCCACAAAATTATTAAATGATGAACTATTAGCTTTTAAGGAAGGACCGTGTTCCATGGAGTGAGTTAGGTAGCCGCTAAGGTTCTATATCCTTTTGCAGTCTTTAAACACGCAAAAATGAAACCCGACAGTGATTACGTTTCTTTAAGGTTTCTGAAACCTCTTCTTTCCTGTGGTGTGCAGAATGTTTCCTTTAACTCTTTCTTTTCTCTCTTCTGATGTCGTTTTACTGTTGGCACTGACACCACAGCAGTTTGCTGTTCTTTCGTCCGAACGACTATGCGGCAAAGCTAGACTTTTCTCTACTACTGCTTGTTTACACAGACGATTCACATGGTCTGTTACTTCCCTTGCTTTACTGGGAATGGTTGTGTCTTTTCCATTGGCCGCCATAAGTTAGATGTTCAGGTTAAAGCAAGTCTAATCCATGCACGGATCTAAACAGATAGAAAGTAGAAGAAAATAATGTAATCAACTCGAACGCACAAGAGACGACTGCACTTCAGCCCAATGAGATTTTAACTATAATACGTCGGTTACTGGTCAATATCTGACTGTTTGTTTTCGCCCTGGGAAACCACTGACAAGATCAGAGTGTTCAGGTGAGCATATCACCATTATCTGCTTGCACCTCCACCGGTTACCGGCTACAGGCAACATGCGTAGTTTTCATGACTTTCCTCTTTCGACCCATCAATTAAATCTCGTAAGACCATCACCACTTCAGACTATTTATTAGTAAACATTAGTATTTATTTACTGTTCATTTTACGTCGCTGTCAGTATATGGACTTCACACATAATATCGAAGTTTAGTATAACGGGTAAGTAAAGAATATGATAGGATTATGAAGGAAATGGTCTTAACTGAGGGACGGCGTCAATGAACTGAGAAAAACAACGAAAAAAATCAGTCAGCATAGTCGGTGTAACAACCAACATTCGAATCTCGCATCTTCCAGATACAGATCTACAGTGTTACCAATGACTGATCCCTTTCCTTAGGATTGTGTCACACAGAGGGCTCGGAATTAACTAGGCTCAATTTCCTCATTCTAGTATCAGCGTATTAGTTTAGCTCAGACTGTACATACAATTACGATGGCCGTGAGCACAACGGGGGTTACAAATGAAACAGTTAAGAACAAACACTCATGTGGAGCCTTTTTAGGTGGAATTTCGCCAAGGATTCATATTATTTCGTATTCTGAACCGAGGGGACCGGGTCTTTGTTCTGCCACTACATTTCACATGAAGGGTAGCGCTCAAACTGGGAGTCGGGGGACCGTGAACCGAAAGGCAAGTCTTGGGCCAAGACAGAAGAAAGATTAATTGACCTGGAAAATCAACATCAGCTACAAGTGACTGAAGATACGTTCGGGCCTTGTGTATTGCCGCCACAGGACACAACCTCTGACGAAGTAACCAACAATTTCCTGTTTAACTAATATGGAAATAAGAGGAGCATACAACAATATTGTTATGATGATTAAATCTATGAGGGAGAAATGAGTGGATGTGCATGGTACAAAGTAGAAATTCACACAAAATTTCAGTAAGAAAACATCAAAGAAAAACACAACAAGGTAGACAACGGAGTAGAAGGAAGAATATTACGAGTTCTGAAGAACGAGAGCAAAAGTCAACCATATTCAACTACCTCAAGAGAGCTCAGTGGTGGTTTCATTAGAACGGTGGTAAAATTGTGACCACATGAAGGGGGATGCCTTGACCAACTTATTGCCACCTTTCGTGATAACCGCACATATAATAACGACATAAACATATCAATAATTACATTTTTCCAGTTTTGGGGTACAAATCCTGGCTGCCGTAAAACATTTTCGAATGGCTAAAATAAGTAAATTATTTAAATTCCATACAAGTTAAGATTTGGTACAACATATCAAGATAAACAAAATATTTCAAAATTTAGGTCAACACCTACTTCAATGGGATCCGAATTTTTATTAGCTCTGTCAGAAAGCCATGCGGCTTAGTTCATCCTGTCCAATGCTGTGGTTCCTAATGCAATGGGACAGGTCTCTGGACTCAGCCGGGTTGCTAAAGCTGAATTTCCGCCCCCCCCCACCCATGTCCACCTCGTAATTTGATGCAGAAACGTAAATTAGACTGCATATAATAGAAAACGAATTGATCGATAAAATATTGAGCATAACAGATAAGAAGCAGTTCAGTAATTTGGAATATTGTGACAACAAGAATTTTCGTGATTTATATAGTCACCTAACACCACAAAAGCAGTGACATATATAGGGCGTATGGGGCAGAAGCAGGGGAGACAACACACTATTACCGCACATTAGTACAGACGGTAGGATAGCATTCAGATGAATCTTAGTGAAGTACTAAAATGGTACACCGTGTATTGTCATTAGTTTATTACGACGTTTGGAAAAAAAAAGGGCGCTGCTTCCCTTAATGACGTTCCGCCGAAACGACAGAACAAGGTAATGATCTGTAACGTCATAACAAGGAAGGCTACCATTTGAGCAATACCTAATGCGAGAGCCTAAGGATCTTAGTGAAATACTTTGTGGCGATTGGAGGTGGACTGAACTGACGTGGTAAGGCAGAACGGACTTTCGTGATAGCAGTGTTGAACCTACGTGTTGATATCGCAGCATTTCCACTTCTACTTTTTACAAAATGAATGGTCCGCTCGAAGCAAAACCCATCCCACACTGCATGTAAAAAGGATGAATTTCTTGGAAATTTATGTGTTGAAATTCGATAAAACGGGGTAGCAAGGAGGTGTGTAATCTCTAAGAATTAAATTTATTGCTCTACTTTCATCACTTCCCCCCCCCCTCCAAAAGGGTCCAGCTGCCTGACACTACCTGCCTCACCATCCGATACGTTTAATGTCACTGCGTTTTCTCTATCTGGGGCTGCTAATTTATTGTAGTTCACACACAAAACAGTGACACTGATAAAAGTCCTTATTGGACAATGCTCAAGTTTTAAAGCATTACTTTTGATGCGCCGAGGGCCATGTTGAGCGAGTCACCCTTCTGCTTCCACCTCCGGATGTCTTGGCTTCAATTCATAAACCGGACTGCCAGTCTTCAACGCGATTTACATGACTAGACTCTTCAAGTAAAGGCCAGTATAGCACTTTCTAGCTGGCAACGCACGTGTCCCTCCAAGTCACTGTCAAGTCATTATTTATTACTACCGTTCCACGTCACCAGAGACTATCGTACAGGCCCCATCCACAATTGCAGGCCAGTATGTGTGTGTGTGTGGGGGGGGGGTTCATATACACATGTTACTAACACCAAAATGCAAAGCATTTATTAACAAGTTGAAACATACAAGTGCTAATATACATTTCATGTTTTAAGGATTCATAAGGCTCAATAACGTTTTCACAAAATCCCACGCAACCCTTACTCAATCATCATTCTAGAAGATTCTGACGATGGTGTACCACCAAACTCATTAACCCTGCAGACGCTCTACGTCGTCTAATGTATTAGTTATATTAATTTTAATACATCAGACGACAGAAGACGTCCACAAAGTTAATGACTTTCGTCCCAACACACCCAGTTTAATCCAGTCCCCACCAGAATCCCTGCAACTCCATCTGATAACACTTGTTTGGATACGAACACATCATCATAATACGTCAGGAGATTTGCCTTAATAGACCTGTTTCTTCCACGTGTAATAGACTCTTTAAAAGTCTTCGAAGTCGTCTTTTTCTATTTTGTCTACAATTTACGATTATTTTTCGCATCCTGTTGTTGTTCATTCTTGTTACATGTCGTAGCCAATTTGATTTGTACACAGGCTGAAAGGTGCACACCCCACCACTGGTTTACCTACCCGCAGACTAGCAACCCGCCCTAGGAAATTAAATATTATTTTCAATCCTCAATATAAACACAACAGGATGGCCAACTTGACACAGAACTATGACAAGAAAACGGTTAAGCGAAAATCAAATTGGATATGAACACAAAGAATAAAACTTCAGAATATTATGTCTTTACAGACAAAAAGATCAGATGGGAAGGACATGCAGCACAACGGTGTTAAGATGACAACCAGCACAGTATTTTAGTGGGAAAACATGAAGGTATGTGGCCACTTTGGTGACAAAAGCACAGGTTGAAGGACGATAATGACTTAAACAAATAAGAGTGGGCGTGTCGACCAGATCAGTCTAGCTCAGGATAAGGTGCAGCAGCACACTCTTGTAAAAATTCGGACCCAGAAGAAAGGAGGGTAACTTCCAGAACAGATGTACAACAATCAGAATCTCAAGGACACTAAGCTACAAAGAGTTGTTTAAATACCAACGGTTTCAAAAGAAATTCCGTAGCGGAGGGATCGTTCTTTAAAAGACAGGAGTTACCCGGTTGTTGCGACCTTCATTTGGGGTTAGTGTCAATCTATTCCGCCTTGTTTTTAGGCCACAAGCGTTCGGCGTACAAAACGTACGGAAACTCTGACCTAGCGTTTCCGCTGAATACCCAGTACAATTATTTGCGGGCCTTAGAACACACGACACACCTTGTGTGCGTTGGCCGTCGCATTCTAAACACCATGTCTTGACACACTATTCAACTTCAAGTAAACTCAAACCAAACAGACGAAAGCATGTCAAGCATGTCCCATACTGCAGTAAGAGGATCCTACTACTTTCACCCACTACAACGGGTCATGGTTAAGACTTGCTGCAGATCTTAAACTGTCTTCTCTTTTATCACTACGAGTAATCTCTAGTTTTAGAACCAAAGATTCGATGCTTCCTACTTCAATGCTTCCTGCTTCAAAACCGCACAACCTTACACTGTCTTTCAAGACAAGTTACATCCTTAGAGCCAACTTCGTTCATACCCGTTTAATACAACCCTCCCCTTAACTTGCCCCATTCGCAGTGCACAGATTAATTACGAAATTTCATTTCACGCGTCTCATAATTAAAGTGAATGAGTTTTCGTCTCATATAAAGTTCAATCCGTAACCTAAAGCCCAAATCATCACCCGCATGGGCTGAAAATGAATTAGCAGCCGCAAACTGAACATAAGACAAGGCTGGGAGCCTGGTCGGAGGTCTGTAACATCAACAAAGTACAAAAATTAGCATGTTATGAAATGTTAGACAGGGCCTCGGACTAGGTATATTATTTGATGTGTGTGTGTGTGTGTGGGTATAGCATGTATAATGCACACACGAGACGGATGGTAATTACGTTAAAATCTTTAGACGGGAACCCGAAGGGACCAACTGGGACACCCACGGTAGACTGAAGGATAATATTCAAAAGTCCTTTAAAGAAATGGATGTGAGGTTTGGAGGCGCATACATTTGGGTCAGTATAGATATCAGCGGCGAGTTTATGTGCACAGTGATTAAAAAATGTAGATTCTTTAATTAGCAGGATCATTATTAATTAGCCTCTCGAGGTGACTATACTCTGCTGAGTTCGTTATAGTTGGGTATTTTAATCACTCGAGTAAAAATCCTCTTTCAAAATGCGTTATGTTAAGCTGATTATTTGTTACTGATATGGCCACGAAAACGTTCCTTTGCACACATACAGCAGTGAAGATATCACAGTGACGTTTTGTAGCCGAAGGTGTATTGTTCATTAATTCGGCCCCGGAAAATTTATGAATCCGATTCGGTGCAACTATCACGCCTCAAAATTTTGGCGGAGTTATTTTAATCTTTACCGATCCCGGTCGCCGTGCGGTCTCAAGCGTAGCTCTGAAACCACTCGACAGCTTGGATCGCGGGTTCGAATGCAGCTCAGGGCATACATGGTCGTCTGATTTTGATGTACATGGCGTAGCTAGCGGACCCTGCGACTGGTTGATCACTCTGTCAAAAGAGTTCTGCCGGATGCGTGCGTGTGTGTGCGTGTGCGTATGCGTGTGCGTGTGTGAGAGAGAGAGTGTGTGTATGTGTGTGTGTGTGTGAGACAGAGAGAGAGAGAGTTTCTAATTTGGTGTGATCTAAAAATTTCAAAAACAGGCAGCCTATGCCCGATTTTGGCATTAGCGCCACAGCAAAAAAAAAATCTTAATCTTCAAACACCAGACACTTCCCTGATCTATCTATTTTTTCGGCGCAATAAATAGGCCCACCACGCAAATACATGTAGATTGATGTCTCACGGATAACACGGGATGAGTTGCACAATCACTTCATCAGTCCTCACACATCACTTTCACTGTAAACCCTCACTTGCTCGCCAATTATCACATACAACAGACACGACAGTGACAGGGTTGCAGGATAAATTCGTCACTTGAATGTTCTACAGCATGAATAACACAAGGTCAACAAGCTTTCTTCACCAGCTTTCGTGTACAGTACATGCATGTGAATCATATTTAAGTAATTTTTTACTCTGCTTTGTGCTTCTCCATTCCAATCTTCCGTTCCGTGTGGTATCCAGCTGACTAGGTCATTTAGTTGAAATGGTGGACCCTTTAACACACTTCCGATAGGTTTTCGTACATAACCCCGACAGACGACTATAATTCTGAGATGTAAGTCATGTCACTGATAATTCTAAACAAGCACTAGTAGTGGACATTACAGTTAATTGCTGGCATTTGTAATGGCGGTGAAGAAGTTTAGACCTCTATTATATAGACTATCTAATTCACTTCGTTGCCATGGTTACCGAGGTGTGACGGCGAACGAATGTGTTCCGGTTACCGGTTGGCAAGGCCATTGGGTTGCGTTTGACGTTTTCTGCAGGTACCAGGTTGTTACTTCACGGCTTGCAAAAAACCCTTTTAGTGTGTAGACATATTACGTGATTACTAGGATTGTGTACACCATGTCTGTTGTTTACGCAAATGTGTAATCCTTAGAAAGTGTTTAAGCTTGGTGAAAAAGAACATGTTGTGTAACAAAACACGCAATGTACGTATAACCGTAACGTGTGTGTGCGTGCGTGTGCAGTCTTAGCTATAAACCACGCAAAGCGCATGCGCCGTATTATATTTTCATATGTGGCGTGTCTTGCTGTACCATACTTTTCCACATGATCTCACAAACGACATGACTTTAGGGAAAAGTTATTGAAGATAAAACACGAGTATGTTTTGAATTGCTCGTCAACTTCTGTCTGAAATTTATCACTATTAGAAGAATTCACATAAATAATATCATAAATGTACATAGGTCTTCATGTGAAGTACCGGTTAATCATGTCAGATTCTAATTAACCTTGAATTTTCAAGACAAATTTTAGAAAAAAATACTCGAAGATCAAATTTCACGAAAATCCATCCAGTGGGAGCGAGGATCTGTTCCATGCGGACAGACGGACAGACATGACTACGCTAACAGACGCTTTTCGCAATTTAGCAAACAGACCTAAAAACAGAAACGGTAACTTACGAAGAGTCATATTTAAGCGATGAAGGCGTTAATGTTTGTTTAAAATACAATAATAACTGAATGTATCATCATGAACCAAGAAAAAGTTGAGGCAGAAGTAATGTTTACGGTAAATATTACGGCAGCCAGTCATACGACGGGCAGGTGGCTAGTTAAATACATAAAGATCAACTGCTCAATTAAGATAGTATGACTCATACGTAAGTGATTAAGTAATCAGGGCTGAATTCAGTCGCCAGGTCAGCAGTGAAAGGGGCTCATCTGGCTAAGAATATCTTCCAATGGTAAGCTTTTGTGAAAACGATAATAAACCATCGAATCCCACGTGAGGCAGGAAATTTCTTCAGCAGTAAGCGAAATATTATCCTCTCAGGAGGCTCCGTAGAGTTCGATAGTTCTTTAGCTAATTATTATACAGTTGCGTATTTTCCATTATGTTTTCAGGTGTCACTCACAGTCGACCTAGGACGCATCATTTAACAGCCAACTCCACAACCATATCATTCAGGGTATTTCTTCTTATAACAAACAATTAACAAGCCAACTATAATAACAAAAAATCGTGTTAGAGTTCAGACGATTAATCGACGGCTTTTAATCGCCAATGCCCGGGTTCGCTGCAAGGACAACACACGTCGTATTTGAGACAAAGTGGCATTCGATCGGTTCTTCCCCTAGCATTTCGGCCAGTCATTTTCCCTGTCAGCACCAACAAATCAGCGCTCGACAGTCATATATGTGTCATCCGTAGTTCCACTGTAGCATACGCGCAACCCGTCCCAAGAACCAACAAGACAGGCAATGTACTATGACGTAACATCGACTTGCAATAAGCATGCACCATATTTTCTCATCTGTGGCGTGTCCTCTACAATATTTTTCCACATTATCTCATGAAAGGCACGAATTTCGAGAGAGAAAAAAAGTTATTGAACGCAAGTGTGTTTTGATTTTCTCTATAGCTTTTGTCTGATAGGGGTCTCAATCTAAGGAGAAATGAGCGAGATATGATAAAAAATGTATATTGGCATTCATGTAAAGTACCAGTCATTCTTGTCATATCTTAATTAAACTTGAATTTTCTTCACAGATTTTCGAAAAAAAAAAAAAGATACTCAAATATGAAATTTCATGAATATCCGTCAAGCAGGAACAGATTTGTTCGATGCAGGCGGACGGACGGACAGACGGACAAACAGACATGACGAAGCAAATAGTGGTCTTTCGGAATTTTGCGAATGCGCACAAAAAAAGAGGAAATCCCGAAATCTTCAATCAGGGTAGACAGCAGTTCTGATGAGATTCCAAAGGAGTATCTGCATACAAAGTGTATAGGTTTGACGCTTTATAAATGTGCTGGCTGTGGGCTTAATAATAATGAACACCGCACTTTAAACGTCTACGGGTCTCCGGCCAGAGAATCAGCCCAAAGCACACGCTAATGCAAGACATCATATAGTAACACATACACCAGCGATCCCAGCGACGTCATGGCCTGTAATACCCGTGCTTGAAAGACCCAAAACCGAGCAGCTGTGACACATTTACAAATCGTTACGTACCACCCAAATTCCTTATAAAATGAGGCTTCGTACCCAGCAGGTCAACTACGGACAAAATACTTCTATCATTAGGTCAGCACCGCCTTCACTGACAACTGCATTCTTTTCGAATCCAACTAATAAAAGATCATATGAATGGTTTCATGTCATACGATACTGCGGTTCCTAACAAAACGAGACAGCTTTGTGGTTTGGGCCAGCTTTCTAATGCCCCACTCTTCGCGTGACATTTGTTGGGTTGGATTCCATTCCCAACCGTGCTGGTAAGAAACTGCTTCCAGACAATAAAAACCTAAGACCTTGTGTTTACTTATAACCTACAACTCCTTGGACAAACAACACCTGGACTTGCAGGGAACGCTGAATACCTTAGTTCCTAATTTATTTAACGACTTTTTCAACTGACTAAGTTACGTAACAACGAATGGCAAAATGAAATGTCAGTGGTGGAATGTAAATCATGAGGAAGAAACCGTCCCTCTAATTTAAGGCGCCGTTCCAATATTTACCTCTCAAAAGACTGAACAAAATCATGAGAAATCACAGTCAAGAAAGCAATATCCGAGTAGGGAAGTAAGTCTCAGATCTCTAGAATACGAAAAGGGAGTTCAAACTCACGCGCGACATTCAAACTAGTAGGTCGTTGAATTAAATAAACCGCTAGGGTAGGTTTTTACTGTAATGGGTAGAAAGTAAGGTACCAGTATAGACAAACATTACGCATGTCTTCGTGTTTGAAAACTTCTCACAACGTCGCAAAACGCAACGAGACAAAACTCCAAGCTCGGTTTATTCTTCAACGTCAGACATGCGCTCCGAACACAGAGTTCTGCTGGGACACCAGAGACCACCTACATATTACTGCAAATTATCAGTCACCACAAATTAGAAGAGCAGATGCCTTCTTCACGATTACATATACGTATTTGTTTACTTACATATCTATGTAATTATTTATATACTTCTATGTGTCTACTATGTACTCATTTACTTGTTTACCTATTTATTTACTTATTTGAATGACGAAACGTGAAAAAGTATGTCGGAATAGACCAACACAGAAACTAGGCATCGTCTATAAACATGTTCACGTCATAAAAACACAATAATTTTGAAGCTGTGTCCGACATCACGTAAATATACAAACCGTGTTTATACATGTTCCTTATGACTCGAGACAGAACCATTCCGACACGCTGTGTTTCCATAACGATAAAAAGTGTCCAAGATACGATTCAGTTTAATGACACAACTTCAGAATCAGACACCCTTCTCTTACAGCACTCGCCATAAAGGCTCACGGGAAACTGTCGGACATAGTTACGTTACATGCGTCGGTAACAATAAGCTTGGAGTAGTAGCAAACGCTGTAAGCTTGAAATCGGGAGGTGCCAGGGTCAAATGTGAGGCGGAACACAAAGTATCCTGATAGATTTTCCGTCGATTTCCTCAGCCCCCTCAAGCAAATTTCATGTTATTCCCTCAATTTTATGGTCCCAAATGTTCATTGCCGTGTCCACAACAGCCAGTCACTTGTCCCTATCCTCAGCCAGACAAACCACCATTCTACGCCCACCAATTCTATTTCTTTAGTATGACAATCCCACCTACGCCTAGGTCTTGCAAGACGCCACTTTCCTTTGAGTTTCCGAACCAAAACCCTGTGTGCATTTCTCTCTTTCTCCACACGTGAAGAGCACCGTAAAATGACACAAAAATTAAAAAGAAAACGTATCTCGACACTGCATTATGTGGGTAACTCTCTTCAGTACCAGATAGTTTTATCCTGAGACACAATTCCTGGTACTTCTGGGATCAGGAAACTTAATGGACCCACAGCAAGTCTGAACATAATGCACCCTAAACTGACCACAGGTCGACTAGACCTCCACGAGGCCTGATCGGTTGTTCTGTGCACAGAAATTAAAATAGTAAAATATATCCAAGAGGATTTCTGGGATTCAGTTTTACACTATCCGAACACAACGTAGTATATTAGACTGTGGTCGTGTGGGTTAGATACTATGCAGGCACGGACCTCATAGACTGTAAGCAGCCTTAAGGCTGTATGAATCATTAAGGCATTGGTCACCAGTCTAACGACAACAAATATTCTGTAGTGTGTGTGTGTGTGTGTGTATATATATATATATAAGAACCTCGGAACACCAAATCTTTTTAGTTCCTTCCTTGCATTCAGAAAAAGTATTTATCACATTTTACTTTGCTTAATTCTATCCGAATTATGACAAATGTTCGCACGGCTACATGGGCAGAACAAAACAAGTTTCATACTTCAGCAGAACACTTTTCGCCACTTTTCTTTACTCTTGTTTATCCGCACAGTTCATTGTGTGTTACTCATACATATGCAAATTATCTTCAAACTAAAATTTACCGTCTCCGACTTGTTTGTTTGTTTGTTTGTAGAACCGGACTGCGTCCTCCGTGAGCTATGAGCAGAGTTTTTAAGCGTAATGTAGATTAGGTTTAGTCTTCAAAGGGTAATATGGTGTCTAAATCAACACTGTGAAAGCATTCTTTCCTTGGGCAATGCGTGCTACAATGCCAGTCAATCCCATAAACTCGCGCTACATACTCCGTTCAATTCTCTACCACCTACAGACCTGGAAGCAAGCCGGTGGGTCAGGTTGGATATTCGGTTGGTCGTCCTGTATTACGAAGTTCCTTGACGACTTTCTCTACCGTGACCTTGATGAGCGTTTAACGAGCAGAGAGGATCTCAAGTCTGGTAAACTCACCTGTGGGCACTTGTCACACGACGCAGGCCAGGCAGGTGTGGTCAAGAACATGACGTCATAACTGTGCGCTACTTCAATCCACCAGTACAAAATAACAATAAGAACAAAGAAGAAATTTTCGAAAAACTTAAGACGTCTAATTCTCATCAAAAGTGTCAAACTCGTATTGCCCTCTTTTGAGACTAGCAGAATTACGAGTATAAGCAGGTGACAGTAGAGTTTAGTCGTCAATTTCAGGCTCTTGTAAACAGGGTAATAAACGTTTTGGTTGAGTAAATCCTTCACCAGCCGGTACCGATGGCCGCGCGGTTTAAGGCGTGCGTCTGCAGTCGCTCGTTTGTTGAGAATGCGGATTCGAATCCCGCCGAGGGCATGGATTTTGTCTCTTGTGAGTGTTGTGTGTTGACAAGTAGAGGTCTCTGCGTCGGGCTGATCACTCGCCAAGGGGAGAACCAGCAAGTGTGGTGTGCCCAATGAGAGTGATCGCGAAGCCCCGTAAAAGCAGGCCATAGAAATAAAAAAATCCTTCGCCAGTTGCACCCCACTCCGCTCCACAGTGTTGTCGCCCCCACAGACACGATGTCCACATAAAGTTCCATAAAGACGCGTCATACACGCAGTTAATGAGTACAAAATTGAAAGCAGACAGGCGGGCAGGAGTCGAAGCAGAGTTCCCCTTCCCATCTTCGTAACCCTACGAACGCACTTCAACCAACGATAAAAGGAAAACAGAGAGTATGTTAGCGGCGATTTTGAAAAGAACGTTGGCCTCACGGTAGGTTTAATGATAGGACTGTGTGGAACAGGTTTCGCCGTAGGATGTGAAACTGGCCAAAATACATCGTGTTTCTTTCGGCAGGCGGCGTTTTCTTCCATCACTCGGGATTTAGCAAGCGGATTCATGTACTGACACATCAGCATTCGATTACATTAACAGCCGTCAGCCGATAGTTACGACTCCCTTTCGATATTTAATGTCAACCGGCAAAGAAGCCTGAATGGCAGTGCAATCACAATTTTAAATCACAGAAACTAAATATTTCTCTTTTATTATTGGCAACTTAATGAGATTACCGCCACAGCACAACTATATAACAGTACATTGTAATTCTTTAAAAACAAGACACATGTTTCGGCCCAAAAAGACCAAAATAAAGCTTCATAAAGCTTATTGTAGCTTCCTGTTAACAGAATATTGTTATACAAGAACGCAATTGTGTTTGACGGTAACCTCACTGACTGCCGAGTTATAAAACCATAATGGAATATTCTTATAATAAAACCAACGAGCACTAATTTCTCAAATTTATTTTTGGAATAGAACTCTGCATGTTTCGGACAGTTTTTCTATCCATCATCAGGAGTCTAGCACTGTACACACAGCAACAGGTATATGTATGTCATACAGGTTATGCTGACTGCTTGCTAGCGGGATCCTGTTCCCGCTAGCAAGCAGTGCACAGTGCTAGACTCCTGATGATGGACAGAGAAACTGTCCGAAACATGTAAAGTTTTATTCCAAAAATAAATTTGAGAAATTAGGGCATCTCGTTGGTTTTATTATAAGAATATATCACCATGCACGGTCCTATGAATGTCAAAAACCATAACGGAATTCCTTCATTTAAAAAAAGTTATCTTCTCAAAATTAGCAAACTCTAAATTAATATGCAAATTAGATCATTAATAATTTCCCAGAGCCTCTTCTCCCTCTCTTGGACGCACAAATATCTCTGCGGAGCACATACTGTCCGTCCATCTGTCCTCAAGAACAATTCAAAAATGACTGAACTTACTTTCATTAAATTCGATAATGAGAAGTTCATGAAAAATTTTATGTCAAACCCACAAAGTAAGAACCTCATTACATAAAGATCTACGTACATTTCTGGAGGCATCTCGAGCGTAAATCGGTAAATATTTATCGAAACAAAAAAATTCGAAAAATAATTGCGAAGAAGAATTAAACATACACTTCATGTCAAATACCTTTTTACAAAAGTCTTTACGATTAGTGATATGACTAAACAAATTTTCCGCTTTACCTATATTTCCGAACGTTTTTTCTTGAATATTTTCCCCAAAATACACGTATTTCCGCGCGAAAAATAAAAGCAGGCCTTGACTACAGTTAGTCTGCATTGAAAACATCTTTATTCTCTCTGTGCAGCTTAACTTATATTGAATTAATTACATAGATATAGGCATGGAGAGAGAGTATACGTATAACTACTCTTTCTTCAGCATCGGCGCGAGATGGGGGTGGGTGGGTAAGTCCACGCTCTGGCCCCTTTACCCCTGTAAATACCCGAAACTGATTATATAGGAGGCTGGGTGGACCTCAGGACCGGTCTGGATGGGTGTCAAAAATTCGCCTCTACCGAGATTCAATCCCCAGACCGCCCAGTCCGTAGCGAGTCGCTACACCAACTACGCTATTCTGGCCCTTAATGTATAGATACATGTACACATGTGTAATAACAGTGAAGAGGAAAAGCTTTAATTTCGACTGTTTATTCCTGAAGTTTACGAGTACACTCCATAGTCAGTTCAGACTTCTCTCAAATATCAACATGTACCCACCAACAGTAAAGCGTTTCATTACAAATTCAATGAAATAATTAAGTAAAAATCTAAGGGTAGTAAAACTAGCGAATGCACAAGAACTCCTAAGCTTCGGTGCATTTTCTAACCTGTTAATTGTTACAGACTCCTCCGTGGTCTTAGTCCGCACGCGAACTATACCGACAGAGCGGCCGCCGCCGGTCGGCGAAGTTAGTGCCAACTTTTGCGGATAGAGGGGTGTCACGTGGTCAGCGCAACGGGTCCCCAC
>Ga0131853_10001833_pt1 | contig 37977 bp, 38 predicted proteins | sample TergutLab28metaG_FD_92764 | JGI IMG/M metagenome (GOLD analysis project Ga0131853, IMG submission 92764) | Labiotermes labralis P1 segment gut microbial communities from Petit-Saut dam, French Guiana - Lab288 P1 (version 2) (version 2) | ecosystem: Host-associated > Arthropoda: Insects >... | reverse complement strand
GCTGGGGGCGTGCCCCCTGCCCCCCTTAAGCGGCCTTTTTGGTTACTTTTTTGGTCGTGGAAAAAAGTAACTCGGGGGCTTGGGGGCGAAGCGCCCCATTTCATTTCCATCGGAGATTCCGATTAAAGCCCTTAAGCCCGAAAGGCAAGGACTTCGGAAATCCCGACCAAAAAGCCCTTAAAGTCCGAAGAAACGCAAGGCAAAACCACCACCTAAGAACCCCGCCCAACCCCCCCAACCCAAAACCCGCCACCCCCGCCGGAATCCGCAGAAAGATACTCCAAAGCAAAGTACCGAAGCTCATCCATAGCATGATCATCCCGCTTAACCGGAACATCCCCGCCAACCCTCTCATCCCACCGATAAAGCGAAAACTCCCGAATAAGATCAACGCAAGAAACATGAAAGCAAACCCGCCCCTCACCAAGCGCCGCCGCAACCACCCGAATCCCATTCGCAACATCATTGCGAGCGGCGGCCGCCGGCAGCCCCCGCGCCCGCAGGCAGGCAATAAAGCTGGCCGCCGAAGGGTCAACCAAAACCGCCTCCACACTGCCCGCCCCAATCAGCGAAACAAGCGCATCCGCATACTCCTCATCGGTAAACACCCGCCCCTCCCGCCGCGAATCGTGATAAAATTCCCGCAGCCGAACCCACACGCCAGCCGAATACCCCCAAAATCCAAAGGAAGCCGGATTCACCGTCCCATAATCGCAGGAAACAACAAACCGCGTACAGTGGGGGACACTTTCGCGCAAATGCCTGGCCGGTGAAAACATCGGATAAACCAGCCCCTTGACCGCCGACCACTTGCCCAGCACATACCGCTCATAAAACGGGCCGGAATAAAGCCGCTTATACCGGTCAAGCACAGCCTGTGAAAGGGAGGGGTTGTCGGTCATCTCAAAGCGGAGGTAAAGGGCGTTCTTTTCCTTTCGGCCCAGAATCCACTCCCGGTAAAACCAGTGCTGCGGATAAGCCGGGTTACAGGAAAAAAAGATCTTCGCCTCCTCTTTGGAACACCGGGCAATCGCCTGTTCGACAAAAGAGCGGGGCATAAGCGCGACTTCATCCAACAAAGCGCCGGTAAAGGTCGCGCCCTGAATCAGGGACGCGCTGGCCTCGTCCCGCCCGCCAAAAAGCGAGAACCCGATCTTGTACCCGGCCCCGATCTCCAGCCGATTGCGGGAAACAATCAGCCGGTTGGGGACACCAATCTCGCAAAGGGCGTCCATCAGCGGGCGGATGAGGTTCCTCAGCAGGGACATGATTGTCTTGCCACAAATGGCGAACTCCCCTTTCCCAACCGCGCAGAGCGCCCAAAGCGCGAACGAAAGCGAAAGGCAAAGGGTCTTGCCCGAGCGCACCGCCCCGTCACAGATGATGGCGTCCCTGTCTTTGTGCGGGCTTGTGTCACACCACCAGCCGAGGGCGGTCAATTGCTTTTTTGAAAACCGCATCCTAGTCATCTTCCGGCTCACCCACTTCGTCGCGGTCAATCCTGGCCGCGCTCTCCCGCAGCGCCCCCAAAAAGTCGGTGGGGGCAGCCGGGTCTCGGTGCCGTTCCAGCTCACAAAGCATGGCGAGGGCAGGCAGCCGGTCAAAGAACTTGACCTCACAGCCTTTCTCCCCCCACTTGATGGCCGACACCCCGAACAGATCGAGATCGTCAAGCTCACTTTGCGTAAGGCTTCCCCCGCGGATCGCCATCCTCAGTCCGCCCAGCCCGCTGTAGGTCGCCAATCGGTATAACCCGCCCAGCGCCATCCCGCCGGCCTGCCCCTTCAGCTCTTTCCTGTAGCGCGTAAGTTTCCGCTTGACCATGGGTTTGCCCATCAGTTCGGCCGCCGCCCGTTCGGCCTGCTGTGCGGGTACACCCACCCGCTTTGCCGCTTCGGTCGGACAGCCCAGCCAAACACACAGCCGCGCGAACAGTTCTTTACTTTCCGGGGTTGATTTCCATCTTTGCTTTTTCTCGCTCATTTGTTACCTCCTTGTAATCGCCCTCACCAATACCCGCAAACACCTTGTTCTGGAACCTCAAAGGTGTACATTTTCCACTTTTGCCGCAATTGCTGGTTATTTTTTTGCGATATTTACACATTGCGCACCCCATCACCTTGACGCAAAGCCCTCTGTCATGCTATCTTTATCTAGTACAATGAACAGTTAACAATTAACAATTAGCAATTAAGGTGTCCGCCACCGCGGACGCAATTTGAATTAATGGCGCAGCAATACATTCATTGTTCATTGTTAATTGATAATTGTTAATTGAAAAGGAGCCTCCACCTTGCCAAACCTGAACATCGTCCTGGTCGAGCCGCAAATTCCCCAAAACACCGGGAACATCGCCCGCACATGCGCGGCCACCGGCGCCACCCTACACCTGGTTCGCCCGATGGGGTTTGAAGTGGACGACAAAAAGCTCAAGCGGGCGGGGCTGGACTACTGGCACCTGCTCGACATCCGCTATTACGACGGGCTTGATGACTTTTTCGCCCGCACCGGCGGCCCTTACGTCTTTTTCAGCAGCAAGGGCGGAAAATCTTATATCGACCACGACTACCCTTACGGGGTCTACCTTGTCTTTGGCCGGGAGGATGCCGGGCTGCCCGACCGCCTGCTCATCGAGCGGGCGGACTGCCAGGCGCGAATCCCGATGATCAGCGAAGCGCGGTGCCTCAATTTAAGCAGCTCAGTCGCGGTCGGGGCGTATGAGGCCCTGCGCGCCCAGGGTTTTGTCGGATTAAAAGACAAAGGCTCCCTCGCGGGAGCTACACTTTAGCCAAAGAAGGGAACACGCCAAATGGAAAAAATCAAGTTCATGGTAGATTCGTCCAGTGATATTTCCGACGCGGACCTGCAAGAGCACGGCATTGAAATGCTGAGTATCCCGATCACAATTGACGGCAAAGGCTATCTGGAGCGCAGAAGCTTCACCACCGAAGAATATTACAACATCCTTGAAACCTCCAAGACCTCGCCGACCACCAGCGGTGTCCCCGCCGCGGCTTACCTCGAAAGCTACACCCGCATTTACGAAGAGGGCTACACCGACATTGTCAACGCGACCATCAGCTCGATCGGCTCGGGTACCTACCAGTCGGCTGTGCGGGCAAAAGACGAGTTTTACGACGCAAACCCGGACGCAAAAGACAAGTTCAACATCCATGTGGTTGACTCGCGGTGTTATACCTGTGCCTGCGGTTACCCGATGGTGCAGTCGGCCAAGATGGCCGCGCAGGGCAAAAGCGTAGCCGACGTCCTCACTTATCTGGACGACTGGTTTGCCACCGTTGAGGTTTACTTTGGGGTCTTCACGCTGGCATACGCCAAAAAATCGGGCCGAATCAGCGGGGCCAGCGCCTTTGTGGGCGAAGTGCTCGGCCTGCGCCCAATCATCAGGCTGGCCGGCGAAAAAGCCGATATCATGGACAAGGTTCGCGGCGACAAAAAAGTGGTGCCCCGCTTGTTCGAAGCATACAAAAAGTCTTGTACAGACCCAAACAAACCCGTTTTCGTAATCGGCGGGCTGGACGACGGCCCGCCCGACGAGCTGGCGGCCATGATCGAAAAAGACTTGGGCCGCTCGGTCATCCGGCAAAAAGTCGGCGCCTGTATCACCACCCATACCGGCCCCCGCCCGGTCGCCCTGGTCTTCCACGGCAGAGACCGCAGAAAAAACAAATAACAATTGACAATGCACAGTTGACAATAAATGTATCGCTTCGCGATTAATTGATTAAAATCAATCGCGAAGCGATCCCCATAATTGTCAATTGTCAATTGTCGATTGTCAATTGAAAGGAGCTTGAACATGACTTCCTACAACAAAAAATCAATCGACGACATTGACGTAAAGGGCAAAAAGGTGCTTGTCCGCTGTGACTTTAATGTGCCGATCATTGAGGGCAAAATCACCAACGACAAACGGATTGTCGCCGCCCTGCCCACCATCCAAAAATTGGCCGAGCGCGGCGCGAAGGTCATCCTCTGCTCTCACCTTGGCCGCCCCAAAGGCGAAGTCAACCCCGAGTTTTCGCTCAAACTAGTGGCCGAGCGCCTGTCCGAACTGCTCGGCAAACCGGTCGTGCTGGCGGCTGACGTAATCGGCCCGGACGCCCAAGCCAAAGCCGCCGCGCTGGGCGAAGGCGCGTTCCTCCTGCTCGAGAACACCCGCTTCCACAAAGAAGAAACCAAAAACGACCCCGACTTCGCCAAAGCGCTGGCCGGGCTGGCTGACGTTTACGTCAACGACGCGTTTGGCGCCGCCCACCGCGCCCACGCCTCCACCGAAGGGGTCGCCCATATCCTGCCCGGCGTCTGCGGCTACCTCATCCAAAAAGAAATCGGCGTGATGGGCAAAGCGCTCTCCGACCCCAAGCGCCCGTTCACCGCCATTCTGGGCGGCCTGAAAGTCAGCGACAAGATCGGCGTCATCAACAACCTGCTCGAAAAAGTCGACACCCTGATCATCGGCGGCGGAATGACCTACACCTTCCTCAAAGCCCAGGGCAAACAGATCGGAAAATCCTTCCTTGAAGCCGACAAAGTCGAGCTGGCCGGTGAACTGCTCAAAAAAGCCGAAGATAAAGGCGTTAAGCTGCTGCTGCCGGTCGACCACCTCTGCGGGGATGACTTCAAAAACGACTGCAACACAAAAGTTTATCCCGGCGGGCAGATCGAAGACGGCTGGGACGGCCTTGACATCGGGCCGGAAAGTTCAAAAGTCTTCGCGGACGCGATCAAAGGCTCAGGCACAATCATCTGGAACGGTCCGATGGGCGTGTTCGAGTTCGAAACTTTCGCGGGCGGCACCAAAGCCGTGGCCACAGCAGTGGCCGAAAGCGGCGGAATCACCATCATCGGGGGCGGGGACAGCGTCTCGGCCGTCACAAGCATGGGTTACGCCGACAAGATGACCCACATCTCAACCGGCGGCGGCGCTTCACTCGAGTTCCTGGAAGGGCTTGAGCTGCCCGGTATCGCGGCCCTCCAGGACAAATAATGGCGGCGCTAACCGCCGAAATCCGCTCCGCTCTGACCGAGCTGGGCGCGGATCTGGTCGGCTTCGGCGATCTGACCGGACTTTCGCCCGAAACGCGCGAAAGCCTGCCGGTCGGAATCTCGGTCGCGGTCGTTTACCCGCCCAAAGTCATCCGCGGGATCGTCGACCTGCCCACCCCCGAATACGCCGCCGAGTACGAAAGAATCAACCTGCGGCTTGAATCGATCATCACCCGCGGGGCCGAACTCCTGTGCGAAAAAGGCTACAAAGCCGTCGCCCAGACCCGTGCGCATGTGGGCAGCGGCGAGGTGAACGACAACACCACCCTGCCCCACAAAACGGTGGCTACCCGCGCCGGACTTGGCTGGATCGGCCGGTGCGCCCTGCTGGTCACCGACAAATACGGCTCAGCCCTGCGGATCGCGTCTATCCTGACCGACGCGCCGCTTGAACCAAACGCACCGGTCAATCAATCTTATTGCGGAAAATGCAGCATCTGCGCCGAAGCCTGCCCGGGCAGCGCCGTCTCAGGCAAAATCTGGGAGCTAAACCTGACCCGCGAGGATTTCTTCGACCACAAGAAATGCCGCGAAACCGCCAAAGAACAAGCCCAAAAAGGCTTTGGCGGCGAGATCACCATTTGCGGCAGATGCATCGCCGTCTGCCCCTATACGAAACAATGGACAGTTGACAATGGACAATGAATGTATCCGCTATGCGGATTGATTTTTAATTATAATCGCGAAGCGATACCATAATTGTCAATTGTGCATTGTCCATTGTCAACTGAAAAATTCGGAGGTAAAACGCATGAACAAAAAACTGCGCAAAGCCGTCATTGCCGGCAACTGGAAGATGAACAAAACCCGGCAGGAAGCCGCCGCCCTCATAAACGAGATCAAACCGCTGGTCGCCGGGGCCGGCTGCGAAGTCGTGGTCTGCGTCCCTTTCACCCACCTCGAAACCGCGCTGGCCGCGACGGCAGGCTCAAACGTCAAAGTCGGGGCACAGAACTGCCACTGGGCGGCGAGCGGCGCGTTTACCGGCGAAATTTCGGCCGGGATGCTGGCCGACCTGGGCGTGGGTTACGTCATTGTTGGCCACTCAGAGCGCCGACAATACTTCGGTGAAACCAACCTGACCGTCAACGGCCGTGTGCGCGCCGGGCTGGATGCCGGACTGACCGTCATCCTCTGTGTGGGTGAACTGCTCGAAGAGCGCGAGCAAAACATCACCGAAGAAGTCTGCTCGCTCCAAACCAAAATCGCGCTGGCCGGCGTCTCCAAAGCGGAACTTCAAAACATCATCATCGCCTACGAGCCGGTCTGGGCGATCGGAACCGGCAAAACCGCCACCGCCGCGCAGGCGGGCGAAGTCTGCGGGTTTATTCGCGGAGTGGTCGCCGGGCTGTACGATCAAGCGGCGGCGGACGGGCTGACCATCCAATACGGCGGTTCAATGAACGCGGCCAACGCCGCCGAACTGCTGGCCATGCCGGATGTGGACGGCGGCCTGATCGGCGGGGCAAGCCTGAAAGCCCCCGACTTCGCCGCCATCATCAAAGCGGCCAATGACTAAGGGCAGTTGATAGTGTACAGTTGTCAGTTAAAGTGTCCGCTGCGCGGACGTATTTTAAATATCATCGCGAAGCGATACAATGACTGTCAACTGTCAACTGAAAAAGGGGTAAACGATGAAAAAACCATATATGCTGATGATTCTCGACGGTTTCGGCCACAACCCGGAAACAGCCGGAAACGCCATCGCCGCCGCCAAAACGCCCAACTTTGACCGGCTGATGGCCTCCTGCCCGAACACGCTGATCGGCGCGTCCGGAATGGATGTCGGCCTGCCGGACGGCCAGATGGGCAACTCAGAAGTCGGTCACACAAACATCGGGGCGGGGCGGGTGGTTTACCAGGAACTCACCCGGATCACAAAATCCATTCAGGACGGCGATTTTTTTGAAAATGCCGCTTTTATGGACGCGATGGACAACGCGGCAGACGGCAAGGCCCTCCACCTGATCGGCCTGTTGTCCGACGGCGGGGTACACTCCCACAACACCCACCTTTACGCCCTGCTTGAGATGGCCAAACGCCGGGGGGTAGAGAAAGTCTACGTCCACGCCATCATGGATGGCCGGGACGTCTCCCCCACTTCGGGCAAGGGCTTTATCGCCGAATTGGAAGATAAAATGGCCGAAATCGGAGTCGGGCAGATCGCGACCATCACCGGGCGCTACTACGCGATGGACCGCGACAACCGCTGGGAGCGGGTCGAGCAGGCCTACACCGCAATCGTACACGGCCAGGGTGTCGTCTCGGCCAAAACCGCCGAAGTCATGCAAAAAAGCTATGACGACGGGGTGACCGATGAGTTTGTCCTGCCCACCGTCTGTGTTCAGGGCGGCCAGATTGCCAAAGGTGACAGCGTCATCTTCTTTAACTTCCGGCCCGACCGCGCCCGCGAGATCACCCGCGCGCTGGTCGACCCCGAATTTTCCGGCTTTAACCGCAAAGAGTACCTCGGCCTCAGCTATGTCTGCATGACCCAATACGATTCGACCATGCCGAATGTGCAGATCGCGTACCGGCCGCAAAGTCTGGCCGGCACACTGGGTGAGTACATCTCAGCCAGCGGCTTAACCCAGCTTCGGATAGCCGAAACCGAAAAGTACGCCCACGTCACATTCTTCTTTAACGGCGGGGTTGAAGCGGCCGGTGCGGGCGAAGACCGCGTGCTCATCCCCTCCCCTAAAGTGGCCACCTACGACCTAAAGCCGGAAATGAGCGCGTACGAGGTCACCGACGAAATGCTTTCCCGGTTGGACAGCGGGAAGTACGACCTCATCATCTTAAACTACGCCAACTGCGACATGGTCGGCCACACCGGCGTATTTGAAGCGGCGGTCAAAGCGGTCGAAACCGTGGATGAATGCATGGGCAAAGTAGCCGACAAAGTGCTGCAAATGGGCGGTGCCTGCCTGATCACCTCCGACCACGGGAACGCCGACCAGATGTACGAGCCGGACGGATCACCTTTTACCGCCCACACCACAAATGTCGTCCCGCTGATCGCGCTGGGCGTGGGTGAGCGCAAGCTGGCCGCCCCCGGCCAAGGCAAGCTGGCCGACCTGGCCCCCACCCTGCTCGACATGATGGGCTTGCCCAAACCGAAAGAAATGACCGGCAGATCTTTACTTCATTAACAATAAATGGTATTGCGTTGGCGGTACGAACAGGGCGGATCACTTTTTACCGCCCACACCACAAACGTCGTTCCGCTGATCGCGCTGGGCGTGGGTGAGCGCAAGCTGGCCGCCCCCGGCCAAGGCAAACTGGCCGACCTGGCCCCCACCCTGCTCGACATGATGGGCTTGCCCAAACCGAAAGAAATGACCGGCAAGTCTTTGCTGGGCTAAGAATCTGTATTCAATACTCGAACCGCCCCCGAGTCAAAGCAATTCTCGTTATTGAATACAAGTTTTAACAATGACGGTATCGCTTCGCGATTGATTAAACTCATCGCGAAGCGATATTTTTACTGTCACTGGTCAGCTTCCAGCAATCCACTATCGACTGTTCACGATATGTTGACATTTTTCCCGCAACAAATCGCCATCGCTTGGCCACTATAATAGTGACGAATTACCGATGCCAGGGTCACTTGTATGGCGCTCGGCCATACGCTTTTTGGCGAAATGACGAAAAAACTTATATTTTTTTGAAGTTTTTTGCCTCCTACAGGTTGCAATGTGTGCTTTTTTTAGGTAAAATAGAGAAGAAACATTTTGCCAATCGTACAACATGACTATTTTACTGGCTAAAAACAGCTTTTAGAAACCGCTGTACTACCAACAAACAGCAAGCCGGTCAAAATAGAAAGAGGAGAAGAAAGATATGTCGAACAGGCTATTCCAGAGGATTGTCCACCAGATGCGCGAGTCGGTGGACCGGGTGATCGGCGTTGTGGACGAAACCGCCACCGTGATTGCCTGTAGCGACCTTTCAAAAATCGGTGAGACATTTGAGTACCTAACCCTTGGCGGCGGCGAAGTCGGCGAGACTTTCACGCGGGATAAGTACACTTTTAAGCCTTTCGGCAGCCTTTCAAAGCCGGAATTCGCAATTTTTGTTGAGGGCGCGGACGATACCGCCGCTCAGTTTTGTAACATACTCTCGATTTCTTTCGCCAGCATCAAACAGTATTACGACGAGAAGTATGACCGCTCAAACTTCATTAAAAACGTAATACTCGACAACATTCTGCCCGGCGATATCTACATCAAAGCGCGGGAGCTGCACTTTAACATTGACGCCCACCGGGCGGCATTCCTGATTCGGATTATCTCGTCAAACGACATTTCGGCGTTTGACGTCATTCAAAACCTCTTCCCGGACAAGCAAAAAGACTTTGTCTTTAACATCAACGAAAGCGACATTGTCCTGGTCAAGGAAATCAAGCCGGGAATCGAATCTAAAGACCTTGAGAAGCTTGCCCGCTCCATCGTAGATACCTTGGGCAGCGAGTTTTACACCAAAGTCGTCATCGGAATCGGCACCCCTGTCCTGGGCGTAAAAGACCTTGCCAAGTCGTTTAAAGAAAGCCAGGTCGCGCTCGAAGTCGGAAAAGTCTTCGACACCGACAAGGCCATTGTCTCTTACGACAACTTAGGGATCGCGCGGCTGATCTACCAGCTGCCGACTACCTTGTGTGAGATGTTTTTGCGTGAGGTTTTCAAAAAAGGTTCGATTGAGAGCCTTGACCACGAAACCCTGTTCACCATCCAAAAGTTTTTCGAGAACAACTTAAACGTATCTGAAACATCCCGCAAACTCTTTGTCCACCGGAACACCTTAGTTTACCGGCTGGAAAAAATCCGCAAGCTGACCGGCCTGGACTTGCGGGAGTTTGACCACGCCATCATTTTTAAAGTCGCGCTGATGGTCAAAAAGTACCTGACGTCTAACCCGGTTAAATACTAATTAACAATTAACAATGTACAATTAACAATGAATGTATCCACTGTGTGGATGATTTAAATAGTCGCAAGGCGACACCAAAATTGTTAATTGTTAATTGATCATTGTTAATTGCCCTTATGGAGAAGCCGCTGTGATAGAATTCGCGAATGTGAGCAAAAATTATAAAAATGGCAGCCACGCGCTCAAGAACGTGAGCTTTAAGATCGATAAGGGCGAGTTTGTCTTTATTGTCGGCTCTTCGGGCGCGGGTAAGAGCACCATCATCAAGACCATCCTGCGCGAAGAAGTGCCTTCGGCCGGGATGGCTATGGTCAACGGTTACAACTTAAACCGGATGAAGCGCCGCCATATCCCAAAATACCGGCGCTCGCTCGGGGTCGTATTTCAGGATTTTCGCCTGATTCCAAACTTGAATGTTTACGACAACGTGGCCTTTGCCCTGCGGGTGACCAACGTGGTCGCGCGGGATATCCGCTCACGCGTCCCCTATGTGCTCAAGCTGCTTGATCTTGCCCACAAGGCCAAAAGTATGCCCGATCAAATTTCGGGCGGTGAGCAGCAGCGGGTGGCTCTGGCGCGGGCGCTGGTCAACAACCCGTCCATCATCATCGCGGACGAGCCGACCGGCAACATCGACCCCGAGCTTTCGTTTGAGATCATTGATCTGCTTTCCGAAATCAACTCGCAGGCCGGGACAACCATTTTGATGGTCACACATGAACACGAGCTGGTTTCTTATTTCAATAAGCGGGTGATCACAATCGAGAACGGCGAGCTGATCTCCGACAACCGCGGCGATGAATCTGAATTGTTTACCGGCAAAGAGCTGATGGAAGACTACGGCCGGGGCCTTGTCAGCAAAGAGAAAGCCATTGACTTTTCAAGTAAGACCCCCCGCGCCCTGATTGAGGAGTATGAGCGGCAGCGTCGTGTGGCGGGAGGCCGAAAATGAGGTTACACAACATTGGCTACCTGATGAGAGAGGGTGGCAAAAACGTTGTGCGCAACCGGCTGATGAGCTTTGCCTGCATCGGGGTTTTGGTCGCCTGTATGCTGCTGATCGGCGGGGCGGCCATGGTCGCGCTCAACGTGAACGCCATGATCAATTTTGTCGAGGATCAAAACGAGCTGGTCGTTTATCTCGAAGAGTGGGCAACCCCCGAAGACGTGGCCGTTTTCGACATCACTTTGGATGGAATACCCAACATCGCCCACTACACCTTTGTTTCACGCCATGAGTCGCTGGAATGGCTGATCGCTGAGAACGAGGAGCTGTACTTAGACCTGCTCGGGGATGAAAACCCTTTGCTGGATATGTATATCATCAGCGTGGCCAACCTTGAACAGATGAGCCAGACGGTCACGCAGCTTGAAGACATGCGGGTGGTCGAGCGGGTCAACTACGCCGGCGACGTCGCGACCATCCTGGTCACTGTCCGGCAGGCGGTCGCCTACAGCGGAATGATTGTGGTCGGTATTTTGATTGTGGTCAGTCTGGTTATCATCTCAAACAACATCAAGCTGACCATCTACGCCCGGCGCAAAGAGATCAACATTATGAAGTACGTCGGAGCGACCGACGCGTTCATCCGGATGCCCTTTTTGGTCGAGGGAATCATCATCGGCCTTACCTCCGCGGTAGCCGCTTTCCTGATCTTGGGTTTTGGTTACACCTATCTGCTGGCCTGGCTGGGCGAGGAGTTCGGCGGGCTGGTCGGGCCGCTCTTTGAGCGCGCGGTCGACTTTTGGGATATTTCCCGCTATGTATTTGGCGCGTTCGCCGGCTTGGGTGTCTTTATCGGGATTGTCGGTTCCACTTCATTTGTCAAAAGGTATTTGAAAGTATAAAGACATAAGGAAGGTGACTCTCATGAAATTTTGTAAATGTTGTGCGCCTAAAAAGGGCTGTAAGACCCTGCGCGTTGTATTGGCAACTGTGGCGATCCTGGCGATTGCCGTTGTGGCGGCGATGAAAGCGGCCTGGATTGTCGAAATGCTCAGCGGGGAAGACGATGAGGACGAGTACGGCTGGGAATAATAAAACACATACAGGTGGTTATTTATGCGCTGTAATAAAACCAAGTTCGTTGCACTTACATTGGCCGCCCTGCTGCTGATCGGCGGGATGTCTTTCCCGGCCAGCGGGCGCGCGGGCCGGCCGGTTGCTTCGGTTTCGGCAATGCAAAACGAAATCAACGGCATCCGCGACCAGATGGCAGACCTTGAGCGCCAGCGCGAAAATTTAGAAGGCCAGGTGGCCAATGCGCGGGACGAGCGGGAGCGGGAGATTGTCGTGCGCAATTCGATCGATGATCAAATCCGCATTACCCGCAGCGAGATTGATTTGCTCGAAGACCTAATCGACCAGCTCGAAAAAGACATCGAATACCAGATCAGTCTGATTGAAGAAAAGCAGGCCGAAGTGGACGCCAACCACGCGCTGTTTTTGGCGCGGACACGCGCGCGGTTTATTCAAGACGATACCTCTACCCTCGGGCTTGTGCTGGGCGCGGACAGCTTTGTCAGCGCACTCACCCGCACCAACACAATGGTGCGGATCGGCGAGCATGACCAGCGGATCGGCAGGCAGCTGATGGTGCAGCGCCGCGAGCTTGAAGCGCAAAAGGCCGCCCTCAACGCCCGGCTGGATGAGCAGGAAGACGCGCGCCGCAGAACCGAAGAGCAGCGGCAGCTCTTGAGCAACCAGCTGGCCTCGGCCAATATGCGCATTCAAAACATAGACCAGATGGAGCGGGAGTTCCTTGCCAACCTGGAAGAAAACCGCAGAATGCGCGACCAGATGCAAGCGGAGATCGAAGAGCTTATCCGCCGGATTCAATGGTCGCAAAACCCCTACATCGGCGGAGATATGGCCTGGCCGGTACCCGGCTTCACCCGGATCACCTCTGAATTTGGGCCGCGCTTTGGCGGGGCCGACTTCCACACCGGCATCGACATTGCCGGGGGGGGCGGGGCCGGCTCGATTCACGGGGCGCCCGTAGTGGCCGCCAACTCGGGCACGGTCGCCCACGTCAACTGGTCACACACACCCGGGCGCGGGTACGGTATGTTTGTTATCCTTGACCACGGCGGCGGCACATCCACCCTTTACGCCCACCTCTCGAACATAACGGTCACCGTCGGCCAAACGGTAGTCATCGGCCAAACCATCGGCAATGTCGGCTCAACCGGCTGGTCGACCGGCCCCCATCTTCACTTTGAGGTCAGACAAAACGGGGTCGCTCAAAATCCGAGGCCCTGGATATTTGGATAAAACCAATGGACAATGTACAATTGACAATGTCGGTATCGCTACGCGATTATTTTAAATACATCCGCGAAGCGGATGCTTTCATTGTCCATTGTCAACTGCCCTTAACGAGGTTTCTTTATGAACAAACGTGTATCTCTGGGCGCCGCGCTTGCGCTTATGTTGCTGGTGGCGGCGGTCACCTTTAACATCACCTTTGATTTTGTAAATAATCAGGTGAACGACCGGATGATCGACCTGCGCGAGCGGGAAGAAAATCTTGAGATGATCTCTATGCTCAACCGGATGGTTCGGGCAAACTTTAACGGTGTGATTGACGAGATCTATCTGATGGATTCGATTGCCCGCGGGTTTATCGCGGGGATCGGCGACCCTTACGCCGTTTTTCATGACGCGCGCACTTATGAGGCCATGCTTCGCGCCCAGGCCAGCCCGACCGCCGGAATCGGGGCGCTGCTCCGCGCGAACCCGGAAGGGGACGGTTATATCCTTGTCGAAGAGGTTTTTGCCGACTCGCCCGCACTGGCCGCCGGAATGCTGGCCGGTGACTTGATCATACGTGTGGACGACGAAGACCTTACACCCGAGAACAGCGTACAAATGCTTGAGAGCATTTCGGGCGACACAGGCTCGCGGGTCTCGCTGACCATTCGCTCAAACAACATCGACCGCACCGAAGATTTGCTTCGCAGGATCGTCCCCCTGCCCACCGTTTATTCCAGGATGTTGAGCGAACCGGGGGTCGGTTATATCCAAATTTTGGATTTTAACCAGCACACACCCGACCAGTTTCGCCGCGAGCGGGATCGGATGCTGGCAGCCGGCGCCCAAAGCCTGATCTTTGACCTGCGGGATGTTTCTAGCGGCCAGCTCGTTTACGCCGCGAGAATTCTCGACACCCTTGTCCCCCCCGGCGTGATTGTCAGCTCACGCGACCGGGACGGCAACGACTCTGTCCTCTTTAACTCAAGCAGCAATCAACAGCTGGATATGCCGATGGTTACCCTGATCAACGCGGGGACAACCGGCCCGGCTGAACTGTTCACCCAAGTGCTCAGGGATCGTGACCGGGCCCGCTCGGTCGGGACATCCACCGCCGGTAAAGGCGTTGTACAGGAAATCATCCCGCTGGTAGACGGCTCGGCCATCGAGATCACTACCGCATTGCTGGTCACCCCGAGCGGTGTTATCTTTAACGGCGTCGGCCTGCGCCCCGACTACGAGGTCGCTTTTGACGGTGAGTGGCAAAACCTGGACGAGCATCACGACCCTCAGCTGTCGCGTGCGGTCGAACTGTCCATTGCCCTTCACCGGGTGAGTGACGCCCTTGAGCAGCAAGCGCAGGAGGAAGCTGAGCAGGAAGCCGAACAGGCAAGCGCCGATGTGGAAGACCTGTTTGCCGAAGCAGTCGCAGCGGGGTAATGGGGATGGCACACGAGTGTCGGTCCTGTTGTTGGCGGCGATTTTGCTGGCCGCTTGTCAGGCCGGCGTTTTGGCGGCGGACGAGCCGGAGCCGGTTTCGGCAGTTGAATCGCCGGCGGTTGAAGAGGTCGCGCCTGAGATTGAGGAGATCGCGCCAGAGGTCGAAGAGGCCGCGCAAGACCCGCCGCATATTTCCGGCCTGACCTGGCTTGTTCCACCCACTTTTGCTTATGAACAGATCCGCCATTGCTGGTTGTGTGGTTTTTTCACCCGGCCTGATTGGATGTTGATTGACGAAGGCACCGGAGCGGCGCTGGGCTACAAGGAAGGGCATGGCGGTTCCCATATTGAGCTCTTTTACGATGAGTCGCTTGATCTATTTGGCGAGTTTATCGGTATGCATGTCCCTACATTTCATCCGCTGACCAGGGGCGAATTTTTAACCGAGCTCTCGATGTTTGTCGACACTTTTAACCTGTTCCACGGCATTGACACAACCCGGATCATACACACGAACGGCGTTGACGGCCCGCCAATGTACGATTTTAGTCAGGCGCGCACCGGCGTGGCTGCGCTTGCGGTTGGCGTCGACTTTTTAGGCTGGTTTGAATTTGACGGCGACGAGTGGCAGGCCACTTTTGAGCGCGGGCTGAACATAATAGCCGTCAAACAAGGGGATTACTGGGGAGTCATCGATCACACCGGAAGTGTGATCATCCCCTTTGTCTTTGATCATGTTATCCCCATCGACGAGCATACGGCCTTTGCTAAGTACGGCGGCCTGTATGGTATTCTACAGCTAAGTTAACCAACGGAGGTGTCCGAAATAATCATGTCTCGCTTATTTATCACATTGCTGGCCGCCGTGATCTTGCTGGCCGCCTGTCAATCCGCTCCGGCGCCCGCGCCTGCGCCCCAGCCTGATCCACCCGCTGTGGACGAATCAGCGCAGGAAGACGACCCCCAGCCGGACTTATCTCTGCCTGATATCGACCTGACTGCCGCCATCACCGAAGAAACCCGCGACCGGCTTTGGCAGAATGTGTTTTACTATCGGGGTGAGTCGCTGTTCGCGGACAACATCGCGGACGCGGACAACTGGTACATCCACCCGTTTGGCTGGCAGCTGAACGGAATCGCCACCCACTTTGTCGAGATTGTCGGCTGGGAGGAATTCACCCGGTGGATCAACGAAAACGCACAAGCCGAACTCGACGGGCTGAGCAGTTCGCGCCCGTCTTTCCTGATCACTTACTTTGCGGCGGAGGGCGTCACAATCGAGAATGTTATCGCCGCGCAGGAAAGCGCTTACAACCGGCCGCGCGAGCAAATCGAAGCGCTGGTCAACTGGGCGCGCCACGGGATTGATCTCGGCGTTACCTCTCCCGGAAGCGAAGAGGCCTGGGCAACGATGGTTTTCTCGGTCAGCGACATTGAGGCGATCTTCTCGGGCGACGCGGAGCGGATCTGGGCGGCTTTCCCCGGTGAGGGCGTATTCCTCGGCGGAAACGTCTACACCCCCGAGTGGATTCTCAATCACATAGAAGACGCGGTAAACGAAGCGCAAATCCCGCTCTTTGAAATCATGCGGATCATTAATTTGGCCGAGCAGTACGATGTTCTGGAAGAAACGATAGCGGCCGCGCGCGCATTCCTGGAAAGCCGGGAGTAGCCGGCGCGTTCTACGCCCCCACCCCGCGGCATAGACTTGAGTGAGTACATCACAAGCGGGGTGGTCAAACTGTTCGCCTGCCTCAACCTTATCCCTCCCCCGCGGGCGGGCTTGCTTGGCCGCGCGCTGGGTTTTCCGGCCCGGCCAAAAGTCAGCGCCGAGCACAAAACATTCCTGTCCGCCGAATATTTGCAGCTGACCACCTGGCCGGATCGAAAAGGGCAGGTCGACTGGTTGTCTCTGCGCAGGGCCGCCCCGGACAACCTGCGGGTACTGCTTGCCCCGGACAGCCACCCGCCGCCCCCGGACAGCGGCTTTATTTCGCCCCGTCTCGAAGGTTTTGAGGTACATCTGCTGCTGCGCACCGCCTGTGCGCTGACGGCCGGGATCCCCATCTACCGGCGGGTGATCGGGCTGCTCGATCCGGCCGGTTCGGCCGCCTGGATGCTACCCGCCCTGCTTGCGCACTATTCATCCGCCCGGGTCTGTAGCCAAAACCGCGCGGTCTACCGCGCGGCCGGCGAAGAGATGATGGCGTCGCTGGGCGCACATGTCGGGCTGTCCGACCATCTTTCCGGCTGTCTGCTCGTTTTAGTTCCAAACAGCGGCGACCTCGGGCTGTCCGCGCGCTGCCCCTGTCCGGTTCTGACCGCCGGCAGCTATGCCGGGGGCAACGGCATGACCGTCTTCTCGGACTTTTCTGTCTTGCGGGAGGAGGATGCACCGCCCGGACTGTCGCCAAGCCTGTTCGCCGCCGCCCTTTGGGAACTGTGCGGCGTCCCGCTCGGGGAATCGGGAGCACGAACTCTTCGGATAAACGGCCGGCGTGTGGATATCCAAACCGCCGCAAATTTTTTGCGGGGCCGCGCAAAGTCCTGACCGCGGTTCAATCAAAACCACCAGTAAAACCAGTGGTTTGCCCCGCCCTAGAGGGGCGTATTACCGGCACAGCCCCTCAAGGGGCGGACAGTCAATTGCATTACTCGTCCCACAGCCCGTAAACGGGTGAAATCTCCCAGCCTAATTCATCTGGCGAAAACTAAGGGCATTGTCATTTCTGCCAGCCTTTTCACCTTTTTTCTTTCAGCTTTCACAAAAACGTATTTGTACTATAAGCTTTTAATGATTCACCAGCATAGCTGGTGGTTTATTAACGCTAAAGCTATAATCGGAATATTTTTTGGCAATCCCTGTAAACACTTGACAGAAAGATTGTCACCCGCTATAATACTAGGATATGTTGGCCGTGACGCGGTCAAAATTCCCCTTGTAACAATCGCCCAAGCGGCGGCTTTATTTTTTATAGAAAGGAGGGTGTTCGGTGGCAGACGGAATATTCATCACCCCCGAAGGGTTCGAGCAGCTCAAAACCGAGCTGGAGCACCTGCGCACGGTTCGCCGCAGAGAGATCAGCGAGAAAATTCGGGTCGCGCGCGGTTTTGGTGACCTGAGTGAAAACAGCGAGTACGATGAAGCCAAAAATGAGCAGGCCCTGGTTGAAGCGAACATCGCGACCCTTGAAGAACAGCTCAAGAAAGCCCAGCTGATTAAGAAAGACCAGATCTCAACCGATACGGTCTCGATCGGCACCACCGTTACCATTCTCGACGTCGAGTTCGACGAACAGGCTACCTATCGCATAACCAGCCCGCTGGAGTACACCCGCGAAGACGATATGGAAACCATCACCGATGAATCCCCGGTGGGCAAGGCCCTGGTCGGTCACAAGGTCGGGGATGAAGTGCGGGTAACCGTGCCCAACGGAAACACGCTTCAGTTCAAAATTATAGCGATCAGCCTTTAGAACCTGTTTTATAACCCATTGCCGCGCCCCCATCTCTGTGGGGCGCGGCTTGTTTTGCGCAGAGAACTACTCTTCACCGCATCAGCGGATAACCCATCCCCTCAATCTCGTCCTGGATGGTCAGCTGGTCGATGTCCCCGCCAATTACCCGGACAACCCCACCGGATACCCCGACATATTCTATCCCGGGCATTGCCTCGATTTTGCGGATCAGTTTTTCTTTGGCTTCGGCTGAGGGGGCTGTGTCAAACCGCATAACAATCTCGTTTTCCATTTCATCGCTCTCCTTTATGGGCGGATACTTCGCCCTTTTGGTTATCCTGCCCCCGTTACCTTGCCCGATCAGGATAAATCTTGGCCAAATTCTGTAATATTTCCCGCCAGCCTCTTTACCTGGATGCGCAAAAGCTGTATAATGTAGTTGTCAGTAAAGTAGAAAATTGCAGGCGCGTTCGTGGCGTCGATAACGTGTCAGCCTTTGCTCTTTTCTAATTCTTATTTTTACCCGAAAGTTGGTGTTAACACAAGATGATATGGCTGGAACTTGCCCTGATCACAGGGTGCGCTTTGTTTTTGTTCACTGCCCTTAAAGGCGAAAACCTGCTCTTGGCTGCCTCCGGTGACGAAGACGCCGACATGAAAATTGCCCCGGGCAGCGGCGGAAGTATCCGGGATACTGAACCGGCCGCTGAAGAGGCCGAGGCCGAAGCACAAAATTATCTCCGCCAAAAAAGCTCGGGAAATATCGACCTTGCGCGCGCGCTTGGGTCGTCCTATGCCGCTTTGGTTATGGCCGAGGCAAAGGACAAGTTTGACCCCTGGCCGGAAGGTATGGCTGAGGCGCTGCAGGCGCACCACGCGCTGCTGCTCTTTTCCTATGTGATCAACCGGGTGGTGGCCGATCTTTCCCACAACTCGATCCTGGCCCAGACCACATTGAACGTCTTTTACTGCGAGATCGAAACCAAAGCCCCCGGGCTTGACAAATACATACGGGACATGGCCTCGTATTCGCTGTACATCCTCTGTGAGCGCTCAAGTCAGTGCCCAACCGACCAGGTCGGCAAGATCTTCGCCCGCCTGTGCGGGGATAAGGACAACGAGCGGCTGATCGCCCGGGGTCACACGCTCTTTGCCGATTACTACGCGCGGTGCAAACAGCTGCACGAGCAGACCCGGTACGCACAAGTTTAAACAGCAAAACGGACGTCGGCCAGACGTCCGTTTTTTGTGTGGATTTGCGGGCTCGCGGCACGGCCGTCTGCGTATATTCGACTGTCCGTCGATGACTCGCTCGCTTGTGTCTTCCCGCAGCATCCGTGACACTGTCTGAAAAGTTGCGCTTTCATCGCACCCCAACGCTTCCCGCGGCACGGACCGTGCCCGCGTTTGTCATCCACCCGGTCACCGCGCACAAAACCGGCACAGTCACAGCGCGCCTCACACGCGTCCTCCCATCTATCAAAACAGATAAACCACCACGGCCGAGAGTGCCACAAACAGACAGGCCACCGGTTTGTTCCATCGGAAAACCCGCCCAAACCCGGATGAGTCGACGACTCTCACCGGCATACATTTAAAGATCAGAAGAAATGACGCAAGCGGGTTAATATACCCCGGCAGCGGGATCAGGAACTGCCCGGCCGCCACAACCGCGAGCAGAAAGGCCCAGGTCGCCATTGCGTTGACGGCCAAATCCCGCCTGAAAGTATGGGTGTCCTCATAGACTGTGGGGTACCAGCCGCCGATAAACGGGAATAAAATACCCCGGATAGACCCGGCAAAAATCAGCGGAAGAAGCCCGCCGCCCGTCGTCATTCGAAACCTCCACTTTCGCCCGGATGACGGCAGGGTCCCGAGATAACCGGCAAGCATCAAGCCCAAAAAGATCGCGATCGCGTCACTCGCAACCGCAAAAGCATCCGCACCCGCCCGCCAGGCCACAAGCATCCCGATAAACGCGTGCAGGTAGAGATACCGGAACATCTGGTCAATGCCGGTCTTTTTCGCACACTGTTTGGTGGCCTCTTCATCCCGTGTGGCGATATAAAGGTCGTGTGCCGGCGAAAAAGCATAGAGCGATTTGACACACTGGGTGATCAGCCCGCCCCAGCCGATCAGCCCGGCCACGCTTGACAAGTCGGCGCGGACAAACCCGTGCCGCTCAAAAACCCGCCAAGATGCAGCGTTGTCGTCCCGCACGTAGGTGGTCAGCAGATCGCATCCCTCACCCCACAAGAAGTCAAACCCCGCCTGACAGAGCTGTTTGCCCACCCCCTGCCCGGCGTAGTCCGGATGGGTGAACAAAAAGTCGATCCGGCCGACTTTTTTACTTTTGACCTGCTCGATTGTATAGGTAAACGCGCCGACCGGCTCGCCTTCCAGCTCGGCAATCAGCGCCCGCTTAACTTTTGGCATATAGGGCATCTCCAGCGGGTGGAACGACTTGCGCCCAAGCTTTTGCACCGCCTTGGCTTCTTCCGGCAACATATGTCTTATTGTGATTTTCATTTTGCCTCCCGACCTATTATATTGCACTAAATTTTGCCGCCAACTTATAGTAACCCATTCCCGTTTGTCTGTCAATCGTTCATATTTTACCGGTAAACGCCACACTTTTGGGGGCTGGCAAAACACCCGCCAAATATTTTCGTTGTATTCGCGACCTTAACGTGATATACTGTCTGTGATTATGCCCGCGAAATAACGTATAATAAGGCTGGTGGTACTTAACTATGCTCGGCGATGACCCGTTGTTATGGCAGCTGCTGCTACAGCTCTTCCTGATAACCATGAACGCGATCTTTGTCTGTGCTGAGATCGCCGTTATTTCTATGAACGACGCAAAGCTCGAGCGCCTTTCAAAAGAAAACAACAAACAAGCCAGGCGGCTGTTGTCTTTGACCAGCCAGCCGGCCAAGTTTTTGGCCACCATTCAAGTCGGGACCACATTCGCCGGCTTTTTGGCCAGCGCCTTCGCGGCCGCAAGCTTCGCGGCCCGGCTGACCGGCTGGTTTGAATCATTCGGCTCCCCCCTGCCGACCGGCGCGCTGAATAATATCTCGGTGGTTGTCATCACACTCATTCTCTCCTACGTCACCATTGTGCTGGGTGAGCTGGTGCCCAAGCGGATTGCCATGAAGAATGCCGAAGCCATCGGCCTTGGCATGTCCGGGCTGATTTATACGCTCTCTAAGCTGTTTGGGCCGGTTGTACTGCTGCTCACCGCCTCAACCAACGCGGTTTTGCGCCTGTTGGGTATCGACCCGAACGCCGAAGTCGAAAAAGTAACCGAGGAAGAAATTCGGATTATGGTGGACGCGGGCAGTGAGAAAGGCGCCATCGACCTCGAAGAAAAAGAGTTTATACATAACCTCTTTGACTTCGACGACATAACGGTGGACAAAATTATGACCCACCGCACCGACGTGGCCATGCTCTGGATGGAAGAAAGCGACGAAGAGTGGCAAAAAACCATTTACGAACACCGCCACTCGATCTACCCCATTTGTGAGGACGACCAGGACAACATTGTCGGTGTGCTCAACATCAAGGACTATTTTCGGTTGTCTGACCGCGGCCGGGAGAGCACGATGGCCGGGGCGGTCAAACCCCCGCAGTTCGTCCCCGAAAGCTTGCGGGCCGACACTTTGCTGCGCAATATGAAAAAAAACCGCAACCACTTCGCGGTCATTCTGGACGAATACGGCGGGATGAGCGGGGTGATCACCATGACCGACCTGCTTGAGCAGCTGGTCGGGGATCTGGACGACGACAACCAGCCGGATGAGCCACCCCTGATCGAACAGCTGGACGCGGGAATTTGGCGGGTGAGCGGTGCGGCACCGCTGGACGAAGTCGCCAAAGCCGTCGATATCCCGCTGCCATACGACGAGTACGATACTTTCGCCGGGCTGGTGCTCAGCTTGCTTGACAGTATCCCCGAAGACGGCAGCACCCCTGAAATGGAGGAGTTCGGCCTGCGCATCCGGATTGATCTTATCCAGGACCACCGGATTGAGACGGCCACCATCTCAAAAATAGAATCTACTCAAGCACAGTGATAGACGCCCTCCCGGTTGGGAGGGCGTTGTTTTATCGATTTGCGTTGAGCAGCGCGCCGCCTGCCCCGAGCCCAATCATAATCAGCAATAAACCGGGGCTAAACGCAAGCCCGCCGACCCCTAGTGCAAACAGCGCGGTTACCCCGCTCAGCCCAAAAACCAGCCCCAAATTCTGCTTTACCCTTTTTCGGGTGGCCTTGGCCAGCGCAAGCGCGTCGATCAGGTCTGCCAAATCCCCGGCGATCGCGATATCCGCGCAGGGTTGTCCTGAAAGTGAAACCCCAACGTCGGCGTTTACAATAGACGGCCGGTCGTCCTCGCCCTCCCCGACCATGATTACCCGCTTGCCCATCTGTTGAAGCTCTCGAATTCGCTCGGCTTTTTGGGCGGGCGGCGCTTCGGCCACAAAGTCGGTGATCGCTGTCTGTTCGGCAATGGAGGCCGTCACCCGCCTGTCATCCCCGGTTAACAGGATTACCTCTATTCCCAGCCGGGTCAGGCCGCTGACCGCCGCCGCACTTCGCGGCCTTATCGGGTCAGCCAGCGCAATCAGCCCCAGCAGGCTGCCCGCCCGCGCCAGAAAGAGCGGCACTTTACCTTCGTCCTCCAGCCGCAAAGCCGTCTGCTTGAATGCCTCACTCAGCCCGATTTTATTTTCGCGCATCAGTTTTTCTGTCCCGAGATGATGGATTTCACCGCCCATATTGGCGATAACCCCGCGCCCGGGCAGGTTTTCATACCGGTCGGCTTCGATGGGCGAAAGCCCCGCTTCTCTGGCCCGGCTGACAATCGCGGTCATTATTGGATGATCGCTCGCCCGCGCGGCCGAAGCCGCCAGCCGCAAAAATTCATCCGCGCCCGGGTTTTCGCCCGGCAGCAGCTCGGCCACCGCCAGCTTTCCCTCGGTAACCGTTCCGGTTTTGTCCAGCGCAACTAGATCGATCAGGTGCGCGTTCTCGAGCAAATCCACCTGTTTGAAGAAGATTCCCCGCGCATGGCCGCGCTTGGCTCCGGCTGTGAGCGCCGCGGAGACGCCCAGCGCCATTGCCGCCGGCGAAGCCGCCAGCAAGATCGCCGGCGTCATGTTTCTATTTCCGGACACCAGCCCGGCAGCCAAGGTCATGAGTATCATCCCTAAAATCGCGTATGTAAACCGCTCGCCGGGCAGTGCGCTCAATCGCGGGAAGAGCCGCCTGTCCGGCGGTTCTTCGTTTTCCGACGGCAGTTCGTCCACCCGGATGACCAGCCCCCCCGACCGCAGAACCGATCCGGCCGATACACGGTCTCCGGCGAACTTGTCCACCGGCAGGCTTATGCCGGTCAGCATACTCTCGTCCACCGCCGACGCCCCGGACAGAATTGCCCCCGCCGCCGGAATCACCCCGCCGGCGGACAGCGCGACTTCATCCCCCACCGCCAGCTGATCGGCGGGGATCGCGGCCCGCCGCCCATCCCGCAAGATCGTACTTTCGCCTGTTGGCGGCGATATCGCGCCAGCCGCTCGCGCGGACGCCTCTGCCCGCCGCTCAAGCCATTCGGCCAAGAGTGCCAGTGTCAGCATCGCCCCGATCGGGGCGATGTAAATCTGGCGTAGATCCCCCGCGGCCAGCGAGCTCAGGCTGTAAAGCGCCCCGCCGGCCACAACAAACCAGAGCAGGCTCTCGTGTCCCGGCTTGCGTTTGCGCAGCTGTCTTAAACCACACAAAAGCGGCCCGCGCGCAAACCAAAAGATCGGAGCAGCCAGGGCCACTTGAATCAGTATAAACAGCGTGATATTCAACTCTGTGTATATCAGAAGTGAGTGCGCAATCAGGAGACCGGCCAAAAAGGTGCAGGCAATCAGCCTGCCGCCTGACCCAAGCGCTTTGCGCATCCCTGTTGCCCCCTAAAGTGTCAAAGTGTCAGAACCTGAGGTCAATACTCAAAACGCCCCCGATCCGGCGATTTTTCCGCTATCCTTCGTCAATTTCCCTCGGAATACACAAAGGATTCCTGCGGGAAATTTCCTTGCCCAGCGAAAAAATCGCTTCGGCTCGTGTGCATTTCTCGTTATTAACCACAGGTTCTTAAAGCGAACGCTTTTTGAGCAGCTCGCCCAAGTTTGTGCCGGTCAGGTCGCGGGCGGTCTGGGTGGCTGCCTGGTTTTCTTTGAGCGTTTCAGCCAGCTCGCCGCGCAGGATGCGAATCTCCCGCGGCGCTTGAATCCCGATTGAGGCTACTTTGCTCTTGCGGCTTCCGCTGTTGTCGACCGAAAACACATCCAGTATCTTGATCTCGATCGCATCGCCCACCCGAACCGACTCCTCGATTTTTCGGCTGATTACTAACATAGCAAATCCTCCCTGATGTTAATTATATTGTAATTTATACTTCTTGTATAAATTATCTACATACAGAACAACATCATATTTTTTGAATTTCTCGCAGGAACGAAGCCCCGGCCACGTTTTTGGGCAGGCCGAACGCCTCCTCGATGGTAGCGGCAATGTCGGAAAAGCTTGCGCGCGTGCCAAGATTGGTTCCCTGTTTAACCCCGGGGCCAACCGCGATCATCGGAACATACTCGCGGGTGTGGTCGGTGCCGGGAAATCCCGGGTCACAGCCGTGGTCAGCCGTGATCAAGCAGAGGTCATCCGCCCGCAGCCTGGGGATAAACCCGGCCAGCCAGCTGTCAAAATCGTTCAGCGCAGCCGCGTAGCCGCCAATGTCGTTCCGGTGTCCGAATACCATGTCAAAATCGACCAGATTGACAAAACACAGCCCGTCAAAGTCGCGGTCTGCCATCTCGTCCGTCCTGGCCATCCCGTCCCGGTTGGATTTGGTCGGCGTGCTTTCGCTCACCCCACGGCCGGCGAAGATATCCCCGATCTTCCCGACTGCGATCACTTCCCGCCCGCTTTTGACCAGGGCGTCCATCACGGTCTGGGCCGGCGGGGCGAGGGAGTAGTCGTGGCGGTTGGCTGTTCGGGCAAAGCTGCCCACTTCACCGACAAACGGCCGCGCGATGATTCGGCCAATCTCGTGCTCGCCGGTCATCACTTCTCTGGCCATCTTACAGTATTCATACAGCTTTGCCGGCGGGATGAGCTCCTCGTGGGCGGCGATCTGCAAGACGCTGTCCGCCGAAGTGTAAGTAATCAGCCCGCCGGTCTTGAGGTGTTCCACGCCGTAATCGGCAATTACCTGTGTACCTGAATAGGGCTTGTTACAGAGCAGTTTTCGGCCCCAAACCCCCTCAAGGGCCGCGACAATTTCGGGCGGGAACCCGTTCGGGTAGGTCGGCAGCGGACGGGGGGATATAATCCCGGCAATCTCCCAGTGGCCGATGGTTGTGTCTTTGCCCTTGCTCTGTTCAGCCAGTCGCGCGAAAGCGCCGGCCGGATGTTCGGTCTTTTCGCCGGCCTCCACCCCATCCATGTTGTAAAGCCCAAGGCCTTGCATGGTCGGGATTTTGAGTTTGCCGCTTTGAAAAACAGAGGCAAGCGTATTACATCCCGCATCCCCGTAGTCGGCCGCGTCGGGCAGCGCACCGATTCCAAAGCTGTCCAGCACAATTAAAAATACTCGCTTCATAAATGTCACCTCAACTCGCCATTTGATATTGTCCGGCTTGCGCCGCGTAAAACACGAACTCCTCAACGCCCAGCGTACTCAGCCGGTCGACCTGTGCCATAATCTGCTCGGTTGTATACTGCACACCGTCCGGCAGGCTGCCGCCCTGCAAAAGCACCATCAGCTCGGCGTCGGTCTGCCCGCGCGCGGCCATCACAATCTGCGCCACCGTGTTCTCAAGGCTCTCAAGCGGATTTTGGATGGTCAGCCCCTCGCTCCAGATCCCGCCCGGGAACTGATAAGGCAACGCCCCCAAAACGAGATGACTGGCCAGAATCTCACTTGCCGGACCGCCGTACAGAGTATCGTTGGGCTGGGCAAACGCACCGGCGGGCAGGTATATTGCCATCCGCGCGCCCTCACCGGCCAGCGTCTCGGTCAAAGTTTGGGCAAAGCCGCGCAGCCGCGCACCCCGGCTCAGGTTTTGTGTATCGCCAAAATAGGCGTCCGGGGTAAGCGAGTTTGGCGGGAAGATAAAATCGTCCAGCACAACCATCACCGCACCCATCCTGGCAGCCTCGACCACCAGATCGGTGATGTATTGCCGCGCACCCGCGCTGTGCGGATTCAGCCAGGGCCGCCCGCCCGCCGTCGGAAAGTTATCCAGCCAGGTGGTTCCCGGCTCACGGAAAGTCACCGCGTAATCGGGGTTGGCTCGCGCCGCGCGCTCATCCCGAAACGCGCTCAGGCGCGCAACCAGATGCAGACCGCGCGCTGCCAGCGCGTCATTTAAAGCAGCCAAATCAAACGCGTTCTCGGCAATCGCGCCCCAGCTTTGCGCGTTCTCGTTTGAAGAAGTGTGCAGGACCGTCCCGTCCGCGTCCTTGATATCCACCATCACGGCGTTCAGGCCGGCTCCGGGCAAACTGTCCAGAAACGCGTCAAATGCGGCCTGGTTATCCAGCAGGGCAGGCGGCGCGTAAATCGCGCGAATCGCGCCCACCGGCCCGCGCACCGGCGAGACGCTCTCATCGGGGTCGGGGGTTGGCGCAGGCTGATACGTGTTCGGGTCGGGTTCCGGCTGAGAGCGGACCGGCTGGCTTTCGCCCCAGCTCATAATCGCGCTGTATATTGGCGGGTAGATGATCACGCCCAAATAGACAAGCCCGCCCGCCACCAGCGCCATCAGCATGTAAACCAATGGGTGTCTGCGCGCTTTATAAGTTCCCCGCCGCCAAGGGGATCGCTTAATTTTATAGTGTTTCGCCATAAAAAATCACCCCGAAATTTTAGATCAATTGACAATGGACAATGGACAATAATGGTATCGCTACGCGATTTTATTTAAAATAACGTCCGCGAAGCGGACACATTCACTGTCAATTGTCAATTGTCAATTGTCAATTGTACACTGCCCTTATGTGGGCAGCACCCGCCCGATCAGGCCGTACAGTGCGAGTGAGATCAGCCCCATATATACCAGCAGTACCGGCAGCCCCCGAAAGGATCGGGGAACCGGGCTGATGGCCAATCGCTTTCGGGCAAAGTAAACAACCAGGATGGCCACCGTATAGCCCGCCCCTGTCCCCAGTGAATAGCCGGCCGTTTGAAAGAAGTTAAAGTTTTGTGAAACCGAGATGTAAAAAGCCCCGAACAGCGCCGAGTTAAAGGTCGCAAGCGGCAGCAGCCGCTGTTTTTCGTCCTGAAACTCACTGATGACGGCAAACTTTAAGTTGGGCAGGATCGCTTTCGCAGTGACCAGGTAGACCACACCCACCCCAAAGAGGTAAGCAATCGGGCGGATGGTGGGTGCGTGCGGGTTGCCGACCGCCAAAAAGTTGACCACCGCCACAAAGAGCGAACTGACCGTCACCATCCAGGTCAGCGCCCCCCCCAGTAGTATGCCCGCCATCGGGCTTTTCATGAAGAGTGTTTCCCGCCCGACGCCAAGTGAGCGGGCAAAGACCGGGTTTTCCACCGCCATAGCCGTCACCGCGGTGGCAAAGAATACAAACAACATCGAATGGGCAACCCCCTGAATTCAGTTGACAGTTGAAAATTGACAGTTGACAGTTATGGAGTCCACTGCGCGGACGTTATTTAAATAAATCGCGGAGCGATACATTCACTGTCAACTGTACACTGTCAACTATCAACTATTTTAAAGTCCGACTCCCGCCGGGCGTCTTCGCTGATTGCCAGTGCCATCAGCGACTTGCCGAAAAACCTTGTGCCGGCCAGCAAAAAACCGACCAGAATAAACCCGAAGAAGGGGACAAGCAAACCGTCCAGCCGCATGATGTGCGGTACGGCAATCCCCCAAAGGCTACCGGTCGCCATATACTCCCGAAAGAGCGAGATGATAAACATGGCCGCCGCAAACCCGAGCGCGCCCTTAAAGCCCTTGACCACCAGCTTGTATATCTTGTCTGTCCGCTCGACTTTCAGGGCGGTGCCCAGGGTCATCGCGTTGACGGCCAGCAGGTAGATGTACATCCCCAGCGCCCCCGCCTGTTGGGGAAATAGCCGGGTGATCAGCCCGTTTGCCAAAAGCATGATGGCGGTCGAAATTGTGACATAGACGATCGGCCGGCTCCATTTCGGCAAAAAGCGGCAGAGGATAAGCGCGGCGATAATCGTGCCCATATGGATGAAAAAGAACTCGATCGAGATGGCCGCCGCAGCCCGCAGGCCGATGGTGGTCACAATCAAAAACGGCAGATCCAGCCCAAGCGCCTGAATCGGGTTCTTGGCGACCCGTGAGCCCAACAGCTTATGCCTTTTTCGATACCGCTTGATCTTTGCGACTTCGAGATGCAAAACGTTTCCTCCTTATCTTGCTGGCCAGCCACTCGCCGACCATGTCAAAGCTCCAGACCGCCGCGTTTAACAGAAGCAGCGCGTAGGTGATCTGTTCTTCCATATGCCCAAAGTGGCGAAAGAGCATGACCACCACACCCAGGCTGACTCCGAACGCGATCTTGGCGATCTCCCTCTTTGGCGTGGTAACAGGGTCGCCCATCAGGAAAATGCCTCCGAAGAGTAAAAGGCCGGTAGCCAGCTCAAACCCGACCGAAGACCATCCGGTCGCCTGGCCGCGGGGAAAGAAAAAGGCAATCAGCGCAACGGTGGCAAAAAAGCTGAGCGGCGCCGGCCAGCGCACTGTCCCCCGAAAACTCAGGTATAACAGACAGGCGATCAGAACTAGAATATTAGTGGCGCCCATCGGGCCGGGGAACCGGCCCAGGATCATATTGAAGACGTCATGCCCCGGTGTACCCCCGACCATCATGACAAAGGCAGGCGAGATCGGCGCGGTAAACTCAGGGATCAGCCCAAAAACCGGGAACTGCATATCTGGCGGCGGGTAAGTAAACAGGGCGTTCCCGAAGGTAAAGACCACAAACGAGAACCCCGCCGCCGCCGGGTTAAAGACATTGTGCCCCACCCCGCCAAACGGCGCTTTGGCCACCAGGATCGCGAACGCGCCCGCGATTGCCACAATGTGATAAGGAACGGACACAGGCATCATCATCGGCAAAATCAAGCCGGTTACGGTAGCCGAAAAGTCCCGGAGGTTGGGGCGGCCGCCGACAACCAATGTGGTTAGGCCGTCCAGAGACGCACAAACCAAAACCGAGAACAGCCCTAAGGCAATCGCCCGCGGCCCGTGATAGTAAGTCGCGATGATGTAAAGAAAGCTGAGCGCGATGATCGCGTCCCACATGACTCCGCGGGTGGTCTGTGCCACCCGGATATGCGGCGCGGGCTGAGAAGTTAAGTTCACTCGTCGCTCTCCCCCTCGCCGGCCGGGTCAAAGTGGGATAAGGCGTATTCCTTGGCCGCCAGCACATTGGCGGCTACCTCCAGCTTTGAGGGGCAGATGTAGCTGCAAGTCCCGCAGCCGATGCACAGGTGTGCGTCAAACGGTTCTAAATTGGCGAAATAACTGGTCTGCACAAACCGGTAAATGTACATCGGGTTCAGCCCGGCCGGGCAATCCCGCTCACACACACCGCAGCCGATGCAGGCGTAGTGCATATCGCCTTTGTTTTCGCGAACAGCCAGAATGGCCTTGGTGGTGTAGGTAACCAGCGTTTTGTCCGGGTCAATCACCGAGATACCGGTCATAGACCCGCCGCACACAATCCGGGTCGGCTCTTCAGTCAGGCCGCACCGCTCAAGCACCTGCATGACGGTCATCCCGACCGACACTTCAATGTTCATCGGGTTGGTCACGCAGTTCCCGGCCACCGTCACAAAGGCGGATGTCTGCTTTTTGGCCTTATAAACCGCCCGCGCCAGGTGAATGAGCGCCCCCGCGCCGACCACCAGCTTTTTGCCCGGCCCAAACTGACGAAGCCGGGCGCCCGCGTTGGCCGGGTAGCCGCCCCGGATCTTGGTGACTTTGATTTTTTCGATCGAGCGCGGAATCCGGGTTTCGGTATCTGTGATCATCTTATAGACCATGATGGCCGATTTTTTACAGCCGCCCACCCGGCAGCAAAGCTCGATCCCGTCGGCGACTTCGGTCCGCAAAGCAAGCAGGGGGGCCAGCCGGCTGGATACATAGGGCTCATCGTCCACCCCGTCGGCAATCACGATGTCGGTCTTATTGAGCGCTTTGTGTAAAACTTTGTAAAGCGGCTTGCCGTCCCGCTCATCCACAATCTGAGCCAGCCGGGCAACCTCGATGATCGCCTCCTGTTCGTTTTGCACGGCCAGGCGGGTCAGGTCAAGCTGCTGGTTGTCCATCATGGGGTTGACAAAGCGAAGGATCGGCCGGCTGAGCGCCGGTTCCTTATGCTGTGCAAGAACAATACCTTTAGAAAACATGGGCATATAATAAAGCCTCCGGTTTTGGCAGTTGACAGTAAACAGTTGACAATGGACAATGGACAATTATGAAGTCCACTGTGTGGACGTTATTTAAATAAATCGCAAAGCGATACATTCATTGTCAATTGTACATTGTCAATTGTCAATTGAAAAAGGGGTGAGCAAATGGAGTTTTCACTCGTCGGCCCGGATAAACTCAAAGTCACCCTTTTGCCCGACGACTTGGAGCGGCTGGGAATCGACTATCGGGACCTTGACTACAAGGACGAGAACACCCGCAAAGTCCTAATTGACCTGTTGACCGAGGGCAAACTGACCGCCGGATTCCAGCCTCAAAAGGCAAAGCTCTATATCGAAGTTTACCCGCGGGCCGAGGGCGGCTGCGTCATCTATTACACCCGGCTTTCGGGCGGCGAGGTCTTGCCGCAGGGGAAATTCATCCCCGGGCCGCCGCCCATTGTCTTCGCGTTTGAGAACCCCGAAACTTTGCTGGCCGGCGCGTCCAAAACCTGGACACTCTACCGGCAGCGAATCCTGGCCAGCGCGCTCTATTCGATGGGCTGTGGCTACCGGCTGATCGTACACCCGCTGGATATCGGCGATCAGCTCAGCACAAGCTTTCTGAGTGAATACGGCAAACTGGTAGGGGTCGGCGCCGTACTGGCCGCCTATATCGAAGAGCACGGCGAGCTGTTAAAGCAGCCGGACGCACTCGAAGCCCTGGCGGGGGTTGAATCAGTGGACAGTTGACAGTGTACGGTTGACAGTTATTGTGTCCGCTGCGCGGACGTTACTTAAAGTCATCGCGAAGCGATACCTTCACTGTCAACTGTCAACTGTCAACTGCTTAAGCTCCCGGATTCCGGCGGCGTAGTCGGCTTGGGAAAAGAGTGCTGATCCGGCCACGAAGACGTTGGCGCCGGCCGCCGCGGCTTTGGCGATGTTCTCCCGCGAGATCCCGCCGTCTACCTGAATGTCAACGGCAAGGCCGCGGGCATCCACTTCTTTGCGCAGTGCCGCGATCTTGGGCAGTTGGTCCTCCATAAACGCCTGCCCGCCAAACCCGGGTTCAACCGTCATGATGAGCACCATCCCGACTTGGTCGAGATAGCCAAACACTTCCCGAATATCGGTTTTCGGTTTGACGACCAGACCGGGGGTCACCCCCTGCCCGCGGATGCGCGCGATGGTCTCTTTTACCGGTGAAGCCGCCTCGATGTGAAAGGTGATGATATCCGCCCCCGCTTTCGCAAAAGGCAGGATGTAGTCAATCGGGTGGGTGACCATCAAGTGTACATCAAAAGGGATGTCCACCCGCGGCCGCAAAGCTTTGACGACCGGCGGCCCAAACGAGATATTCGGGACAAAGTGGCCGTCCATGATATCCAGATGTAAAAGGCCGGCCCCGGCCAGGGCCATAGCCGCGCATTCGTCCCCCATCCGGGCAAAATCACAAGCAAGAAGAGACGGCGCAATCTTCATCTTTTTCCTCCCGGCGGCCAGCCTAAAGACCCGGTTTGATCGGACATACACTTTAGACATTTATTGTACCCCAATATGCGCTTGCTGTCAATGTCAGCGCCGTTTCGGCAGACCTCACCCGTCCGTGGCGCCGGTATTCTTGGCAGTCACAAAGGGGTAGCCTAAAAAGGGCAAGACCGTTCGGGTCTTGCCCTTTTATATTTCTTATACCACACGCAGACCGGATGCCGGCGGCCCCGGTTACCAGCTGAATTGGTAGGTTGTTGTAAACGTATAATCCTCTCCCGCCGCGAAGAAGACCGATGGGAACCACGGGGTATTCGGGGTATTCGGGAAGAATTGGGTCTCCAGGCAGATGCCGGCGTGCTTGGGGTATTTTACCCCGTCTTTGTGCGGGATTTCGCCGTCAAAGTGGTTGCCTGTGTAGATTTGTACGCCGGGTAGATCGGTGTGTACTTTCATCACCCGCCCACTTTCCGGTTCGGTCAGGGTGGCGACCTTTCGGTAACCGACGCCTTTTAGTACAAAGTTGTGGTCATAGCCGCCGTACTGGCTTACCTGTGTCAGCGCGCTGTGAATATCCCGGCCGATCGGTTTTGGCGCGGTGAAAAAGTCAAATGGTGTGTCCTTGACTTTCAGAATCTCGCCGGTCGGGACGCACTCGCCGCTGCCGGGGGTGTAGAAAGGTGCGTCCAGCTCTAAGGTGTGGCCATAGATGTTCCCGCTGTCGTGCCCGGCCAGGTTAAAGTAGCTGTGATTGGTCAGGTTGATGACCGTGTTTTTGTCCGAAACCGCGCGATAATCGATCATCAGGGCGTTGTCTTCGGTTAAGGCATAGGCGATGGTGACGATCAAATTGCCGGGGAACCCGTCGCTGCCGTCCTCGATGGTATGGCTGAGCAAAAGCGCGGGCAGGTTGTTGAATGTGTGTACTTCGGCGGCGAACAGCCGGTTGGATAATCCAAGCGGGCCGCTGTGCAAGTTATTCGCGCCGTCGTTGGCTTCTAAATTTACTTTTTGATCAAACAGGTTAAACGACGCGCCCGAAATCCGGTTCGAATTGCGGCCGACCGCACAGCCGAGATATCCTTTGTTCTCGATATATCCGGGCAGGTCAACCTGGCCCAGCACAACGTCGGCCACCTTTCCGTGTTTGTCCGGCAGGTAAAGCGCGCGGACAATTCCGCCGTAGTTGAGAATCTCGACTTTGATCTGGCCCTGTTCGAGCGTGTAGCAGGTGACTTCCCGCCCGTCGTTCAGCTTGCCGTAAGGCAGTGCGGTTATCTTCATACGATCTCCTCCCGGGTTATAAAAAAGTGGGAAGGACGAAAAGCAGACAGGGCGTGCGTACACGCGTCCTTCTGTTCTCCGTCCTTTGGTTTTATTTTATCTTAGGGGTTGAGCGGGGTGCCCTCTAACTGCGGAGTGGGGTTGCCTGTGTCGGCGGCCGGTGCGGTCTGGCCGGCGGAGGCAGGCGCCGGGGGCAGGCGGGTGGGCTGCGTAAAGTCGGGGTGACGGATGTTTGTGTTGGGGGTGGCGGTGACAACGTCGTTTTCACTCTCACCCGGGCGGAGCAGGCGGGCGACAACCACAAACCGCTGGGTATCCGTTGTTCCGTGTACCCGGGTACAGGTGGTGAGGGTGAGCAGGCGGTCGTCCGCGCTTACCGGCACGTTAAAGTTGATATGGCTTCTGGCCCGCCATTCGCTGATCAGCGTCTCGGTCGCTTCGCGGCTGGGGTTGGGGTTGTTGTAGAAGAACATGGGTGTGGTGTGCGCGTAACCGACCGCGAATACCCGCCAAATCCCCTCCATGTCGCCTGTTGAAAAATAGATGTGTGGATTAGAGGTGGCGAAGTTGATATCGGTGTAGGACTTGAGCTGCGCGAACATCGAAAAACCGGGGTGATTGCCGATTCTAAGCGGGTGGCGCAGGTTGTTCCAGTTGTGGCCGTAAATGTTTATATTGCGCGAAGAATTTGCCCAGCTGTTGCCCAGCCGTGTACGGAAATCGAGGTAGGACGCGGTATCCGGGAACTGGTTCCAGTTTTGCCAGTTCAGCCGGCCGGCGTAGTTGTTCCCCCGCCAGTCGCGGTATAAGTAGTAATTGTTGTCGGCTGTGCTGAGCGTGATTGGGTGGGTGATGTTGGTGTTCGGAATTACAAGCCAGCCCTTGACGTCCGAATTGACGGCCGCGTGGCTGCGAATGGACGACTGTGAATTTGCAAACGGCTGCACCGTGCTGGGAACAAAACCACCGGCCGCTGTGCCCACCGCCATTGCGGCGCGGGCCTGGGCTTGTATTTCAGCCGGTGTCAGAGGTTGGCTGGTGGCCAGCCCGGCCTCTTCGGCGGTAATCCCGCGCTCGGCCAGATAGTCGGCCACGTAGTTCCGGCCGGTCCCCGTCCCGATAGAAAGGGCAGTGGGCAGATCGCGGGCCCCAAACGCGGCCTGCGCGCTGACCAGCATGATTGCCGCCAAAAATATAGCGGCCAGCTTTCTTTTGTTAATTTTGTGCATAAACAAATCTCCTTTTTGGATGATAGCCACAAAATGGGCCAAAGATCAGCGGGAACATCTCCGCCGGAATCCTAATATAAAACATTATATCACATTTTTCGCGGTGAGAAAAGTGTAAAAAACTTTCCTTGAAAACTTTGTGATATTTAAAATTGACCGATACATTGACTGTCCATTGTCAACTGTCAACTGTCAAAACCCCATCGCGTAGGGGAACGCATAAGCGAGAATGAGCATAATCGCACAGGCTCCGACCACACCCAGCGAAATCATCGGAAAAGACTGCCGGAAAGGCACGCCCAACAGCGCTGAAATCAGCGAGCCGGTCCAGGCGCCCGATCCGGGCAGGGGTGCTGCCACAAAAACAAACAGCCCGATGCTCACCCGCCCCGGATACTTCCGCACCAGCTCAGAGGCCTTGCGCAGCGCCTTGTCCTCTAAAAATTTCGAAATCGGACGCAGGTATTTATTCCGGCTCATAAAGGCGAGAACCGCGCGGATAAAAATCAGAATAAACGGCACGGGTATGATGTTTCCGGCGATGGCTAGAACGATGGCCTGCTCCCAGGGGACATTCAGAAGCAGGGCGGCCACAAAGCCGCCGTGCAGCCCAATAAGCGGCAGCATGGAAATAACCAGTACGGTCAGCCAGGGCGGAATTACCCCGGTAAACAGTTCGATGATTGACTCAACCAAGCTTGTTTCATTCCTTTAGTGTGGATTGCGCGGGATGTCAGATGCTTTTCGCCTTTTGGGCGGCGGCGGCCAGAGCCTTTATAAACGCGGCGCGCAGGCCGGACTCCTCAAGCGAGCGAACCCCCTCGATGGTGGACCCGCCCGGTGAGCAGACCATATCTTTGAGAATGCCGGGGTGAAGTTCAAGGTCGCGCACCATCTTTGCGCTGCCCAAAACCGCTTGGGACGCGAGCGAATAAGCAAGCGCACGCGGGAACCCTTCAAGCACGGCGGCGTCGGCCATCGCCTCGATCATCATAAAGACAAAGGCAGGGGAGGAGCCGCACAGCGCGGTAAACGCATCAAACAGATGCTCGGGCAGTTGCCTGGCCTGGCCAAAGCCCGCGAGCAGGCCGGAAATCTCTTCAATCTCTTCGGGGGTGAGCAGGTCATTTGGACAATAGGCGGTCATCCCTTCGCCGACCAGGGCCGGGGTGTTGGGCATAGTCCGTATGATTTTTGCCGGTTTGCCCAGCTCGTCCTGTACCCGCGCCAGTGTCCAGCCGGGTGCGACCGTGATTAAAATTTTATCACAGTCCACGCAGATAATATCTCGAATCTCGGCGATGGTTTGGTTGTAGTATTGCGGCTTAACGGTCAGAAAAATCAGCCGGGACTGTCTGGCCGCCCGCCGGTTGTTTGCGGTGGTCTTGACCGACAGCTTATCTTTGACAGCGCGCAAAGCGTCTAAACTGGGGTCGGCGGCGATGATCTTGCCCGGCGCGAACCCGCCGGCAATCATTCCGCCCATCATAGCCGAAGCCATGTTCCCGCTCCCGATAAAGCCAACCTTATACATATTTTTCAGCCGCCTTTCCGCCAATCTCTATTCCCATCTTGTGAGCCGTGTGGTGTTTGAACCTTACCAAAGAACATCATACCACAAAAACAGGCGGCTTACAACGCGGGAAACCTCAAAAACAGCGCGGACAGCCTGCTTGCTGCCCAAACGCAGACGGATGAGGATGATGATAAGCAGCGTAAAAGTTTCCACAAGAAGTGGCTTTTTCCGATCAGCATCATTGGCACTCTCAGCTGGCGCTCTTTTTTCTGACCCAAGACAGGCGCTTGTCGATGGTGATGGTGGGCATGTGGACGATTGTTCACGCCGCGGCCTTTGCCGTCCAGGTTTTAATCATGGTCACCGTTTTGAGGCGGAAAGAAAGAACCGAGGGCAGCAAATCCCACACAAACGTATAGCAGATATACAAAGGAGGCCTCGCTGGAAAGCCGGCCTCCTTTTTCTTTGGTATAGAGGGGCGGCTGCGGTAAAATCAATCGCCCCTCTTGTTTTTTTATTTGCGCAGTGGTATAATGGTTGAGGGTGCAAGACAGTACAATAACAGGCATACGGCCTGGCCAAGAACATGCTGCCGAACGCACCGGTTCGGCGGTACTTTCATTCTTGGGCCATTAGCTCAGTTGGTTAGAGCAACCGGCTCATAACCGGTTGGTCCGCGGTTCGAGTCCGTGATGGCCCACCAACCCTATGAGTGGCGAAAATACTGTTTTATGCGGTAACTAAGCCATTCTACCTATGATGAAATCTCCGTTTGAATTGAACGGGGATTTTTCATTTTGCAAATTATTATTGCGATTTGTGCGTATTCGTCCATATGCGTGTCGTAAGTAATGTCGTAACCAAAATCCCCGATAAATGGCTTCACGTTCGCATTTGTTCATATGTGTGTCGTAACCTAACCACAAGCGATTAACTTATAAAGCCAAAAACGCCCCGAAGCAGCAGTCTTGCCGCATCTGGGACGTTTGGTTTTGCTATTCGCGATAAGTAAATGCTTTAACCGCACTCTCTTCCAAGCTCGCAATTTGCTGAAATATGCCGTTGGAGATGGCTTCTTCAACCGATTAGCCTGTGACTTCCGCGATATGATTTAGCCATATACATGCCGTTTCGTCAAGTTCTATTTGAAATTGCTTCATGATGTTTCCTCCTTTCTGGGATATATACCATAATATCATACAATCATTTCTGGGACAAGTCCCAGAAATACTTCCTTCGAATAGTCTAAAATATCATTGGGATATATCGCAGATTTGGAGGATTTGAAGCATGACGCTAAAAGAAGCCATAACTAATAGGATTCATGAATTGTGTGATATTAAAGGACTAAACGCCAACAGCCTTGCTACTGTTTGCGGGGTAGACCCATCTACCGTTTATAGCATACTCGGCGAGAAAAGCAAAAGCCCGGAGGTCGCGTCAATCAAAAAACTTTGTGATGGCCTTGAAATTACATTAGGGCAATTTTTCAGCACCCCTGAATTTGATACCCTTGAACAAGAGATAAAATAGCTACACGGCGAAGCGCCCTTGCGCTTGCGCTAAAGATGATTGCAACGCATCATGGCTGGCTTTTGGGTGTCAATGGGCGCGCAGCGGGGAAAATATAAACTTTTCGTGGCCTTTGAAAAATTTATATTTTGCTTTCACCCATTTACATCCAAAAGTCGGGCATGATATTCCCGCTTGCACACCCCGCCGAAACATGTTACAATAGGATGAACACCCGCAAAATTCACACGAAAAGGCTTGAATTTCGCCATGAAATCTGCCATACTTAAACCGACCGACCGACCGACCGACCGACCGACGGACG
>Ga0131853_10001832_pt1 | contig 37984 bp, 17 predicted proteins | sample TergutLab28metaG_FD_92764 | JGI IMG/M metagenome (GOLD analysis project Ga0131853, IMG submission 92764) | Labiotermes labralis P1 segment gut microbial communities from Petit-Saut dam, French Guiana - Lab288 P1 (version 2) (version 2) | ecosystem: Host-associated > Arthropoda: Insects >... | reverse complement strand
GTTTTGCAATAAGTTTATTTCATGCCTCTACATGTTTCGAGCACATGTGCTCGAAACATGTAGAGGCATGAAATAAACTTATTGTAAAACAAAAATTTTGTGCTTCAAGTTGTTTAATTACTGAGATAAATGTACTGAGATGCACGGTCAACAAAACGTCAAACTTTAACAATACACGTTTTCTGGAACAGGAAGCTTGGGAAACCAGCCAGAAGACAAAAGTCAGATGTGGTAACAAGAGTTACAGAATTACTTTGTGTGTCACACACACAAACTTTATTTTAAGCGAGGAAGTTGTGTCTTGCAACCAACCCTCGATATTTCTTCTGTGTTGCTTCAGAAAGGCGCCTTACTTCAAAGGCTCTAAGAACCAAGATAGCGTTTTTATGTCACTTTAACATGTGGCAAAAGTCAGGGTAGCTTTTTTCTCCGTCGTCAAAACATCCTGTTGAATCTCAGCGTGGTAACGTAGCTTTGAAGAAGACAGACATTTTATGCGTCCCTGTGTTTCATAACAATAAAATATAAAAATTGCTTATATTAGAGGCCGCTTGCTAGTTGAATCCAACAATATATTCATAAGTGCTATCTATTCACGTGTAAGATGTTTATTCCAGTACATCGCAGTGTTACTGGACAATGGTCATTTTCAAAAATAACTATAGTTAAAGTTGTCCGTGTCGTCGACTACTTGACGGTATACGGCAGAATAGATGTAAAGATTCACTAACACCTACATTATAAGGAGACGACAGGTCAGAATCACGTCAGGGTCAATATGTCAATGAGGAAATACTCCTCAGTAAGCAGGAAGTTGAGTGAATCCCAAGCAGGTTGTGCGCTTTGGATCAGAAAGAATCTTTTGTTTATGTCGCAAATCGAACTGCGGTTTGTTGGTTGTCCAGCCCGTAGTACAAGTCTTTATGTAAGTTCGCTGTCCTCTAGGCTTGTTGTTATATTTTGACACACGGACAGACAAGGCAGCCAAAAAAATTTATTGTTGAAAGGACCTCGGATCGACCGCGACCATTGAATGCACACAGAAATAAATTTACTGTTAACACAGCAAATCAGATAACGACGAGAAGTTGAAGAGATCTATACTAACATCAAACAAGGGCAGATCCAAATAAATTTTAGTGCCATAATTAAAGCATTATCACAAAGTTTCAAGAGTCAATATTTATATAACTATACCAGTTTATTTTTAAAATGAATTTAATTGACGCTTTAGGTTATGAGATGTCTGCGGTTATCACAGCCTTCTTATGAGCTACGGTGATGCTTGGTACATTTCGGAGTAACCTGTTGCCTACATATTCAAGGTTGTGCCAGAAAATGTGAAAGTAATATTAGCAGCTTCTATACTGTAGTCGATAGACGACCTAACAGTTTCAGCATATGTTGTTCCTTTCAATTATTACTACTACTGCTACTACCACTACGACGACGACGACGCCACGCAATGGAGTAATGGGTTGAGGCACTAAGCTACAAGCCGGAAGGTCGCGGGTTCTATTCCCGATTGTATTTTTATTCACATAATCCATCCGGCCGCACTATGGCCCTGGGATCGAATCAACTTCTCACAGAAACAAGTACCAGAAATATTTCCTGGGCGGTAAAGACGGCCGGTGCGTACGGCTGACAACCTTACCACCTTCATGTGCCAAATGTCATGAAATGTGAGAGCCTGAACCTCCTGGAACCCTCATAGCCTGTCCAGGCCTGTACAGGGATTGCATGGATCTATTTAACTAATTCTACTACTACTTATACTACCACCACAGCCACTAATATTATCGCCACTACTACTACTACTACTACCGCCCAGGATAGCGAAGTCTGTATAGCAACTCGCTACATGCTGAAGAGTCCAGGAATCGGACCTGGGGGGGGGGGGGCGGTATTTTCCAGAGTCACCCAGACCGACACCGGAATCATCTCAGCCTCCTATAAATGGGTAAAGCGGCCTGAGTTGGCGCTGACCACACAAACCCTTCTAGCCCCGGATTCGAGCATGGTAAAGCTAAACTTCCACTTTTGCTCAGTGCCTGTTTGGCTAGAAATCGGGGGAGAGCTCTATTTTTTTTAGTACTACCACTACCACTACTGAAATCTGGGAGTCTCAACCACCTGGAAGTCTCAGGGCCTGCCCAGGGCTGTAATGGGACTGCTTTACTTTTACTACAACTACTACTACTACTACTACTACTACTACTGATACTAGTACTACTACAACCACCACCACCACCACCACCAAACCAACCACCAATACCACCACCAAACCAACCACCAGTACAACCACCACCACAACCTTCCTGAATGTCAGAGTTGAGTGTTACCTTCTGAGTATAACCATGGATATTTTGGGACAGGAATATCGAAATATTTACACATAAGAAAACGGCGAACAAATGTTTTTGAAGAGACTGCTCTTGTACAATTAGTACTGTTTTTTTAAGAAAGGGATGTTCGAGAAAACAATATTGTGCAACAGCCATTAATTTTGTTTTCAGATAAAAAATTATGTAAGACTGAATGCAAGGCGAAACGACCGTGTGTTTGAGGAAAATTAAGCAGTCAGTAGGCCTAATTCTTGCCATTTCTAACATTCTTTTACTGAGCATTACGGAATGGCAAATGAAATTACTTGGTTTGAAATATACCTAACAAAATAACAGGGACTTTCGAATATTTTATGTTCCTATATAACATCAAAGGTATTTGCACGAAAAGTGTATCTGTATGAGATTAAAATACGTCCTCTTGTGCACAACAACATAAAGCTAGATTCAAAAGAAAAGACGTTCCGCTGTCCCAGAAAGCAAGCAATTTTAACAACCATGTATAACGTCCCGCATCTCCGTAGTCAAGGAATTCTATTCACTTCTTCTTTCAAAGCCTTTTCTTTTGAAAATTATGTTATCTGTTTCCACAATTGTAATTATGTCGCTTCAAAACTAGTTTTTTTTTTAATTTCACATATAACACTGTTATCTCATTATCTGCATTAAATACCTTCATAGTAAAATAGGCCTAAAATGTTTCTGTTAGACTTCTTTGTGTAGAAATATAAAGTGTCCTTATTTCCGGCGGGAAAATAATGTATTCTTATTTTTTGTTGTCTTCGCCGAGAATGGAAGCGTACAGTGAAGACAAATGAAGTGCAGTAACTCCTCTAAACGAAAGGTTTCATTTGACCCAAGGGTGGTCCTCGGACAACGTTCTATAAAATGGATTTTTATAAAAAGTTGTTGACATGAATTCATAACTTCAAATACTAGATTATGGGCAACAACTAGGGAAAAGCAGCCTTACTCTATAGCACCAGATTACTAAATAATATTTAAACTTATGAATGAAAAAAAATTCCTTTGAAATGAATGTATTCAGTACAGAAAGAGTGAGGAACAGTCAGTCTAACGTCAACAGTGCCTAATAGAGCAAATCGTATTAATTCTTTCCATTTTCTGTATTTACTAATTGTAAGATTGCAAAAAATTAATGTAACATAATTGGAAGTACTCACACTTTGCCCAAGATATTTTCACTGTCCTTGCCAATGTCACGTTGCGTAAAAGATAAAACTCTAGAAGGTAATGAATTTAAGAAATTAAACTTGGAGGAGACCCGATAATAATCGAATCTGGACTGGCAAAAACTCATATATTTGATGGAAGGGAATTGGTAAGAAGAATTACGTGCTGTTAGCTGTACCAATAAAAACCAGAAAGTCCAAATTGCGCGGTATGCAGTTAATCATCCGTGAATGTGAATATGGTTTGGAAATATTACTCATTAGATGCGTGAATTTATTGATTATATCCAAGCTGATTAATTTTAGAAACTTTTTGAGAAAAGGATACCCGGTCTCTTTCCCGTGGGTGCAGAAGACGGAGCGTGGCGCTGAACCCCTACTCCCTCTAGCTCTGTTTTCGAATATGGGTAAATGTATACCTTTGCCTCACATCTGTGACTGCTGGGCATGTAACGGGTCAGTCTTCACTCAAGTGTTTACATTCGTCTGCATTATGTCAAGCAAGTTCTCTTACAAATGTAATAAAATGTGCAAATTGTTTGTGGCTGTAAATACTTATTTTAATTTCGTGTAATGTGCTTTTACTCGTCCGCGTCGGATGCACCACCTTCCTACCGAATATGGCGCAATCCGAAGAGTGTGATCGCGAACCCCGAAATGGGAGGCCATGACACTGAACCGGGGCGGAGCGCCATGCGGGGGGACAAAAGCGATTTTACATTAAAACAATTTTGTTAAATGAAATATATAGGGAAATATGCAAGTCGTTTTCTTTGAATATTAATTAAAACTATATAGACCCATGCACCATATTTTAACATCTTTCCATCTCTATACATCAATCCGTCTATGTGCACATTTTTATTCCTCTTAACTGCAGTGTGTACTGTAACAGATCCATACACTTGAGGTCGGACCAGTGCACAAGCCACGTCAAGATGTCAACCCTCATATCACAGTCGCGGTTCTTTTTGTGGGTGCCTTAACCAAAAGATTTTACATGCATCGGTCTGTGTAACAAAGTGTTGACACACGCTGTCATTCCTCTTCCGGTGTTCATTGGTGTGTCTTCATCCTACGTTTCTTGCATTGTGCTGGCGGAACACATAGCGTACGAATATTTTGGTACAAAGTATAATAGAATTAAGATTATATATATATATATATATATATATATATCGAAAGAGAGAGAGTATACTGAGTAACTATGGAGATAATTTGAAAATATAACGTGGAAACAGTTTTTAGTTAATGCATAACGGAGGTAAATATATACTAACATTGAGGTGCCGAAACTTGTAGGAGCCAAAAAATAAAATGTAGCTGTGGTCCATGACTGGGGTGCTTTGTTCATAATACTTTCAGTCACATTTGTGGTACACGGCAAAAATTTATTATCGAGGACTTGCGTTGAGTTAGGCCTATATGTGATAAAGTTAAGTAAAAATCAGTCCCATTACAGGCCCGGAGGGGCCCACAGGGTTCCAGGAAGTTAAGGTTCCCAGATTTCGTGACAACGGCACAGGATGGTGGTAAGGTTGTCAGCCTTACGCACCGGCCGCATTTACCCCCAGGAAATGCTCCTGGTGCTCATTTCTGTTAAGGGCTGAATCGACCCCAAGGCCATGGTGCGATGTCAATTATGTCAATTAAGGATCCACTGACACCGGCTGGGATCGAACCGGCGACCTTCCGATTTGTGGCACAGCACTTAACCACTGTGCTACCGCGGTCCCCCGATAAAGTTAAGTACGTCGTAATATTCGAAAGCCGTACATTAACCTTTTGGCGCCGGAATTATTCTTTTTAATTTTAGCACATCCTGTATATAAAATGTGATTAATACAGGAACTAAATACGTTAGAATTATGAAACAAATTGGATTTTGAAGAGAAAAAAACGGAGAGTATATACCATGTTAAAATATTCAGTACCTATATTTGTTGAATAAATATATAAAATGCAACTTTAGAGGTTAGCGGTGCGGTACGACCACTATAGTTGACATTAGCCGTCAAAAGATTAATTTACGAAACGTCAAAATATACTTTAAATCGTTGGGTAATGTTGTAGGCTAAAAAATATCGTTGTTTGTGCAGTCACTTAGAATGTGGCGAACTGCGGGAATATCCTTGCTTGATTTGCTTTGCTTAATAACATATGTCTGTGAGTCAGTCTATAATCTCCAATCTGTAGACAAGTGACGATATCTTCTCTACGGGTGGCCTGTACAATCATCCTCACGTACATTATTTGTGTGTCGCTCTCACTTATTCTTAGTTTAATAAATAGCACGGAACCCAACACTTTTGTGAACTAAATGTAAGCTAAAAAATTCCGTATATTCTCTCTCTCTCTATTAGTTAGAATGGCACATAATTGTGAATATATCTGAACATTGGACAGTACAGCATTTCAGTGACTCGAGTGATTTTATTTGAACTCTTAGTGCAAATGGTGTCCAGCTTGGAGATGAAATTATTTCCGCGAAGCAGTCACTTTGTAGACCCTTAGCTGGCGATGACATTCCACGTCTAACACGCAACACAGAATGCTTATTGCTATGTTCACAAGAGCTCACAATTAGTTCCTATGTTCGTGGTGAAACTAATTTAAGCAGGATAAATGTTTTTGTTGGGCTCAGTCCGGTAAAGGAAAAGAATTTTTTGTTTAGACAGCCTGATAAAAAGCACAAAGCTGTACACAAGGTAGAAATGACAGGGGAAGGCAAACTAACATAAAATATGTCATTTTTTATGACTTGCTTCCCTTTCCTGTTTTCTTTATTCCATGAGTAAAGCAGAGTCTTGAAAGAGACTAGAGTAGAAGGGTTCTTCTTCCGCAAACAAATCCTAAACGCAACGCTGTGATCGTGGGTCCATAACCTCACACACAAAGAAAATTCTCTTTCTTCTTCTAAACATAAGACAGCCGATTCGTTGCCGTTACACATTGCAACAGAAAGTTTTTGGACACTGACATGGAATCAATATCTGACGTCCCTGAAAACAACGCGATTTCCGTAAGCAGAAATCTCTTAAATCTATCGAATTTCCATTTTTTTTTTTTACTTGTACTATTAGTTTCTTTATCGATGCTTGTGCTTTTCCAATACCCTTTTGTCATAAACTGGGAACAGTTTTTCATAATCCTCAGTGCTGTGTCCTAATGGAATTGCCCTGTTCACCCGTCTCCAGTAAGGGGTGATGTAATGTTATTTTACTCGTTTCAGCACTTAGCGATGGAGCCTCAGTTTCCACCCACTGTGACGCGACGGCGATGCAGGCTGGTTATTGTTTGTACTGATGTAGTTCTTACGTTCATTCATCTACTACCACCAGTTATGCATTCCGTCCTATTAAATACTTGCTTCCATCATACATACACAGTTCCTTGCTTGCTTCCTTCCTTCCTTCCTTCCATTCTATCTTCCTTCTTGCATTAATTAATTCAGAATTTACTTACTTCTCAGTCCTTGTATGTCATGAATAATTTGTACGACGGATTCAGGAAGAGATAACAACGTTAAAATATTTCGAACGAGAAACTGTGAGTAAGGAATTAGACACCTTTTTTTCGTTAACCCTTACCCTGCTAACGTGGAGAATATGGTGAGCTCTTAACAATGCCAGCAAATGGTAGATTGGATTTAATTCGGTGTTTAAAGGTTTAATTTGCACTCATACGAGGATACTAGCCTCAATGCTACCTTATCAATTATGAATTTCCGAATGTTTTTTTTTATAAATTCGCCAGAACACAATCAGACTACCTGATACTTGTCGGAAGATAAGTCATTAATATAAACGGCTCCAACAGGTTCGCAGTTAATGATCTTCTTCAATATCTGTATACATCCATATATGAAGAATATGGTTGTACACATGTATTTCAATAACATTAATGTGAAAAAAAGACAATACGAATATTCCTCTTTTTAAACAGGAAACAAGTAATATGACAGTAATGAAAGCATACTATATCTTAATGCTTCATGTTGATTTAGTGCCGACATCAATTTGTTGGTGACGGTACAGTCACAACATATATTTTAGCTCTCTTTAAAAGTTTTCGGTGTATTTTGTCTCATTATTCTGTCTTTTTAGTTTATCATATTCTCGTGCTAAGGCAGGAATTGCCTTTGGATCAATCTGTGATTTTACTTACATCTGCAAAATATCTGAAGTTCTAAATATTAACCATTAGATACCTTAAATAAACATAAGAGATAGTTACGAAACGAAGCTTCCAGGTTACGAAAGGTACTTTGCAAAGCCGGTTAGTAAATAGTGTTTAGGGAAATAAATAAATAGGGAAATAAAATATTAAAGGCGGCAATGTATGTGTTAAGTGCTCTGTGCTTCAACTGGTTAGAACTTATGCTGTGGAAATATTTGTTGCAATAATGGCAAAAGATGTGCTCGTATGCATACGTACAGAAAAAATATACATTTATATAAAGACTTACTTCTCATTCTGTTGAAATAATGGTACAAAATTCTTTAAGGACTAGACAAATTTCCTTGTGGTAAGTCATATAATACTTTATGTACTGCATGTAATATTTTATGTATTGCAAAAACGACGAGGAATAATTGCAGTACTTTGTTTGCAAAGCTAAGATGGAAGCGACGACTTGGGAGACCTAAGCGCTGATGGCAGGATAGTATTAAAATTGATATTACAAAAGTAGGACTGACTACGTTGAAGGGATTCATATGGCTCATAATGTAAAACAGGGGCGGGTTCTTGTGAATGTGCATATGGGCTTTCAGCTTATATTATAGGCGGAAAAAATCGGGGTAAAATGACGAAAAATTAGCTTCTCATGACGAGCTTTTTTCTCTTTGTTTGCTATAAATTCTAGTTATAATGTACGTGGTATAAACCTAACGGAATTATGTAGAAATATTTGTTTTGAACGCACTGACATCCCGTTCATAGACGAACACAATATGTTGTATATAATTGTACATTCGTAATGCAATAAGGACAACTTATAAGGGGAAACCAGGAAATGTGCACGTCCCTCAACATTTCTGTTAGCTTATAATCATTGTTAAGGTTGACAGTTTTATTAGTGCATGCAGACCATGAATAATGGTGCAGTGAGAGAGAGGCTCAAGGCTTAGAGGAGCGTGACCCTGATTACAGGCAACCCTCAGTGTTATGAACATGCACATGAACAATCCGAATTTAGAAGGAAGCTTGCTGCCATCGATCCGTTTCCAGAGAACAGACTTACATCGACCGCAGTGTGGATACTTTTGTTCTTGTATGTTAAAATCTAATCACTTCTGAAACGCCAGCATAGCATAAGAGATGTGTCACCTCCATGTTCTGGGATCTCTAACACAAAAAAATCCAATTCAACAGGCACCGCACACTTCGTTGATTGAATTTATTATGTCAGAACTTGAACGAAATCTCGACTGCCTAGAAACTTCATTATAAGTACAGTTTCGTGTTTATTGACTGAACTGTTCGTCTCTTGGCATGAACTTCAGTATCTTACAGTCTCTAGTGTAATAAAAGTAGGAACATCGGGCCTTGGTTTGGATATATAACAAAACGAATGATAAAATTTAGTTGGTTTTCAATTCACTGCACTGTGCGTGGAACAGAATTTGATATTACTTGTTCGCAGGTTTTTCATATATGTGAAGCATTAATGAGTAATTTTAGTATTTTAGTGCAACCAATAAATATAGCCGTCGGTAAATGAAATTTCCGCAGAAGGAAATGAAGAAACAAAAATGTCATTTGCATCTGTATTTTTTGCCGTACAAGAGACACAGTGGTACAGTCTCGTACATTTTGTAGCAAAATATAAGAATAAGCTGGTGTTGACTGATCGACGATGCTGATTGTAAAAACTGTAGGTAAGAAGTACCAAAAGTAGCTTTTATTATCTTGTCTTCGTACTTATTTATGCATGACGTAAGATTTTGCATACCAATTACTAAGCCGTTTTAAATAATGACACAATTTAAGTGACAATCAACTTGTATTCTCTAGTCAAACATCATGCACAGTCACTAAACTTCAGTTCTGTCCTTATTCATTAAGCTATGTTCAATGTTATTACAGTTTACGAACCACTCAAACAATTATCACGAAACTAGAAGTGAAAAATATGTCATTTAGTTACTGGGTGACGGAATTTATTCCAGACAGACACTGAAGCCATTGTCTGTATGGAAGTAATGGAGCCAGCACGTTCTTCCGAAAATTCGGTGTTGTTAGCTCAGGAGATACACAGTGTCGAATTCATAAAGGCTGTTATTTGAACATGGGCCTCTTTAGGAAATACGTGACCTGAATTCTTGTTAAAAGCATTTATTGAAAGAGTATATGAAGGTTCCAAGTATCCAAAACTATGAAGAATTTTCCGTTCAACTTCTGTTTTACAATAGGCCTATGCCATTAGGTAAACGCTGACAAGCTTTTCTGCGTAAAGCTAAAAGGCAAAGGTATCCCTGTACAGATCTGGACAGGCCCTCAGGTTTCGAGGAGTTTTAGGCACCCACGATTTCTAGAAAACCGACACTTGAAGGTGGTAAGGTTGTCATCTCTGCGCACCGAACGCCTTTACTCCCCAGGAGATATTTCTGGTACTCATTTAACAAAGAAATTTCTCGTATAAATGAATAAAAATTCATTTTTGGCGCGTTCGCAAAATTACGAAACGCGATTACTAGCTTCCTTATGTCTGCATGTCCGTCCGTCTGCTCGTATGGAACCACTCGGCTCCCACTGGACAGATTTTCATGAAATATGACATTTGAGTATATTTCGAAAAACTGTTGAGAAAAATTCAATTTTAACTAAAATCGGAAAAGAATAACGGGTACTTTACATGAAGAAAATGTACATTTTTTATCCTATTCCGCTCATATCTTCTTAGGATGAGATATGTTTCAGACAAAAGTTGTAGAAGAAATTACAACACACGTCTTGTATTCCGTAATTATTTTCTAAATTCTTACCGTTTATGACATAATGTGGAAAAATACTGCAGAGCGGGGCAGGACACGGAAGACAACATGGCGCACGCGCATTGCATGCTGGATAAATAAGGCTAAACACACACAAATTCGCACACTCACAATATGTAACATGGATTGCTTTTCCACTGCAACAATATTTGCAATAACGTGCTTCATTATTACGTTATACGTACATTGCTGTCTTGTCTATATACATCGTGTACCGGATAGTTACATAAACGTCACAAGAAATAATTGGTGTGTGTCTTCTGGAACGTAACTGTTTCAGTCCGAATGATAACTGTATACACTGTACTGTCTACTGCAACAGTCATTAAATGAGCATTTTGCCACAATTTTTTTCCTAATTTCATACAAATCTCACAATAAGCACTAATTATTTACCTCATCAACATTATCCAGTTTACTTCTGTAATTAATAATATTAATGTATAAGAATTTGCAAGTCTGTATGTACAGAATGAGAAGTTGCTCATTTGTGTTGTAAACTGAGACTGTGTATCAGATTACCAATTGAGAACGTCGTTAAACAAAACACTCTTCTCTGCCTCGCCATTTCCCTTAAATTAATGTACTCACAACTCCATTGCCGAACTTTCTGACCCCGCATGGGAGCGTAGTTGTGCTGGCTGTCTGGGCAGTGACCACAGTAGAATTCTCGGTGGTGAAGATCGAAGAAATACCGGGGTTCTGGACCAAGTTCCCGGCGTCTGCCGTCCGGTGTTTGGAACTCCTGTGGTGTTCATAACTACGCTCTTCCCGCACGAGAATTCTGGAGTCTGCAAAAGACATTTGAACAAAAAATATCGAGTCAGTCTTCGAAACAGTCTTCTGTCCAAACAGAATTTATATCTAGTTACTTCAGGAATAGGATATCATGTTGTGTTGGGTCTGAGCGACATCCTGTGGGAACGATCTTAGCGGTGAGAAACTTAGGCTTCATGAATATCATTCCAGAAGTCCCTGTTCTAATCTGAATTTGTCTCTGCACCGGAGCAGTGAAACCAAAAATCAATTAAGAGAGCGCGCGAATCCCCCCCACCCCTCGGCCCCAAACAAGGGAAGTTAAGGTGTGCAACTCTTGCTGTTACCAAAGAAGAAAAGAGCACCAAAGAGGCTGGGCTGGGATATTGTAGTCGGTATAGCAACTCATTACGGGCTGGACGGTCGGGAGATCGAATCCTGAGAGGGGCTAAACTTTCGGCACCCGTCCTGACCGGCCTTGGGGCCCACCCAACTTCCTGTACAATGGGTACCAAGTTTCTTTTCCGGGAATAAAGTGGCTCGGGCTTGGCGTTGACCACCAACTCATCAAGTTTCGAGGTTAAAGAAAGAGCAGAGCGATACAATTACCTCCCTCTGTGTCTTCATGGCACGTTACCTTTCACCTTTTACCCCATGTAAAAATATACATGCAATTATATTATAACAAAGGTAAATAGGACCACAAGGATAAAACAACCAAAGTAAGTAACTGTGAAAAGACAGAAAGAATTCATTCACTTGACAGGGTCTCTAGGCAACACAAGCAACCAAGCATCCGACTGTAATTTTGAATGATCACTCCAGCCAACCGGGAGCAACATTTTTTACTTGATTAGACACATCCGCCTGTGTCGAGAAACACACGGGTCCGAGAGTAGGGATCGAATTTAAATGTCAAGGATCGAAGCTTGTCATAAATCCTACAGCAGGGGCTCAAGTTCAAACCTGGCAACAGATTATCTGCCTGAATATATTCGGGATTTCCTCACTTTCTCCTGAAAAATTTCACGTTTCTTTCATTGAATGGTTTACAAACTCATTTTTATAACGATACTTCTGATTCAATGAGCCTGGATTCTTCATTAATGATAGTGAGTTGGATATGAGATGATTCACAAAGAAGTCTTTGATCGATTCCCGGCAAAATCAAGAGATTCTTTCTCTTTTTAAAGCTTCCAGACCAGCCCGGTGCCCATTTAGCATCCTACTTACTGGGTTTCCAACACGCTTTTTTCGGACGTTAAGCGACTGGGAGGTGAATCTGACCACTGATCTCAATCCAAGTTCGAATTTAAGAATAAATGGAGCCATACTTCCACCGCCCTTTTCTTTTTTAATCCGGACCTGTCGACAGTTATCAGGACTAGGGCCGTTGAAATTTTCCTTGAATTCTTCAGGTTTTGCACATAAATTTCCCTTTAATCTTCTTATAGGTCTGGACAGTTCCTTCAGCGTCCTTCTCACCCCACAATTTTCTTGTCATGAGTCATGTTATTCTGCAGACAAAGCTGAATTTACGAGGATGAGGGTGGAAGAATTAATCTGAAATTTGTAGGTACCTCCTTTAACCCTCATCCTGCTAAAGTGGAGAATACGGCGAGATCCTAATAATGTCAGCAAATGGCAGATGGGATTTAACTCGGCGTTTAAAGGGTTAAATTATGGGTGTAACATCTCCAGTTGGAAAAGTGTCGCGAAGTCATCAAAACCAAACACAGTGATCCAAACAGTTCTAAAGTTATTCAGGAGCACTGTTCTTTCTATGGACACTGATCGATGTATATTATTAATGCACTGTGTTCGTAGACTGACTCTAATTCCATCCTCAAATGCACACATAACTGGTAGGTCTCTTAGAGAGAAATAGTCCCATTCGCTGGGCCCAACGTCTTCTACAAAGTACTTCTTCAACCGTAAAATATATATTGAGCAATGTCCAGAGGTAGAAAAGTGCTTCTGAATATTACGCACTATCGTCAAAGCCTATAGAATCACACCAGCGCAGTGCTGTAAAAGGTCCATTCTCCGTAAATGTAGTTGTCAGGCTATAACATTTTACTTGGGCTCGACTTACTATAAAGACAGGGCTAGGCGTACTGTCAAAAGCAATGTAAAGGTCTGTATTTCTTGTCTGCAATATATCGATGTCTCCTCCCATAACTATTACGTAAACATTTCAAGCTACTGGAGGTTAACAACAAGTATTAACAATTTTAGGTGCATGAAACCGTGTGGACTACATACATACATATGTTGCTGTGACCGTAATTCCGTCCGTCTATACGCATAAAGCAAAGCCAGGACCACTAATCGGAGTTTCATAAAGTTTGATGTCTGGGACTTCCGTAACTTCCTATCTGTTTTCATTTAGATCGGACCATTTTAGCGACCAATTTACACCATACCAACAAATTTACTGCACGAAAATCCAAGAACTTCATTTGCTGTTTCTGTGAGTGAAAAACATTTCCAACAAAACTTTATGTGTAAGAATCAAGGACGAAATCTTCTTCCAGTATTCTTTTCCATATATTTTTCCATTTTCCAGATAATTAAACACAACTGCTGCTATATAGCGACTAGTTATTTATTTTGAACTTGTATATTCAGCAATCAAACAAAACAGTAAGAAGATTAAAGGTTCTCGTGTTTTGAGTAATAATTAAAACGAAAGTTCCTCCGCATTGAATACACTGAATGTACATAAGTATGCGTCTAATTAAAATACGTTCGAATGTGCTGCAACGAAAGTTATTAAAATTTAAGCCATCTTCCTTTCAGAAAAAAATGGGAGTGAAAGATTTGGAATTGTTACAACGTGCAAACATTTCCATTTTTTTTAATACTTTCTTCATTAAACTAGTGCCGCGAGTTTGAGAAAGATTGAGTGAATAGAGAATAAGTCCACAATGTGAAGAGTGACAAACCAAACCTTTCTTTCGGCGTAATCTGGGGAAACAGAAAATTTTTTTATGTCAGACATATTTCAAATTAAAAATGTTGCCTCTAATATTCGCCTCACTTGTACTGTCCAAATCACGTGTCAGAAATTCTAAGTACCACTACACTCTTTTTGCTGGCGAGAACAGATTTTCATTTTTTCGGTATTGAAAACCATTGTACATCTATTCCTCTATTTCTTGCAATTTATTAATATATTATTTATTATTTACCATAGGAATGCATCGTTTTAGACTAATTTAAGTATAAGCAACGAAGAAAAAATAAATTAACAGGATAAAATAAATATTCAACCAGCCTCTTTAGGGTTCATTTCAATCCTTTTTTATTTTAGTTTGAGCAGTAAGCACTCATTTTGTTAAAGGTGTTCTTAAATTGGATTTTATTTAAATGTTATAGGCATCACAGAAATATTATTAAAGAGAAACATTTTACTTCAATTCAAATTTAATTTAAAATATTTTTAACATAGCAGATCAAAATAAATCGCGATATCTAAACTAATATTCAACATTCATCGTATCTTCACATTTTATAATTTTTCTTTCATATATTCTGTCTAAAAACGTAAAGATTAAAATACAAACTCTGTCAGTTTCTTTCTTTTGGATGCGTTAATGGCAAAAATCACATGTATAGCGTCGAAGTTAGGTGAATGAATGATAATACCGACAGGAAAGGTCTTATTACTTCGAGAAAAACTCGTCCTTGTGTCATTTTCTTGACCATAGTTCCCACAAGGACTTTTGCTGGTATTGATCCCGGGCTTCCGTGAGAGGCCAGGGACTGACGGCGTGAGTCGTGGCACCGCAATTTGTCATGTTGCTTTGTCTGGTTATTAAACTTCTTGTCTATACGAAACGAAGAACGTAGCCTGAGGTTTTCTTATATACGGTGCTAAGAAAAATGCTTAGACCTCAAAGGAGGAACAGAATAATGGAGAAATTAACATGAGTGGAACGTCATGATTTAGACTCCTCGCGAAATATGGTTAGAATACCCATATCTAGGAAAATGAGATAAGTGGGTTATATTGCATATATGGGAGAAAAATTAAATGCCTACAGGAATTTTGTAGAAAAACTTGAAGGGGAATAAGGTGGAGAAGATGGGGAAGTAATAGGCCTATTGACGCCAGTGTTACAAAAATGGGACGCAATGGATTCATGAGGATCTGAAGAGGGATCAGTGGCGTGCTGTTGTAAACTCCACAATGAATCTTGTAGCATCTTGTGACAGTGTACAACAGTATTGTTAAAATAATAATAATATAGATTCACTAACGAATTACACTTTTCAATGAGGTTATTTATTATAGAGATGATATGTTTCAGCTAATCGCCATTACCAGATATAACATATATATAGCTGGCAAAATTTACAGGCAACATATCTTAAAACAAAGAAAAGATAATAGGCAAAATACAAAACTGATAAAAATGATATAAATTACTAAATGTAAAATATTGCATATAAAATGATTAAAGCACGTGTCAATGAGTAATAACTGAGTACATAATAAATACAAATATTGTATGTTGAAGGGATAAACTACGTGTTAATCAGTACTAACTGTGTGAAAGTCATAAACTTACAACATGCAAAGGCATGACTTCGGTAGGCAATTAAACATGAAAATCTTCACAATTAATGCTGACAACGAACACCACAGAAACAAAAATACTATCATAGATTTTGTTCTTGATGCTTTTATAAAGACTGGTGTATTACAGGAAACCTGACTCTTTCTTTCGCCTTGAATTTTTTCAATGGCGAAGAGATAAATTATTTGTGACAACACACCACAGTCCCTTCTTACAAAATACATGAATAAAAACGTCAGAGACGAATATAATTAGTTTACATTTTCATGTCTGTCTTGTCTCGTACACGTGGATCAGGTTTCTTACTTTACGTGTACATTATTTATTTGATTTAAAATAACTCAAATTTCCTTTGTTTCTTTTACATAAGCATGAATATTAGAGTCTCGTTACAAGAGACGACAGTTTTTTTTTCTTTTAACACTAAAACTGTTACATAAATAATTCTGAATGCGTAATGATGTATTTATGAAAGAAAGAAGGAAAAGCAATTACAGAAGTTAGTAGCGGGTTTTACATTTAGTATCGAAACAGACAGAACCTCTAATGAAAACTGCATGTTCTCTCACTTTTCTGTGTTAGCAGAAAGTACTTTAGTTCATTCTTTCAGCAAGATTTAATAATAAACCTTAAAGAAGCAGTGCGATTGGTGACCTTGAAATTTGAGTGCATTAATGTCAATTCCTACAATTAAGCAAGATCCTGATTTATTTTCACTAACTTCCTACCCATGTACGTATATGTCGTTGAGATACTTTCAAGTATTTTCTTCACATCTGCTCGATCTTAAAAGTGCTGGCCTCTCAAACTGAATTCCCACCAAAATGATTTACGCATTTTTGTACCCCGTCTGATCTCCAGCATTACACCATTTTATGATTAATTTCACTGGCTGTCTTATTCAAAAACGCAATATGACATCGAAAATGGCCCTTCACAAAAATAAATTATATATGTCAAATATATCAGTAACATACAATTCCACAAAAGTGTAAGAAAGGGCTCTTAAATGTGAGGATGATCTGATGTTCGGAGCTGGATGGAGGTGACTCAGAATCGCATGTAATGGCGGACGTTGATATTAGAAGGTCCGAAAATGCAAGTTTTAATCCTAGAGTGTTTGTTAATAACATTCTGCCCCTCCTTGCTTCACTTCCTCTTATTTAAATGCAAATTAAAGTGCAGTTACTTTATTTCATCGGCCTCTTTTCCTTTATATAAGCGTTGTGTTGTAATTCCGTTGGTAAAACCACATTTTAATTAAGAAGCAAAGCCAGAATGATGCGCATGTAGATTATGTTGCATGTGAAACACACTTTCACTTTTCAGAAGCTAAAACAGAACGTCTTTAATTTCTTTTTATAGAAGCAAAGGAACTGACTTAAACAGGGACCAACTGAACGCTGACTGAACTCAATAGATGAACTGATTCCTGAAGATCTGCAGTGCGTAGGAATGCTGTAGCCCGTATATATTTGTTGCGTCTCTGTTCAGATGTTATTTTCGGATCCTGTCCAGTCGACGAGAATAACAACCAGTTCAGATTGCTCCGCATCTGTCTTCTACTAGGTCTAATTCAATCGGTCCATGATTCTTGAATTCAGGTTTAATCCAACCAGTGAATCAGCAATTCTTAGAGATATTCAAAAGTTTCTGTTTCGTGATTAAAATTTCTAATTAAGAGTCCATACCACTTCCGATTTTCGAATTTTGTTTTAGGTACCTGTATTTCAACTGGACGGTCCCTTACTTTTCATCTATTATAGGACCACTCGCATTGTATGATGGATTTCCGTTTATTAGAGAGTATGTACGAAGCTGATTTATGAAAAATAACCTTTCAAGAAAAATGCCTTCAACTCTCCAATGAATTAACAAAAAACCGTTGTATTTTTTTTACCGCACGGGTAATTAATTCCGTAAAATATAGAATAACAATTTATGAACAAAATTAACTGCGGCAGACATATGTTTGAGTTACCCAGACTCTGAGTTGGTTGTGCAGGACATCGTGCATTTTTTTGTTCTTTTACTGACTTATATATTTATTTTTTTTAATATAAGATGCCAATAGTACTAGTAATATTCTCAAATCTTCAATTAAACATTACAATTTTTACTAGCTATAGACTGTTAGATACGTTTGGCCAAAAGGTTCCAAGGCTTTCGGCTTAAATAGCATAATAAAAACGAGATCCAATGACTGGCTATTGGATGGAGGATCGGCGTGTGATATCCGACAAGACCAAGGATTTTGCTTTTCGTCATTTGTTCAGCCGCATGTGCGGTAGATAAGCAACCGGAAAGCAAACTGGCCGTTAAATAAATCATTCTGTCTTAGCCAGTGCGGGGGTGATTCTCTGAGTAGGGCGACGGCAGCTTCCTTCCAAATTCTTACCTCTTCACCAGTCATGACTACACTCTCATGTCATGAGAGGTGAGTTGCTTGCAGCAGTGGAGGTGGAGCCTTCCGATTCCTCAGAAAAGCTGGCAATTTTACACCATATAAAATAATCGCGGGCCTCTTGCTGTGAAAATCAGTCATGGATTCCAGGGCAGTCCGTGTAGGATCTGTCGTGGACATAGTCGCAGTGGGTGACATTTTTATCCAGGTACTTAATATTCTTCTGTCACTAAAAGTCCACCATCTCTCCGTGACAATATTTCACTCACCTTCCATATATATTTTTTCTTTGCAACTGGCAGTGTCTTTAGAGAAAGCACTTCTCTGTGTGTGTGTCATTCTGACACAGAATCACATTCCCAGATCGCATGACGCTACCCAGCATTAACTGTTAAAACAACGTCCTTAAAACCCGAAGACTCAATCATCCCCTTATGTAGCTTATTCTCTTTATGTTAGCATGGCTGTGTTCTAACGACTGTCGTTACAAGGTCGTTATTGATTTTATTAACAGAACTTCCACAGTGAAGACAGTATATGTTGCGCTAGTCTGCTATGTTTGACACTGCAGTCTGCCTCTTCCGTTTCCTGCCCACGTGGAGCCAAATCAACAATGAATTATTTAGATTAGTAGAAATATTTCCAATCATTCTGTATTCAGGTTTTTGTAATAAGAAGATTAATAGCAGTCAGTCATTTCATGCATAATTAGTAGGCCAGCTCCAATTCATAGCCAACATTTTTTGTTCAGTTTTATCAACTTTTCACAATATCTGTGATTTAAAGAATGCGATTGGCAACAACCAGCCTCACTGGCTAGGTACGAAATGTAGCCTAATTAAGTTGATACAATTTAAAGGGAAAAGAAACGTAATATTTGTGGTAGTATTTCATTTGAAGTGTCTGATTATAGATGGGGATAACGTAACGCGTAAGTAGGCTTCAGAATGGGATGAAGAAAACATAACCTTCAGAAAATGTCTTACAGCAAGACAAATATCTCACGTGTAAGCGCTTGTTCATTCTTCAGCAAGTTAAACTTTGAAGAATGTGTTTCATCTAAGTAATATATTAAATTTTGTTTCGTAACTCACAGTAAATACGTCGCTTCTTCATTTACAAAACCGTTCGATAATGATGGTAGAGAATAGTCACTGCTGTTTGAAGAATCATAAGAAATTTGTAAAAAAGTCTTAGAGCAAAATAAAAATATTTTGTAAAATCAAATCAGGTAGAATATATTGGCCTTGTAACCACTGTACTTTAAAGGGTTAAGCAGGGTATCATGGTGGTATGAACACCGCCATACATCGGCCTTAATCCAAGCCAGAACAGGCATTCTTCAACTTTTCGCGGTTTAACTCACTTTCATTAGGGTACGTCCCAATGCTCTTTATTTTCGTTCTTTGAAATAATTCTACCCCAGAAAATGCAACCTGAGTAATTAACAGCATAATAAAATAACCTAATAAGTAGCAGAACTGGTTGCATTTAAGAGTTCTAATTTTAAGTGTCTACTTAACTGTTAATGTGCCACTGACGTCAGGAGAGAAGTGTGACTGAGTTGCACAAGACTATGTGATAAATATATTTATTGATTAAAGCGCAACAAGAAGTTTTGCCTAAATATTATTTCAGTTAACTGCTCCTACACAGCACGAGTTTTCAGCCGTGCTCCCAGGTGCCTAAAGGAAGAGCTTGGAGTTTCCAGGTTTTCCTCAAATACATTCCTTAGTGACGAATCTTAATTTTTTGTTTTCTTTGAGTATATTGCCTAGTGTTGTATTCTTATGGTCGATCCCCGTGGCCGCGCGGTCTAAGGCGTGGGTCTGCTTACCCTCGCTTGCTGGAATTGCGGGTTCGAATCCCGCCGGAAACATGAATTCTACTGTGTTTTGTGTTGTGAGTTAAAGGTATCTGCAACGTTTCGACCCTAATCCGGAAGAGCCGTACCGAATGTGGCGTGTCTGTGTGTAACCTTGAAACCTCAACCATGAGGCGGGCTATCTACCATTAAAAAAAGTTCCGAAAAAAATAGAAGTTTTTTTATTATGTGATATATTTCTTTGGAATTGTTCCTGACAAACGGCAGGCACGCGGTGACAAAATTTGTTGGGGCACTGCTCTTAAAGCCGCAAGGTTGAGGGTTAGATTCCCAATTGTGTTATTGAACTTTTTCATTGACATAATCCTTCCGGCTGCACTATAGCCCTAGGGTCGTCGACTAAGCTTCTAACAGAAATGAGTACCAGGAATATTTCTTGGGGGATAAAGGTGGTCGAGGCGTATGGCCGACAAACGTACCTCCTTCATGTATCAACTGTCCTTAAATCTGACAACCTCGGCCTCCCGGAACCCTCAGAGCTTGTCCGGGCAGGTCCAGGGATTGCCTTACCTGCACTAACAAACAGTGGGGCAATGCTAACGGTAATGTTTCAGAGTGAGAAGTGAATAAAATTCTTTAAATTATGACCTAAAAGTTTCATTTAAACTAAAGAATGAAATTCGATTACAAGACTTTGCATTGTGTTCGATTACAATTTAATTTGATTTCAGACAAACATTTAGATATGAATGTATACATTTTTTTAGATTCAGAATCACCAAACATTCATTCACACAGAAAGAACTCCGCTACAAACAGTCTTAAAAACATTATTATACAATATAATTATGCAGCTAGGATCAGATTTTATCAAAGGAAGGTGCTGTATAAATATATTTAAAATGACAATGGAAATTGTGAGAATACTCATTTGAACCAAAGCTACGATCCAAAGGAACTCGAAATTGCGAGTTCTCGTACTGCGTCAGATGAAGGTCTTCGCGAATACTTCCACAGTTTCAGCAATTCTTGTTCTGTGTGTTTTCTCCCTCTAACGAAACCCCGTTCTATGTGCATACGAATAGGTATTTATTTGACGTAGAATGTGTTGTGCAGTTACCGACTAAGACTTTGTAGTGTGACTCGCCTAAGTAAGAGTCTCTCACCCATTCAGCTGAGCGTGACAACAAAACGGTTTTTAATTAGAAGACGAGGAACATAATGCAGCAACCCGCTGTAGTATCTAATCTATTCTACCAAACGCGGTACATCCTAGGTCATCCTATTTCATCGTCAGAAATAATAATAACTTTACTTAAGCAGGAAAATTTATCATACAAATTGACATATGAAAATTGCTTGGTATTTGCTCCCCCCAAAATTATTGGTTCATGTCCACTCAAACTTTGTAATTGTGCAGTGTTCATAAATGTTCAAACGTGGAGTATACGCAGACACGCAAAGGGTAAATATCATGCGTGATTTAATGCAGTAACTTACATTTATAATAAATCATTCCAGCAGAATTCACTGTGTTATATACAATAAATATATCTGCGTATATACAAAAATATCCCATAGGAATTACACATCAATCTTACGACTTACCCGTATGCGAATATAAAGCCAATTTTCCGTATCGATGTCCCATACATAGTTATGTTCTTAACACGGTCTCTTTAACGCATTGCTCAATCTCTAATGGAAAATGTAACATTCTTTCTTGTAACAGTTCCCGTTAGAGCTTCGCGCCAGGGATATGTGAATTTTGTTTACAGACCATGTCCATCCACGGACTTTTAATTAGCTCATCTTCCACAGTCAAAGTCAACACCAGGCTGATGTGAACAAGGTAGGAATTGTATGTACAACTTAACACTGAAGCGATTAGTGATGTTTCCATTTTGGACACTTCTCAAATAACCATACTACTGAATCCATGGGCGTCACAAATTTGTTGTTAAGATTTTTTACTAATATTATAGAACGTTATAATTACGGGGGTAAATTATATTCCTTTAAATACTTACTACATGGACATGTTGATTTTTGTTTTCGTTAAATTTATCGTTCACGAATGTCCTCAAATTTTCAGCCCAACGGAAATTTTTTTAGCTTCTGACACACAAAACATTATATTCTGCAATTCGTAAGTACTTAATCTATACACCAAATTTATAACAGAATTTAAACACTGTTTGCATGTTTTCATTTTTCTTAATTGTGTATAATATACGTTGCAGTAAAATAACGATAACTCCACAAGGAAGTGACCTCACCACAAGAAGTCTTCCTGACTGATGGCTACGTAACATAGAAACAAGTTTCAATCTACAGTATGCGGTGAGATATTATTACGTAATTATAATCAATAATATAACAATTATTAAATATTATAACTACGTATTTTTTCCTTAATTGACCGTCATGCAAAAAGCATATTGATTTGAAAGTTTAATGCGCTAGAGAGCAATCAGTATTAATTAGTACACGTTTGTTTAATTATTCTTAATTACGCTGCATATAAGTCGAGTCTGCTTTGCACCATATTTTGTTCGATGCTGTATGGCCTGTCTGGATGGCGTAGTTACTTCGTAAAGGACAAGTTTTTCCTAAACAAAGTGTTTGAAATTAAATATGTGTTTTGATTTTCTATAGAGATATGATCTAAAACTTTTTTTATTTAAGGCGAATTCAGAGACATATTATCATAAACGTACTTACTTCGTCATATACAATGCCTGACATTTTGTTCTTCAGTTTTAGCAGAACTTGAATTTTCTGTATTGATTTGAATTACACGTCCTAATATAACTGTACACAAGTCCCTGCAGTGGGAGTCGAGTTGCCCCACGTGGATGGACGGACAGTCAGACAGGCAGACAGACCTGACGAAGCTACCTAACAGTCTCTTTTCGCAACTTTGCAAACGCGCCCATTAACAACCAGCTCTTTCAGTGCTTATTGTGTGGATTGCAATTCCTAGTAGGAACCGTTCAGAATTCCGGAATTTGGAAAGCCATTATTTGTAATGTATCCAGTTTGTTTGTTAGTATTCAAAACAATGTATAGTGAGTTTAATATAACATCGTTGTAGGTTACATAATTCGTAAGTTTTCATTAACCATTTACAACAATGTCATCTTTGTAACACCTTCTCTAAGATTATTTAGTTAGTTCTACATCTTTGTGAATTTATGAGTTCCTTTTATGTTCAGAATCAGGATACACCACTTTCTGGACTCTCTAACAGCTAATATTATCCCGAAATTTATTTAACCTTTTAAAGCCTACAGGTTACATGATGGACCAACAGGTTTAACTTTCAAGAATTGTACGTTCTGCCCACACTCTATTTATGTGTTTTGTACGTATCTCAGAACAAACGGCGATTTCTGACCCATATAACATAAACTGGTTCGTTTTTATAACCGAGATGAAAAGTGTTTACTGCGCGGTACGAACTGGGTCTTTAAATAAAGCAGACTGCGCTTCGTCTTTAAAGGGTTAAATATTCTTATTGTTCAATCAATTAGCATGTTCAATCACTTTCATATAAACCAGTCAGATAACGGTGCATAGCAGAAAAATAAATAACTCTGTCTGCTGGGATCAATACAAAATACATAAATACGCTCTCAGAGCAGACAGTAGAAATTTTGTATGTTAAACCTGTCAGCACACATTAGTAACCAGGTGGCTTTAAAGGGTTAGGGAACATTATTTTATTTTCCTAATGGCAGATACAGTGACTGTTTATCATTGACCTATGCGACCAATGAAAGTAAAGCGTTAAAATTACAGTATACATAATAAAAACATTCTAAATAATTATGAAAGTCCTAATGATAATAAGTAGTCACAAAAATAGTACTATTAAAAAAACAAAGTAAATTTTCCATCACTTTTGTCCTGGCCTTCCAGAGAACATTTAGTGTTTGGCTTTTAATGGAAATTCGGTGTTTTTCTGTAAATAAGAGATTGAATTTTTAAATATTAATCTTACTTAAATAAACTTCATACAACAAGGCATCTTAGCATTTACAATGTACTGAAAATTTAGCTGCTGGTAATAGCTATATGAATATGTGCTATGTCTAAATTAAGAATTAAAAATAAAACATAATTTCATTTAATCTTTTGGTGCCGGAATTACTTTTTTAATTTTAGCACACTCTGTATATAAAGTGTGAATAATACAGGAACCAAATACGTTAGAAATATGAAACGAACTACATTTTGAAGAGAAAAAATAGAGAGTATATACCATGTTTAAAATATTCAGTACCTATATTTGTTGAATAAATATATAAAATGAAACTTTAGAGGTTAGCGGCGCGGTACGACCACTATAGTTGACATTAGGCGTCAAAAGGTTAATGCTAGCAGACAATCGGCGGTATTATTAATTACACAATTAAGCCTCTATCAAAGCAATACTGACTGTACACTTCAGTAGATTTACTTACATCTGGCTGCCAAGAGATCGATTTGTATCACTGTCACAGTGTATTTCATACTTCGGCTTAATTATTTTGATAACTTTTGACGACAATTAATCCCCACCGAAAATGAATGCTTCAAAAATTTAACTTTAACACATGCATATATTTTAAGGTCACGGTTCCATGCATCATAATTCACTGTTAATAAGAATCCAACTAGAAGCAACTGTATGCATATATTTATTTACTGCAAAGTCACACTACATGTTTCGGGTGTCACAGCACCTATCATCAGGAGTACAAAAACTGTAACCGCAGCCTCCGTTACAGGTCATAATATCGGTACAGCTACTTCACGATCAGGCCACGTTGGAGGGAAGTAGCTGTACCAGTATTATGACCTGTACCGGTGGTTGCGGTTACAGTTTTTAGTACCCCTGATGATGGGTGCTGTGACACTCGAAGCATGTAGAGTGACTTTGCAGTAAATAAATATTTGCATACTGTTGCATCTAGTTGGATTCTGATTAACAGTGGATATACATACATGTATACTATATAGATATATACCTTACTATATGCACAATATGTGTAGTGTACAGATATGTTGTATGCGTCAAACTTTTGTTGATAAGATTCTTATTTTTGGCCTTAGAGTAGGCTATATATATATGTTCATCTTTGTAGTGTAAGAAGTTAGTGGTTCAGATTATACGTACTTGCATACAGAATGCGATAGTACTTAGTTACAGTTATAAAGACTGGGAGATGCATAATTCACTCCTATCGCAACTTGAACATGTCAACATTCGTGTTTGTTTTAAAATATAACGGTTTTTAGGAAGCAGCCGTCATAAAAACTGGCTCCAATGAGCTCTTGAAATACGGTAATGTTCCAATTTGACGTTCAGAGTACCGTGCATCGTGATAAATTCTTATAATGAAAGCCAACGAGAACTAATATTTCTCAGAATTATTTGATAAGGTACTCTACGTGTTTCGGACAGTTTCACTGTCCATCATCAGGAGTATCTCAACACTGTATGCACGCAATAGGTATTTGTCATGCTAGATCTGTTGGCTGTCTGCTAGCGAGGTCAGGATGAAACTGACCACGCTAACAGACAGTCAACAGAACTAGCATGACAAATACATATTGCGTGTATACAGTGTTGAGATCCTCCTGATGATGACAGTGGACCTATCCGAAACGTGTAGAGTACTTTATCAAATAAATCTGAGAAATAGTGCATCTCGTTGGCTTTCATTAATAAGAATACAGTAATGTTTCTTAACCCCAAAAATCATAGTAGTTTTTATGAAAACTGCGCAAACTTAGTGGTCATTATTTCGCACAGTGTTCGTATATTTTACTGTTACTATTTTCCGTATAAACAGCAGTTATTTCCTAACGTCGCCATACGCGGTCAGTGCGATGGCTATGCAGCGGGACAAATGTGACGTACTGTCTGAAATTGTGTATGTCATTCAGATGCAGTTCCTATGTACTGCAGCCCCAGAAGGTAAATGTAAAACAGTCCTGTCACCGTCCTGGAGTGGCCCAGAGGGTTCCAGTAAGTTAAGTTTCCCAGATTTCATGACAACGGCACAGGATGGTGGTAAGGTTGTCAGCCTTATGCACCGGCCGCCTTTACAACCAGGAAATGCTCCTGGTACTCATTTCTGTCAGAGACTGAGTCGATCCCAGGGCCATAGTGCGATCGGAGGGATTTTATGTCAATGAAAAATTCCAATGACACCAGCTGGGATCGAACGTGCGACCTTCCGATTTGTAGCACAGCACCTTAACCGCTGTGCTACCGCGGTCCCCCACTGCAGCCCTACAAACACAAAATTAAACAAAATGCAAAATTTAGCCGCAATGGGCCTACTCAACGTCATTGCCGTACCGCATAATCAAGCTGTACACTTCCTGTGCCTTACCTTTGTCATTTCAGAAATTCTACACCATCCCCAGGCTACCATTGCCAGAAAGACGCGCGAATACAGCCTGGGAAACTTCAAAACAGTGAACTTTTTGTCCCATCCTGAAATAAATGTAGTGCGCCTCACTAAACCGCCTGCTTCCTTTATTTTTTTTTTTTCTTGTTTTCTTGGTTTCTTCTTCTCCTCCTCACGCATGAAAAGCTGGCGCCCATTAAGGCTGGTGTCCGCGTTTAATATACACAGAACTGATACAGGGTGACAGTTATAACCTGTTACTTACACATTCAGAAATTCATCTATCTTAACTTGATGAGTTTTTTTGCGTGTTTCAAATATAATTTATCACATTCAAATTGTAAAAAAAAAAAAAATACAAATTATCAAATACAAAAAACAAATTCTAAAACAGTAAATCCCACGTTAAATTTTCCTGCCGTCCATGCGTTACATCCTTGTCACCTATTACTGAATAGACTATAACGTAGATATAGTACCATCGATTCATTTTCTACACCCAGATCAAATGGAAGTTACTTTTGCCCAAACATATTTCAATACACAAAATCTACATTTATTAAACAGAGTTTGTTACGAGGAAAATTCATCCTCTCGTACACTAGTGGATCGGGATAGCTCAGTCAGTATAATGACTAGACAAATTGTGATTGACTGAGAAAGGCCACTTCTTATCTCGGCATGGTCAGAGATTTTTGTGTTGCATACAGCGTCCGGACTGCTGTACGGCACACACACTTCCACTCACTAGGTGCCAATAGACTAAAACCAACCATAAAGAACGTCCGTGAGGTCAGGTGACAAACCAGCCAAGAAACATATCAAGTACCTCCGGGTTACAGGTACGGTCAGCTTCTTTATATCGGCCTCAGTTACAGCGGATTTCTGTTGAAACGGATCCTTTATTATTCTCCTATCGCGTCACTGTGCTCTATCACAGATACCTCGGTTACACAGGTCTCTCATATCTCAAATTTTCGCTTACATCCGGTTTCTGCAACTTTCCCCAATAGTTAATATTCCTGGGTTATACCGTTTCTAACACGAAAATGGACAGTTCACAATGGTTAACATGTGTTTGCACCGTCTAAAAATCTAAATCTTGCTCAGATTGCTCACTCATCAGAGAAACATGATGAAGGGAAATACATGTTAGTAACATTTGTTTCGTGGAGCGGCTGAGGTGGCTTCTTATCATGAATATGCGATCGAATACCTACCATGAACATCAACAGCTAATATACTGTAAATATTTCAGTAACGTAACGACTTTAGTTCTGCTCACTACACCATATGAGTATCATACAAAGTATTTGTTTGTCATGCTCTTCTGGCCTAGGAAATAAGAACATATCCGGCTTTATTATTCAGCCGTGACAGTTGTCTTCTGTGAATTGATTGTCTGTGATGTTCTGTTTCAATCAACGAATATTTATTCTTCAATTTTGGCTCATACTCCTAGATACTTGGGGACCGCGGTGGCGCAGTGGTTAAGGTGCTGTGCTACAAATCGGAAGATCGTTGTTTCGATCCCAGCTGGTGTCATTGGAATTTTTCATTGACATAAAATCCTTCCGATCGCACTATGGCCCAGGGGTCGAATCAGCCTCTAACAGAAGTGAGTACCAGGAGCATTTTCTGGGGGTAAAGGCGGCCGGTGCGTAATGCTGACAACCTTACCACTATCCTGTGCCGTTGTCATGAAGTCTGTGAACCTTAACTTCCTGGAAACCTCTGGGCCACTCCAGGTCTGTAACGGGACTGCTTTACCTTTACATTTGCTCTTCGATACGTAGCATATTATTGAGTACATAAGTTCTACAAATCAATTTGTCGCGCACTGGCTTCAATTGTTTATACAACAACGAGTCTTAGCTGAAATTGTGTTCAGTTTGAAGAGGAGAGTCTTAAAAGAATTGTAAATATTGAAGCTAGAAAAAGCAAACGTGCATAACCGCTTTTCTTCAGGAAAGCAGAACTGAGATAAAAATAACCCGTTAATGTGTGTATGTACATGTGTTTGCATGCGTGCACTGGCGCGTGCACGATGTCTCTACACGTATTCATGTGCATATGCAATAAAATAGAAACTAAAAGTAACAGAATCAACATTAAAACATAATTTCAAAAGAACTCGTATATAACGGATTTCAGGATAAGCAGGATAATCCTGAAAATACGTTATAACGTAGGCTGATTGTATGAACTGTTTTGGAACACACGTAAATTGTATTGCTTACTGACCCACGCATATAAAAAACATTAAATTAAGTTTATTATGTTTGTTCTGCATTTGTGGAATTTGGAAATTCCAACATCTAACAGGCACTTACCGAACGACCAAACCCAATAATGATCGATATTTGAGAGGACCAGGTTCGAATATGAGCCTGAAAATCAGCTATCATTACTGCTTTCCTAGTTTTCCTCAGTCTCTGTAGACAAATTCAGCGACAGTGCCTCAAGTTAAGCCACGGATGTTCCTTCTACCACCCTTATAATTCACGCTTTACTAGCAATCCTATCATTAGACGACAAATAATCTATGATAAGACACTTTGAAATGAACCATAAAATATATACGCATTCAACTTTTGTCAGTACGAGTATGCTTAAATAACTAATTATCCTTAGTTTTCAAAGCATCGATTGAAATGTCTTCAATGTCATTTTTACTGCGGAACTGGTTTAAAGCAGTTTCTTTCATAATCAGTGATGGGATGGTTTATTCTATGGTGCAGAACTGTTCTACAGTTTCTATTAAATTATATACATACAGGTTCTACTTGCATGCTGAGGCGAAAGATTAAAATATTAAATGATGTGTTCTGGTTCGCTATCTTACTAGTCAACGTTGAAATAAGCTGTGCAAAATTTATCAAAGGATCAAAGCGGTTCCTGTAGTGGAAAGCACTTTGATAAGTGATCTGCAAACGAATGTATGACGTATTTATGAAAAAAGACGAAAATCTAATTCCACAAATTTGTCTCCATTTCGTAGAAAATTTCCGAATTTAGAAACAGTGAGCGTTTTCACAACTAGGCAGCTGGTTGGCAGAAATCATTTGTAAGGACAGAACAGATTATTTCCCTTCGACACCCTACAATACTTTAAACTAGGTACTCACAAAATACCTTTCAATAAACACACACAAACATCAAGACATGTTGCATTACATATATATTAACATACACACAAAATGTCTTACATTCATACGTACATATATTCACCCAATAAACCCAACTAATGCACTAATATTCAAATTATGTATTATAAACACAGTTTGTCGTAATCCCCACATGTTTCGATGTACCTTGATCAGAGGGTTATAGAATATCAACATAGCATACATAAAACGTATATGGATTTTTAAACACATTAAAATTTGTGTATAAAGCTTTTGCAGATATTATAAAATTCGTTTGTAGTAGTGTAGAATTGTCCCATAAAATGGGAAATTTGTAGTTTTGTAGATTTTCACAATGGTTCCGGAATCAATATACAATAACTGTGAAAAGTAAATATGTAATTAAAATTACACATAGTAACAGTAAATAGAATTCATGTAAAAATTTAATGTGCTTAATAATCCATCTATGCTTTTACGTACGTCTTCTTGATGTTCTGTAACTCCCTAAAGATGATAGAGACAGATAGAAACGCGTCGGAGTTTTGATATATTGTGTGTAGAAATATAATTTTAACAGTACTGCGTTTGTTGGTTTTATTGTGTGAACTGTAATTAATGCGCATGAATAACTTTAAGACGTACGTAAATATGTCAAACTTACATACAATTTTTAAGTTGTCGAGGCAAAATTTTTGGGTTATATTTTGTCAGAATTTGGATTTTTCCTTCCGCATTGTGGACAGTTATTATTTACTAACAATCCTGCAGTTCGATGCTATAAATATCCGGTTCATTATCTAAGCCAAGACCCGCATAACATAGTATGAATATTTTAACATATTTTGAAATGCCCCAAATCACATTAGCATTCAATAATATTATAAGAATAGTTTAATTTGCAAGTATGCATAAGCTTATTTTGAGTTCATAAGAGCGTTACTTCGCCTCAGTAAACAGCATATAAAAAGTACGAAACTTAACTGCATGGTGGATAAAAATTAACCTGAATTGGCATGAACACAACTGTCATTTTTTTTTTGTGAAATTTGAAGAAATTTTAAGTTCTACAAAAGGCGAGGTTTTCTGACTACCTTAGCAAAAATTAGTTCCTCAATTAGGAAAACCGTTCCTTGTCTTTATAAGTTTAGCGTGTTGATAGTCTTTCAAAAATTCTTGATAAAGAATAACTTACAGTAACGCCGATTATTGTAACTCTATTTGTAACAAAGTTCATATGTCTTGACTAATCTACGTTGAACTGTCCAACAACTTTAAGATTTTCACAGAATAATCTTAAGTAACAATTCACGTATTTCCGTCACTCTGTCGTCTATTTAGTAATTCAGTGTGAAACTCTGACCTCGAGGTCACAAATCTTTGAATTTTCTCGTCTTCTCCAAAAATCTCTGAAGTGTCTGTAAAGTGATCCACTTATAAATTTAACAACATAAAGATTACTTTTAAGCACATTCGCCTCTCCGAGGAACCAGAACTGGCGTCATTCAAAAACCAATCGCTGACTCTCCATCGAACACAACTACTTTTCTTTATTTTGTTGCAGCTATATATTTCGATCGCACAGAGATACACTCATATATTTTTCATGCAATTTTAACCTTACTTTCAGTATTATATTGATAGCCTGATAATGGTCGAAAAAACCCCAAAATGTAGCTATACCAAGACAAAGAATAGTAGTTGTGTTCAGTAGATATTAAGCGATTTGTTTTTGAGTGATCAACAAACACAGCAGGATGTCCATTCAGCTAATACTGAAGTCGCTCTGTCTGCTCGTCTCTCTGTGTTAATGAAACGAACTGAGAACCGGCGAACGATTTTCTCGAAATTTGGTTTAGGAATTTTTAGACCAAGACCAATGTAGTTAATGTAATAAAACTATAACTGATCTTTTACGTCACAGCGAACATAAATGCATGCCCTTATCACGAATTTAACTCTGTAAATAAATATTTAATCAGAGAAATATATTCAGGATAGACGTTGCAATGGAAATTGAAACAGAAATCTTGACTAGCACACATTTTCGTGAAGTCTTAGGCAATTTTAACGCAATTTTTCCATTTTTAACTTGATCCTGGAATGAACATGTTAAATACGTACGTTCTTTCAGGGTTATCAGTTGTAATCAAGTAGTTCTTTGCTATTTTATAACCTAACCAGTAAATATTTTGAACCTCTTGTCTAAATACATTCTAATGAGCATTTTCGTAACGGGTGTAGTACGCTTTATTAAACTCGTTTGTGCATTTAATTCGGACAAATACTGTAGTATAAGTGCCTGTCTCTTTGATATTAATAATAAACTCATACAATCATGACCACAGTTGAATTGCAGAGAGTGGAATGCCAACTGACGAATTAGTGACAAGCGTCTGTTATCAGATAGCACTCTGCGTTCTAGCGCTAGTAACACTCCACTTCAGTGAACAAGCTACTATGTACGTACACGTTGTACTGTATTTTTAAATCGAAACAAAGCTCAAATATTGAGTTACGAACAAGTTTCAATACACACAATTTGTCCAGCAGAAACCCACTACATACACCGAGCTTTGGTACCAAATTGTAACAAACATCACCGTTCATCGGAGACAAATTGTGTTTAAGTGCAATGTGTAATTGATGTCGTGACGTCCATGCTTATCCACGTGTGGAGTTTGGCACGTTATTGTTGCCAAAGCTAATTGGACGCAAGACTAACCACATCCTAATTACTCACTAGCGCATGAATTGTCTCAATTGTTTCCCGTGCATTTCATGAAATCAAATTAAATACGAACAGTAAGTGTATGTCGTATTCTGAAGAGAGTGCTCTGTTGTTTTCGGCTGTAGTGAAATGACTAATAAAATGCGCCAGTTTATTGAAAGTAAAAGTGTCACATGGATCCAATAACAAATTGTTTCCGGTGAATGAGCGTGGTTTATATGTTCCAGCTTCCGGTCATTAATCAGATTTATAATTCTTTATAAGAACAAAAAATGCCCTTGGATGTAAGAATGTAATTTTATTACACTGTAATTACCTACATGTTTCGGCCACTCAAGTGGCCATCCTCAGCGTTGTGAGAAAAAGGATACAAATACAATTATAATGTGTCGAAAATACCTCACATTTTAAAAAATCATATAATTCTTGGTTAAAATTCACGGTTTAAATAGTAAAATATGGATAAGTATAAAATATTAGGGGTTAAAAATTTGTGTAAGGAATGTAGTTCTGTTGATTGATGATAGTGACCGCGGGGTGAACTATTTGGAACATTCATACATTAAAGTTCATTTGTTGGTCTTTTTAAAGAAAATATTTATAAAAGCGTGCTTTGATGAAGGTGCGTCAAACAAAGGACTGTGCACAATGTAGGCAGTTAATTGACAAAGTTCAAACACTCGAGGACAGTGACATACCCTAATTTCTTTTATGAATTAATGAAGGCGGGGTTTAATTTACCGAATGCTTTCTGTCAGTCACGCCAGAGTTGTTCATTTCCTAGAACCCACTTCTGACAACTTAATAATGCGAAAACGTAAAACTAAATATATGTTTTTTTTTTGTAGATTAACCTTTTGAATCCTACTGGTTGCATTATATGCCACTTGGCTTAATATTAAAAAGACTGTACGTTCTGACCGCTCAGTATGCCTTTGTATTTTGGGTGGCTTCCAGAACAAACTTTAAACGACTGGTTTTTGTAACAGAGAAGGAGAGTGTTTCCTGTGCGGTACGAACTGGATCTTTCAATAATACAGATTACTTTCAGTCCTTGTAGAGTTAAAGATGTTTCAGCAAAGGTGCTGAAAAAATATTTTGACTTTAAGAGGTAGTAATAAGGACACACGTAATGAGGAGTTTCATACGAGTAATTTATGATCGTCGAGTTATATTGTTATAATGCTAATAATAATAATAATAATAAGAATAATAATAATCGATTATTGTGAAAATGGCGGGGCACATAGAAACAAAGTGACGAGAAATTATGCAAAATGATAGTCTGGAAAACCTGAAACCATTAGCAAGGCCTAGGCTTAAATGTGAAAATATAGTAATGATATGAATCTTAAAAGTGTGAGATACGCAGACATGAACTCCGAATTCGTCTGGCTCAAGGTAGAGTCCAGTGGTGAGTTCTTACGGAACACTGAAACTATTGAGATACCAGGGAATTCCATTAGCTGCTGACCATTACAGTAGTTTTACAACAAATGCTGTTCTTCATAGATAAGATTTGGTTTAGAAGGTACAGCTGCTCGAACTGACACCGGATTTTCGATGGTAGATACTCTGTTGGGTATACAGGTTTTTCCACTGCCAGTCCTATTTAACCACGTCGGTTATACTAAGGTTTACGGTATCACCGACCTTACCCTCTCCAATATACTGTCTTTGAAACAGTATTCGAAAACTGCGATGAATAAACAGGTTGGTACAGACTTGTCTCAGCTGGTTCGCAGTCGGAGGGTACCAGGTTTGAATCCCTGATTGATTGAAATTTTATATAAATTTACTCCGCTTTTCATGGCTAATTCAAACATCATGTATTAAAATAGTCCTTGGTTATTTATTTCTCTCGTCGTCTAGTTCACATTTCACAAGCATCTTATTCAAGGACACACGACAGCAGATAAAGGGCTGTAATGTAACTACCAGTGTATCAGTAGCCTAAAGGTAAAGGTAAAGTGATCCCGTTACACGCACGGCGTGGTCCAGAGGGTTGGTAGAGGTATAGCTCTACTCTTTCGTGACCGCGGCACTAGAACGAAGTGGGTGGTCAGCAGCACATCCCGGCCGCACTTTACCCCCGGGAAAGATCTGGTACCCATTGTACAGGAGGCTGGGTGGGCCTCAGGGCCGGTCTGGACGGGCGGAAAATCTCGTCCCCACCGGGATTCGATCCCGGACCGCCCAGCCCGTAGTCAGTCGCTATACCGACTGAGCTAACCGGCCCACGTATCAGTAGCCAATGATCTAATATTAAAAAATTAATAGTCCAGTAGGCAGGACTGTTCTGAGCAGAGTTCGTGCTTCAAGGTAAATCACCCTGTACGCGGTCACTTAAGGTGTGTAACCTTACAAATCACAGAGGATGGTTATCATACTTACCATCAACGTTTGCTTTCCGAAATCTACAGAGCGCATTTACCGCATTTACGTGTACCGTAAATTTCTCGCAAATAAGAAGGGATTGTTTCTCTAATAACGTTAACAGATTGGTCTCTGCAGTGCAGACTAGGTGCAAGTGTTTACTGTGAGGCAGGAACTTCATATCTGTACACTATTCGGATGAAGTTCATACTTCGCAAGTTGAACAGCTTGTTCACCTGACACTGTGAAAGATGTGCTGCATTTTCTTGCCTTCCTCTTTAATTTTCCTCGTCCATTTTGACACTACTTCCTTTTCGACAGAAGGAGTGGCAGGACTTGCCATTTCTGGGCATGTAGCTGTCCGTGGAATATTCCATAATCTTTTCACCTGGACTGATCTTAGCATTTGCTGTGGTGTTCATCGCTACTTTCACATGTGTTGGAGTGTTAATGTCTGTATTGTTTATTATTTGAATAATATTTATAACACTGTAAGTAATTTTAGGACTTCTATTGTTGAAAGTTTTTCCTTTTAAGTAAAATGAGTCTTTTTTAAGGACGAAATAAACTAAAAAATAAAATATGTTATTGGCAAATGTTACAATATATTGCGTATAGACGCTATATAAATAAGCTGCAGGTACATGTAACGGGCTCCGTATTATGTGATTTTAATTGCATTTCTAGCCGATCCCTGTTGACGTGCGGTCTAAGGCGTAAGTCTGCGGGTTCTTGATATTGGAATCGCTGGTTCGAATCCTGCTGTGAGCATACATGTTCGTCTGTCATGTTTGTTGTGTGGTGTGTACATAGAGGCATCTACGACGAACTGTTCACTTGTTCAGAGGAATCCAAACGTATGTGTGTGTGTGTGTGTGTCTGTCTGTCTACTTGTGTGTGATCTACGAACCTCTGCCGAGGACCGAGTTGAGACGTTACGCCACAGAAAACATTTCATTTCTCTTTTTATAGCTACAGCTTCTCTCCGAAAAGGGTGTTAGAGTGTATGTCTGTTAGCTTCAGGATTATTTAATCCTACTGTATTAGCTATATAGTATCCTAGCGTCGAATTTTAAGAGTGGGTGTATCTGGGTTATATTAAGGGCAATGCAGGCCTGATATAGCTTTCGAGGGAATGACAAATGCCTCTAAAGAGCACAGATGCGTAAAATATTCAACGGAAGTAGGCCTGCCTACTAATAACAAGCTAACCGCGTTACGTGTGCGTCAGCTCGTCGTCTGCCGATGTCGTGCGTGGGAAATTGTCTAACAGTGAATTACTGAATGTTGTGTCATTCACTGTCATGGCCCGAATTCAAGACCGGTAGGATGTGTGGGTTGACATGATGGATTGACAGGAGAGGTTTTAGGTTGGTGTTTGTGTGTCGGTGTGTAGAAGGCGAATACAGAAGCAGTATTAGACTCACTTGTAATAGTGCACAGAGAGAATAGTGAATTGAAGTTATTTAACAAGTATATAAAAAAATCGAATTTTCATCAGAAATATAGAAGACCTCTGTGCAATTTGCACATTTTATGACACTGCACTAATTAGATTCTACAGGTTCCTTAAAATCACTTACTAATCAGTTTAGTGGCTTCACTTTGTCGAAGAGCTTTAGTTATAAGAATTTGGAAAGAAATTGGCCATGTAATTATTTTGGCTTACTAATACATTCCCTTGACCCTTCTGCTAGTGGCAGTACCGTTAGGCTCTGAACTGCATGGTGTTATAATTAATTTGTTGGTTCAATGGGGGGACAAGACAAAATTTTGATGAAGTAAGGTCTCGAAATACGGTTACCTAGAAATTTGAGCACTGTGAAGATAATATCTGGATCATCAGATTATTTAAATTAAGAGTTTAACTGTCGAGTACGGAAGTGAATACCTACACGGAGACTTTTGTATGGAAAACTCTTGTAATATTCTTAGGGTTCAATTTGGCTACGCCAACAGTACCGTGTCTGAAGTATGGCGAGTCGCAGGCAGACAGCGAGCATTGGTGTAATTATGCTAACAAGGAAATATAATAGTAATAATAATAACAAAGGTGATACCAGTAATAATAGGGGCGAATGGGACTATTTCAAAGTCATTTAGAAAATACGTGAGCAACATATCAGGAACCATGAAGTCAAGGAACTACAGAAAACAGCCATATTGGGCACTGCACACCTACTTCGGAGAGTACTAATGTAAAAGTACGATAGATTCAATGCTGGAACTAACGATATAAGCACCATGAATAATAACAACAGAATAGCTGCAACACTGTATTCCCTAGGGACATAGTTTGTCTCAGGAATATAAGTAAAAATACTCTGCATGAAGTAGATGATTATGATGACGATGTTAATAATAATAATAATAATAATAATAAATTTGACTACAAATGGGCTGTCACCCAGTGGCAGTGGTTATTATGCATGTACATAAATATGAAGTAAAGATCTAAGAAATTTAAGTTGCGAGGGCTACATGAGAAACATGCTGTAGTAAGTTGTAGTCTTGTGAACCATCTCAGGATTCGCTTATAGATAGAGGGAAACCAAGAAAAACCTGTGCCGATTTGATCGGTCGCAGGACCTTTCGGATACTGACTTCTAGGCAGCAATCCGGCGAATAAAATGCGTGAGACAACTAAATTATGTAATACACAACTAAATCAGAAGAACGTCGGTCTCTTTACGTCACTGCGATTACATGGAATATGAGAGTGGGTATAATCTTGGGGAAATATTGTGTGTTGATGGGAGATGAACAGAAGTGACTTATGTGTGAAATTGTTGGATTTGTTATTTGCGGTTTAGTTACTTGCATTTCTGCTTCTAGAAGCTTAGTTTCAACTGCTGAACGCAACGTCCTACACACCGACACACTGCACGCGTTCGGAGTGAAGTGCAAATGCGATAACGTAGTACATTTGATGTCGCGGCAGGAACTGTCCATGTCACTCAGGTCACCCTGTTACTGGCCAGCACTGGAACATTAGAGCTTGAATATGAAATAGAGGTTATAGCGCTAAGCACAAATGGAGTCGTAAAGCGACATATTTAAAAGGAATTACTGGATGGACAATCCGGTAATTATAGCTTCGATAAGTTCCGTTACTTATGCGTATTGGACCGTGCATCATCTTGATATTTGAATAATGGTTGACCAACTAGATGACACTTGCTTTATTATATATTGCTCAACATGTTTCAGACGTTAATACGTCCATCTTCAG
>Ga0131853_10001831_pt1 | contig 37989 bp, 15 predicted proteins | sample TergutLab28metaG_FD_92764 | JGI IMG/M metagenome (GOLD analysis project Ga0131853, IMG submission 92764) | Labiotermes labralis P1 segment gut microbial communities from Petit-Saut dam, French Guiana - Lab288 P1 (version 2) (version 2) | ecosystem: Host-associated > Arthropoda: Insects >... | reverse complement strand
TCACAGCGGTCCAACGTTTGGGCAAGTCTTGTATTGCTGTCAGGACGCCTTCGTTGTTGATGCGTCTGATTACTCGGGTCACCTCATTAGACACCTCCTCAATGCTTCTGAAGCGTTTCCCACGGAGTAGATTCTTCAATTTTGGGAACAAGTCAAAGGTTGGTGGGCTCATGTCAGGACTGTACGGCGGGTGGGGAAGCACTTGCCATCCATACTTTTCCAAAATTTCCGATACTGCACCTGAGGCATGTGGCCACGCGTTAATGTATGATCGCTGGTCACTGCGCGAGATCTGACTCCAGTCAGTTTCTTCTTCCATTTCTAGGCTCCGTTTTGCAAAACTGGGACCACGTAGCCTGCCAATACACACACATTCTTCTTTACCGAAGTCTGGCTCACAACTGTCGCGAAAATCAGAACGATTGCATCATCCTTTTGGCCGCGCAAGCGCAGTGTGCAGAACATTTGAACTGACCTACGTATCTTCCTCAGTACCCAATTCTCGATCATCCTCGGCTTATGTTATTCCTTTAATGTAAGACACCAAGTTTCAACATATAGACTTTATCGCCATGTAAGTAAACAGTTCAAAACCTAAAGCTTAGTGCGGTATTTTCCACCTTTTCATTACGTGCTTTCGCTGAAATATAGTGACGTCAATGAAATAAGTCCAGTGCATTGTGGGGAATGCGACGTCCAAGTCTTCCCCATTTTCTGCCTAGTGTTGTATTTGCCCCCCCCCCACCCCACCCCCTCAAGTCCTCGCCTATGTTTAGAATAAGCCAGTTCAAATGGCGTGCAATTAGTGACGGTTATCATTTCCAGAGTTAATGTCATAACAGAACTGGTGGGGAATTGCAACAACCTGCTGGACCTGTCGAGAGGTGCGGGCTGTCAGACTGTTCCCCACCGCATCCGAACAACGGCAGGATGCGTCACGATTCTTAAGAATGCGGTAGCCACTTAGCTGAATAATATATTCCATTCTTTTGTAGAAGCCGAAAGCTCATTACCGTACTAACAAAATCCTGCCTTTAGTTCCTATCGTGAGCCGGTTCAATTCCACCAGTACTTCCAAAACTATTTACTTTTTACGAACTATCCTGATACTATCGCCCCAACTATGCTGATGTGCTGCAACTGATCTTTTCTCTTCATATGTGTCGCTCAACACTTATTAATTTCTCACTTTCCAACACGCGTGCTACATGCTCAAGCCACATCATAACTTCATTGTGGGCTCGTGTCCCCATAGCATGGCGAGTTCTCAGGTTGCGGATGGGGGAACGGCTTCCAGATATGGAGGGTAGCTGCGAATATATTGAATAATAAGTCGCGGACAACCGCCAAGGGTTGGTCCTACAGCTTGGGCGTTGGGCGATGTGCTAAGAACTCTTCACCGCAAAAACTTCAGGGCATTACGGAACATTTCACATGGCCTCCGACTTGGACTGATCCTTAGGTAACAACACAACCACTTGGAAGACTTAAGCCTAAATTGGAGGATATATTAAAATGGATTTTCAAGTGGGATGGGGAGATATGAACTGGTTTGATCTTGCTCAGAACAGGGACAGGTGGCAGGCGCTTATGAATGTGGTAATGAAAGTCCAGGTCCAATAAAATGCGGGAAATTTGTTGCCTAGCTCAGGAACGACTCTTCTCCATGGAGTCTAGTTAGTTATTAACTCTTTTTCAAATACCCCCAATCTTCGTCCACCCTTCAAACGGGTGTTCGTTCACATGTCTACGTAATGCCTTCCCTTGTCCCCTCACCGGTTTGGTCCATACACACTAAAATTCGTCACAAATCACTCGGCATTATGTAATCCTCTCTCTTCCCGAGAAATAATTCCGCCCTTACTTATCCCTGTGGTTACGTGAAAATTAGTGAGATGTACTACTTGTGTAATTAAAATTTCGAAAGATTTTCTCTCCAGAATGACTATTGTAAATTAAGGCAAACTATTCTTCTTGCCGCTTCCGTACTTTACACGTGCGAACTGACCCGCCTGTCTCGGCAGTTTCTTTGATGTCAGGTTCATGCGTAGGTGAGGTTATGTCTTTCTCTTCCTTTCTCTCTGTCTTCCAAACCCTCTATACGAGATTCAAACATCGTTCAGAATGATTATTGACACCTTAAAATTCGTTCGCATTCCAGCAATTAGTGCCACAAGATCATTCCAGCAATTAGTGCCACAAGATCATTCCAGCAATTAGTGCCACAAGATCATTAAAGCAATTAGTGCCACAAGATCATTCCAGCAATTAGTGCCACAAGATCATTAAAGCAATTAGTGCCACAAGATCATTCCAGCAATTAGTGTCACAATAACATTACAGCAATTGGTGGCGCAGATCATTCCAGCAATTAGTGGCACAAGATCATTCCAGCAGTTAGTGCCACAAGATCATTCCAGCAAGTAGTGGCAAAAGATCATTCCAGCAATTAGTGGCACAAGATCATTCCAGCAATTAGTGGCACAAGATCATTCCACCAATTAGTGGCACAAGATCACTCCAGGAATCAGTGCCACAAGATCATTCCAGCAATTAGTGGCAAAAGATCATTCCAGAAATTAGTGCCACAAGATAATTCCAGCAAATAATGCCACAAGATCATTCCACCGGACAGAGAAAAGAGCAAGATGGTGTAGGAATAACGCTCCAGAGTCGAAGGTGGGTTATGTACAGTTCGGATCTAGTCCGGGAAACCAACAAAACTACTAACTACCAACCAACCAACCAACCAACCAACCACCCAATGAAATACCTCCACGGAACGCAGTCCGTCTTCAGAAGCTATCAGTTCCTCGGCTAGTTGAGAAATCCCCCACATATTACGGAAGCCGAAGGTTTCACACCGTGTTCACTAGAAGCCGACACTTATCTAGAGCCAGATTAATCCAAACCACGCCCTTCCAACCCGATTTCCTTAAGGCCCATTCTTATATCACCCTACCATCTACGCCTAGGTCTTCCAAGTGGTCTCCTTCCCTCGGGTTTCCCCATAAGAAGACTTTATGTGCCTCCCCTTCCCCCCCCACACATGTCACTTACCCAACCCTTCTGACTATACTAAGGTACTTCATGGTTTTCCCTGTTCTTCTAGGCAGAAGACGGTAGGCTATAACCACCCGTCTACGCCACAACAGTATCCTTCCGATCCTTCCCAAAACATCGCTTACCAACAATCATCTGAGCAGTTGCCGCTATAAGGTGTTATGTTATTGACAGCGCCGCAAATTAAGAAACACGTGAATTAAGAATGATCGGCCATTAGTCACGCTTCTAGGCATTCCGTCATTCAGACACTTAATTAAGCGAGATGTCTGGCAGACCTTCCAGTTCACTTCTCAGCGTGTATAAAACACTGTACATAAGGTCACTTATATACGATGCCATTGTTATGTACCATTTAAAGAATGGTAAAATATTTCTACAATTTTTTTTTTGTGTAAGGTCACATCTAGAAGGGAACAAAATGGCAGTTTGAGCCTGACTTAAACGTGAGACAAGTATGTGAATTTATTGTCTTTGGGCGTACATAAAGTTAAGTATTTTGTGGTGTAAAATCGAATTTGTCCAAATGTAGTGGCTATGACACATAAATCCACTGAACTGGAAACAAGTCCAGACACGTTTGGCCTTGACTGTGCGATTTCTCTACGCCGCCACAAGAACTAATTTTTAGGCTTCAAAACACGCTGGTCACCTCCATGGAGACCAGCCCGTTACCAAAGAACACGAGGGTCCGCCGTCCGTATTGTGCTGAATTAAGCATCACGCCAGGAAGAAGCATGTAGGGAGAAGCGGAGACAATGCTCCACGCATTCTTCACCTCAGCACTTTACGAAAGTTTTCGACTTCACGCCCCATCTGCTTTAACCCCAGAACGCATTTTATAGGGGATAAGTTGACCCCCACAGCTGGACTGGACGTTGCGGAGATTACCGAAATCCCTTGCCACTGCCGCGAATCGAACCCCGATTCTTGGCCACCAAACCCCAGCCCAGTCACTACGCTAACTAAGCTATCCCGATGTACTCCATAATGCAGCAGTACATGAAACTTCCAACGGCCTACAGCCCAACACCAGAAACGTCTCGTAATAAAGTATATCTAAACAAAAGACGGTCAAAGGCCATACCAGGGTTGAAACCACCGGTTCTCATCCGATGACCGCAGTTAAACAACGTTGGGCATGGTTAGTACTTGTTTGGGTGACGGGGGCCGCGAGGCACAGTGGTTGAGGTGCTGTGCTACAAGTCGGAAGGTCGCTGGTTCGATCCCAGCTGGTGTAATTGGAATTTTTCATTGATACAAAATCCTTCCGATCGCACTATGGCCCTGGGGTCGACTCAGCCTCTAACAGAAATGAGTACCAGAAGCATTTCCTGGGGGTAAAGAAGGCCGGTATGTAAGGCTGACAACCTTAACACCATCCTGTGCCGTTGTCATGAAATGTGGGAACCTTAACTTCCTGGAACCCTCTGGGCCACTCCAGCCCTATAAAGGGACTGCTTTACCTCTACCAAAAAAGATGTGGAAAATCATATTAACCTTTTGGCGCCGGAATTATTTTTCAAATTTTAGCACATTCTGTATATAAAATGTGAATAATACAGGAACCAATCACGTTAGAATTATGAAACAAACTGCATTTTGAAGAGAAAAAAACGGAGAGTATATACCATGTTTAAAATATTCAATACATATATTTGTTGAATAAATATATAAAATGCAACTTTAGAGGTTAGCGGTGCGGTACGACCACTATAGTTGACATTAGGCGTCAGAAGGTTAATGTACGGAATCAGTGTCACGAAGTCAGAACACAGGGCTGGCACAAATATGTGGTGCACGTATAGTCTCGCCAAAAATTAGGCACACAAACACTGCATATCGGATTACAATATTCTAGAGTGGACTGAACTGACGTTCAACAAACACACAGAACACCTAGTCCAAGGTAACCAAACAACACTGTCAAAATACAAGACTCCCTCCAGAAGATAAGAAAAGTATATATGTATTCCTAATTGCATTACAAGAGATAAGTGAGTTCTGAAGATTGCGCAACGAAAAATTCCAATGACATCCTCTCATACTTTGACCCAAATCAAATGGTGAAGTCAGACCACTGGCGTCCAGCTTTTTTATGGCAAAGGACCAGGCCCGTTTTTGTGGGTTGTTTCGCGGGACGAATAAAAAAAAAAGAAATAAATGGCGTACCTAACAGCGTGAACGACTGTGTAATTGTTACAGTGCACATTATGTTACAGTGCACATTATGTTACAGTGCACACTTATGTTACAGTGCACAATTATGTTACAGTGCACATTATGTTACAGTGCACACTTATGTTACAGTGCACATTATGTTACAGTGCACACTCATGTTACAGTGCACACTTATGTTACAGTGCACATTATGTTGCAGTGCACATTATGTTACAGTGCACATTTATGTTACAGTGCACACTTATGTTACAGTGCACACTTATTGTTACAGGGCACACTTATTGTTACAGTGCACAATTATGTTACAGTGCACATTTATGTTACAGTGCATATTTATGTTACAGTGCACATTTATGTTACAGTGCACATTTATGTTGCAGTGCACATTATGTTACAGTGCACACTTATGTTTAAAAGAAAGGCAATTTACGTGTAAACGCAACATTAAGGCGCTGTCGTGCAACCGTTTTTGGAGTGGAAAAACAGTAAATATTGCATAATGTGAGTGTGTGTATGTGTGTGAGTGTGAGTGTGTGTGTGTGTGTATGTGTGTGTGTGTGTGTTGTGAGTGTGTGTGTGTTGTGAGTGTGTGTGTTGTGAGTGTGTGTGTGTATGTGTGTGTGTGAGTGCGTGTGTATGTGTGTGTTGTGAGTGTGTGAATATGTGTGTTGTGAGTGTGTGTGAGTGTGTGTGTGTGTGTGTGAGTGCGTGTGTATGTGTGTGTATGTGTGTGAGTGTGTGTGTGTGTCAGTGTGTGTTGTGAGTGTGTGTGTGTGAGTGTATGTGAGTGTGAGTGTGTGTGAGTGTGTGTGTATGAGTTTGTGTGTGTATGTGAGTGTGTGTGTGTGTATGAGTTGGTGTGTGTGTGTAAGTGTATGTGAGTGTGTATGAGTTTATGTGTGTGTGAGTGTATGTGAGTGTGAGTGTGTGTGTGTGAGTGTATGTGAGTGTGAGTGTGTGTGTATGTGTGTGAGTGAGTGCGTGTTATGTGTGTATGTGTGTGAGTGTGTGTGTGTGAGTGTGTGTGTATATGTGTGTGTGTGTTGTGAGTGTGTGTGTGTATGTGTGTGTGTGAGTACGTGTGTATGTGTGTTGTGAGTGTGTGAATATGTGTGTTGTGAGTGTGTGTGTGAGTATGAGTGTGTGTGAGTGTGTGTGTCAGTGTGTGTGTGTGAGTGTGTGTGAGTGCGTGTGTATGTGTGTGAGTGTGTGTGTGTCAGTGTGTGTTGTGAGTGTGTGTGTGAGTTTGTGTGTGTGTGAGTGTATGTGAGTGTGAGTGTGTGTGTATGAGTTTGTGTGTGTGTATGTGAGTGTGTGTGCGTGTGTGTGTGAGTGTGTGTGTGTATGAGTTGGTGTGTGTAAGTGTATGTGAGTGTGAGTGTGTATGAGTTTGTGCGTGTGAGTGTATGTGAGTGTGAGTGTGTGTGTGTGATTGTATGTGAGTGTGAGTGTGTGTGTGTGAGTGCGTGTGTATGTGTGTGAGTGTGTGTGTGTGTGTGCGTGTGTATGTGGGTGTGTATGTGAGTGTGAGTGTGTGTGTATGTGTGTTGTGAGTGTGTGTGAGTGTGTGTGTATGTGTGTGTGTGTGAGTGTGATGTGTGTGTGTTGTGTGTGTGTGAGTGCGTGTGTATGTGTGTGTGAGTGTGTTTGTGCGTGCGTGTGTATGTGTGTATGTAAGTGTGAGTGTGTGTGTGTTGTGAGTGTTTGTGAATATATGTGTGTGTATGTGTGTGTGAGTGTGTGTGAGTGTGTGAGTGTGTGTGTGAGTGTGTGTATGTGTGTGAGTGTGTGTGTGAGTGTGAGTGTATGTGTGTGTGAGTGTGAGTGTCAGTGTGTGTGTGTGAGTGTGTGTGAGTGTATGTGTATGTGTGTGAATGTCTGTGTTGTGAGTGTGTGTGTGTATGAGTTTGTGTGTGAGTGTGAGTGTGTGTGTGTATGAGTTGGTGTGGGTGTGTGTGTTTGTGTGAGTGTATGTGTGTGTATGAGTTTGTGTGTGTGTGAGTGTGAGTGTGTGTGTATGTGTGTGTGAGTGTATGTGACTGTGTGTGTATGTGTGTGTTGTGAGTGTGTGTGGGTGTTTGTGTGAGTGTGTGGCGTGTGTGAGTTTGTGTGGTGAGTGTGCGTGAGTGTGTGCGTGAGTGTGTGTGGTGTGTGTGAGTGCGTGTGTGTGATTGTGTGTGTGAGTGTGTGTATCTGTGTGTGAGTGTGTGTGTGTGTATCTGTGTGTGAGTGTGTGTGAGTGTGTGTCTGTGTGTGAGTCTGTGTGTGAGTGTGTGTGTATGTGTGTGACAGAGAGAGAGAATTTGTGTGTGTGTGTGTGAGTGAGTGTGTGAGTGTGAGATGTGTGTGTGAGTGTGTGTGTGTGTGTGAGTGTTTGTGTGTGTGTGTGTGTGTGAGAGAGAGAGAGAGAGCGTTTGTGAGTGTTTATGTGTATGTGTGTGAGAGAGTATGTGTGTGTGAGAGAGAGAGAGAGTTTGTGTTTGTGTATGTGTGAGAGAGAGAGAGAGTGTGTGTGTGTGTGAGAAGAGAGTTTGATAGTGTGTGTGGGTATGTGAGAGAGAGAGAGAGAGATTGTGCGTGTGTGTGAGGGAGAGATTTTGTGAGAATGTGTGTGTATGTGAGAGAGTGAGAGCATGTGTGTGTGTGTGTGAGTGTGTGTGTGTGTGTGTGAGAGAGAGAGAGAGAGTGTGTGAGTGTGTGTGTATGTGAGATGGAGATTTTGTGAGTGTGTGTGTGTGTATGTGAGAGAGAGATAGTGTGTGTGTGTGTGTGTGTGTGAGAGAGAGAGATAGAGTATGTGAGTGTATGTGTGTATGTGAGAGAGACAGAGTGTGTGCGTGAGTGTGTGTGTGTGTGTGTGTGTATATGTGTGTGTGTGATTTGTGTGTATGTGAGAGAGAGAGAGAGAGAGTGTGTGAGTGTTTGTGTGTGTGTATGTGAGAGAGAGAGTGTGTGTGTATGTGTGTGTGAGTGTGTATGTGAGAGAGAGAGACAGAGTTTGTGTGTGTGTGTATGTCAGAGAGAGAGAATGTTGTGTGTGTGTGTGTGTGTGTGAGAGAGATAGAGTTTGTGTGTGTGTGTGTGTATGTGAGATAGACAGTGTGTGTGCGTGAGTGTGTGTGTGTATGAGAGAGAGAGATTTTGTGAGTGTGTGTGTATGTGAGAGAGAGTGTGTGTGTATGTGTGTGTGTGAGTGTGTATGTGGGTGTATGAGAGAGAGAGTGTGTGTGTGTATGTGTGAGTGTGTGTGTGAGTGTGTATGTGTGTGTGGGTGTATGTGAGAGAGAGTGTGTGTGTATGTGTGTGTGTGTGAGAAGAGAGAGTTTGTGTGTGTGTATGTGTGTGTTTGTGTGAGTGTGTGTGTATGTGTGTGTGTGTGTATGTGTTTGTGTGAGAGAGAGAGAGAGTTTTGTGTGTGAGAGAGAGAGAGTTTTTGTGCGTGTGTGTGTGTATGTGAGAGAGAGAGTGTGTGTGCATGTGTGTGTGTGAGTGTGTATGTGTGTGCGTGTATGTGAGAGAGAGTGTGTGTGTGTATGTGCGTGTGTATGTGAGAGAGAGAGAGTGTTGTGTGTGTGTGTGTGTGTGTGAGAGAGAGAGAGATTTTGTGAGTGTGCGTGTGTATGTGAGAGAGACAGTGTGTGTGTGTGTGTGTGAGTGTGTGTGTGTATGTGAGAGAGAGAGAGTTTGTATGTGTGTGTGTGTATGTGAGAAAGAATGTGTGTGTGTGTATGTGATAGAGAGAGAGAGTTTGTGTGTGTGTGTGTGTGTGTGTGTAGCCTTCGTTATCCGGCATACAATGTGCATGCGCTATATTGTCATTCGTGGTCTGCTCTGCTCTACAAGTTTTTCCACGTTATCTCATAAAAGACGCCATTTTCGAAAGAAGTTACTGAACACAAAATGTGTGTTTTGATTTCCTCTACAGCCTCAGTCTGCAACAATTCTCGCTGTAAGAAGAACTGAGCGAGATATGATAAAAAAATACGTATTTATTGGTCTTCATGCAAAGTACCCGTCATTCTTGTCCGATTTTAATGAAACTTGAAATTTCTCAACAGTTTTTCGAAAAGTACTCAAATATCAAAATTTCATGAGAACCCGTCCAGTGGGAGCCGAGCTGTTCCATGCGGAAAGACGGACGGACGGACATGACGAAGCTAATAGTCGCTTTTCGTAATTTTACGAACGCGCCTAAAAACGTGGCCGCAGGTTGCAGACCCATGAATCCTACCAAAGTTCCAGAGTCTACCTTCAAGTCCGGGTTCTGACTTCGTCACATGTCGCAGGGCCACGGTCTGGATGCGTTGCACCTTTCGTACTGATTGCTTTGTATTGCGATTTTTTAAACGCTGAATGGCAGTTGATGGTTATCGGACGTGCAGGCATGCTGTTACCTTAGGCGCACCCTCAGCTAATTGCCATGTCACTGTTTGTACGCATGGCATTCAAACATCGTCATCGACATGAATAAGTACACGAAATAGGCGTTTTCAGGCTACCGTCGCGAGTTAAATGACATCTTAGATCTTCCGTGATGTTACGCAGAACATATTGGCAGCTATTTACCTACGTTTCGGGACAACCTACCGGTAGGCCTAAATAACTACCAATTTACGCTGCGTAACTTCACAGAAGTTGGCCCAAATATTTTTCTTAGTATTTTCCTCTCAAATACTGAGTCTCTGTACAATACTTTTGCGTCCATTCTGATTTCTTCATAGAATGAGAAATGTTTCAGAAAAAAGTTGCAGAGAAAATTAAAACACATTTTATGTCCAATAATTGTTTTTAGAAAATACTGCCGTTTATGAGACAACGTGGGAAAATATTGTACATCCGAGCAGGCCACAGATGCCAATATGATACGGTGTATGCGCTTTGCTTGCTGTATAGGTTACACACACACACACATGCGCACTCACGCACTCACACACGCACGCACTCACAATATGTAATACTTATTGCTTTCCCACTGCAATAACTGTTGCAAGATCGCGCCTCAATATTACGTAATATGTACATAATTGTCAACGTATATTATACATGGAAAACCATTTTGCTTTTAAGGATTTCATTTGTTCAAAATAGCTGGAAAGCTCTCTGACAAACAAATGTACGATTAGGCTGCCGATCTATTAACAGACTAAGTTGTCTTATGCACACCACACGGTGTTACGCGATTTTGACTACATTTTCAACCACACTGAATACACGCCTGTAAGACAGGACCAAACGCCATAGCTGAAATTCAGGTTGGGGCCAATCAGCTTCGATCTGCATTTTAAATCCCTTGTCTTCTTGGAGCCCCAAATAATAGAACAAAGGAGCAGACTAAACTTTTGGTACACTGTGTTACACAACACAGTAAGACTTAATCTCAGTGCATCTGTCAGTGCAATGTGTAACAGAACTTGTCACCTCCCATAAAAAAGATTGCTTGTTTCTTTGTTTTATTGGTGGGGTGTGTCTTATGTGACGATGGAAAAGCGGGTTTCAATGAGCCCGCTATCCATGCCTCAAATGACTGAGGAATGAATAAAAAAAACCCATCTCGTTGCCATTTTGTCCACTACAAATACCATATGGACTGCTCTGATACTGACACAGACTTCTGCCGTCGGAAACCAGCTACCAGCCCCACGAGTTATGGCGCTACGAGGCCAGTTGCTCTGTCTTACGAACACATCAGTGCGGACAGCCGGGGAGGAGCAGTTTAACTGCCCGTCAAATGGGCCTCTGTTTCACAGCGCTCGAATACTAATTTCGGTTTTATGTATCACAATGAGGATACAGTACAGGTATATAATGCTTCCGAAATACAATGCTTACTAAGCAAAGTTTATAAATATCGCAACTAGGGAAAACTCTGTCCCTGTCTGACTGTAGTGCCAAATGATGAGTAGAAAATGGACAGTACAAGAATATTCAGGACTGCCTCTTCTCTTAAAGGCATAAGCACGTTAAGTTGATAAATATGTTTAATTTAAAAACTGTAACTGGAAAAAAATTAAATAATGATCGCCGATAAAAAGTTCCTCCCCCTAAATTACAAACTATGAATCCAAAGGCAGAATATATTCAAAAACGTCTCTGAACGGACGGAAATAGTTTGTTTTGCAACACAGCTAGTGGCGCTAATACTGGAAAAATCGTTCATTTTGAAGTACGTAGAGCATGAGGCGAGATAGTTAGACATATTTCATCCTATTTTAAGTTACGTTTCAGAATATTTCGAAACAACGACACATGCCACAATTAAAAACACTAAAGAGAAAATACTGCTCAATCCTCAAAACTCACGAGTGCATTTCGTTATACGAATGATCCTGCTTCTATCGCTACAGCACGAAGAAACAACTCGAATACTAAATCCACATTATGAATTGCTCTTTCCGTCCCAGGATGGACCCTAACGCAGTCATTTTCCTTGAACAGCAGCTCTTGTGAGTGTAAATGAAAAAGTCAGGTCTATATACAAAATACAAACGCACGCACGATCGCACGTCCCCATACACAAACACATACGTATACACATACCATCATCTGTTAACAACCTTTAATGAACAATCCAAACAGGTCAGCTCAAAGCTCAAGGCTGGTATTTTGGATTATACATGGTTCCTATCCGGGTGAAGGTACAGGATATCATGACTTTTTTCCTGCATTTTCCTCTCTCTCGTGGGGAAAGCCGGTATGGTACCGTGAAACACGAGAAGGTTTTATTTCCACTTTGCCTATATAATAACATCCTTTCAAGTAATTCATGAGTCAAGTAATACCTGAACTTAATAGAGAGTCGTAAAATGGGCCTTGAATATAGCTTTATACAGGTTGTCCTCATACGACGCCGCAAACGCCAGGCGTCAACTTCGAAGTACTGCGGCAACATCATAATTCGACAGCGTCCTACATTTATCCCACAGAACTGGCGTTCGAAACAGATCGTCGTGATGCCGTGAACACAGCCACACATCTTCGGCAATACGGCACAATGACGTCAATGTGTACTGCTATTTAGCAACACTGTGTCAACTTCCGTTGTTTTAGGGAAGAATGAAATATAATTATGTAACTTCCGCTGGTAAGGATGGGACAGAAAAAGCCGACAGCCTGTCATTCTCTTACTTTACTCAGGAAAAACGTGACGGATGTCAATAAGAACAGTGTGATGCAGCGGGCGAGATTACAGACATTTAGACCTTACTTTGAAATGGAGGCCGATGTGCTAATCTATCATCTAATCTGCTCCGCTGGCTTGAAATTGCATAAAGGTAAAGGTAAAGGAAAAACCTTCCCTTCCCATGACATTAAGGCATGCGTACAGAGGAAGAGGAGGTAGAGGTGTATTTATCCTTAACGTCGCCACTAGATGCATGTGAGTGGTCAAATTCACTCTCCGGCCTCTTTACCGTCCGGGAAAGTACCACGGTACCCACTGAATAGGGGGCTGTAAAGGGTGGAGCGCAGAGCCGAACTGGGCGTTTAAGAAGAAGCGAGACATGGCTTGTTCTTGTGGCTTGAAATTAAAAAAATAAAACAATAATACAAAATTTGACGGCGGCACCGCGATCGAGATTCGATCTGGGGAACTCCCACACTTGAAGCTGGCGTGCTAACTACATTGCAGCAAAAGCCCACTGTGGTACCTGTTTCCATTCACTTTAAGGATACCCTCAGATTGTATCTTGTTGTCTACGATTTTTTTCAGTCAAATAATATGCATGCTGTACAACACAATAGGAAAACAACCTGAATAAAACTCACCAAACAATATGAAGGTAATGTTACACTAGACGATATTCTTCAACAGGTGTTACAATTCGATGACACGTGTTTTTTTTTTTCTTCTGTTTATCAAACGTTCACATTTCACACTGCTCAACCCGTCGTCATTTGTGTTTTTCCGGTTAATCAGAAGTCCCCATTTCACTGTGTCCTTCAATGCCTGTCACACTTCGATGGCAGATGTGTACTTCATTGTTCACATACCTTATTACTGGCTACGTTGGGGTCATCGTCACGTTGACACAGCACAACACGTGTTGTAACAAGAGTACGTCACGAAGTCTGCTCCACCAACACGACACGTCCGTACGCTTAGACTTCACGTAACACACTGTGAGACGCGCGCTCTAGCGACTCGCTCCTCTGTGGGTTTTGGTCCAACCACCTTGCAGCGCCGCCTGGCCCAACTTCGACAGCCTCCTTCAGTCGCATGCCAACACGATTGTCACATCGCTGCACCCTTAATGGCCACCACCAGCAGCACTAATAACAACCACTAAGGACGAGTGTACTATGGGGTCTAAAAAATGAACCACCTCGTAGTTTCAAAATGTTCCCTGAATCACCTTAATCCAGAAAAATCCAAAACAGTATCATTGAAGCTACATTTCCTTCAAAATAGTCCCTTTTGCAATTTTGTAACAACCTTTTCAGCTCTTCCATCGAATTCTTAATGAAGTCAGTAACATCACAAAAGAGCCGTCCCTTCAATGTTAATTTAAGTCAAGGGAACAGGTGAAATCAGCTGCAGCCAGATCAGGACCAGTTTTGTCACATTCTTCTTTGCAAAGAAATCCTTGACCAAAACCGACCGGTGTGCTGGAGCATTGTCGTGAAGGAGAAACCGACCGTTGGTTCTGACTGCATCCTTAGGGCGACGGAGGATGTCACTGTATCTTTCTTTATTCATAGTAGAAATTCCAGTAAATTATACCAGTCAATTCCGGAAAAACTCTGAAGCTAATCCGTACAAGCAAAAACATCAGAGTGGAGACAGCAGGTACTTCCGAAATGCTGGTACTAAAACTACAAGAGATCACAACACGGAACAGAGAATCTTGTCATCGCTATGAGGACATCAGATATCACAAGAAAGCATAAAGTTAAAAAAAAAGCCTTAATTTTAAGGAATATCTAAGGTAGAAACACAACAACAAACTTGATGAAATCAACATACTGTCAAATATTACCTATAGAAAATATGCCTGTCGGGAGACTACAGAAAGAAGGTTCTTGACTAAATGACAGCCACCACTGTCGGCAGATCATGTGAAGGAAGATACCAGTGCAGAAAGCAGGGCACGGAGACTGCACAAATACAGCTACAATTTGCACAAATACAGCTACAGATACACTATGTGATTACACTGCAAGCAGGACACAAGGAGACGAAGCATTTATCAAAAAACAAACCTCATTGTCACATCACGCATGATGATCATGATTATGATGATGATGATGATAATCATCTCGTTAATCTACCAGACACTTTATTACTTAAAAGAAGAGTTTGGGAAATGTCTGCATAGCTTCACGTCGTGGTGGGTACACTCTGTCAACGTCTCTGTTTTTAAATCATGACTGTTCCCAGATAAATAAGGTAAAACTGGTTAATTTAAGCGAGACGCGGACAAAGGGCAGTATTTCCAAATGCCTAGTTTCACTTTAGGCAGCCAGGGTAGCGTGGTCTGCAAAGTGACTAGGTGCAGCTGGAAGATCACGTTTTGAATTCTGGCACTGAAGATGGATTTTTTTCTTCTCCAAAAACATTCAACCAGGTTTCGGGGCCCATTCGGCCTCCTATACAATCGGCATCGGGTTTTGTCCTGCGGTAAAGCTGCCAGGGCGTGAAGTTGACCACTCAGTGGCGGAGGTTAAGAATAAGTGGAACTCTACCTCTGCTCTCCCAATACGCCTTCATGGCGTGGTCAGCGACAAATATGCTATATTCTTACTTGACGCAGGGCAAATACATGAAGGCTGAACTCATGTACACTAAAAACAAATAATCAAGACAAAGACTAACTCTTCCCTTGTATTATGAGAATATAAAATTCAGATGTGACGATTCATCGTTAGTACATACTTACTCAAACAGGTCAGAAGTCAGCAATTTTTTGGGCTGCAGAGGCCCTGAAACTGGAGGCAGCCAGCCCTCCGAAGATTCATCATTTCAGAAGAATCTAACCTTTATCAACAGCCCTGTGAAAACCTCGTATCTCGCAATCAAAGAGTAGCCGATATACTTCGTGTATTGACTGAATAAAGAATGACGTTCCCATTGGCATTCTTATAGCGCACACTGAAAGAATGTAAATTGTATGAGCCTTGAAAGCATACTGATGGAGTGGAGGCATAGCTCCACTGATTGTTTATCTCGCCACTGGATGCAGGTGTGTGGAGAGCCTCACGCTCTGGCCACTTTGCCGCCGGGAAGGTACACTCCCCCGGAAGATGGATGGGCTGGTCTGAATGTTTTTTAGAAGAGAAAAATGTCTTGGCCTTTCGGGGATTCGAAACCCGGATCATCCAGCCTGTAGCATAATCACTGTACGAACTACGCTATCCCAGCTTCTGTTATAAACGTTCTACATGTCTCATTTAATATATGATTTGGTGTCGTATTTTGACGGAGCGCCTTAAGAGACTAAAAAAGGCCTCTCATACACACAGTTTGCAACACAGGGCATTCCTTTGTTACTCGTGTGGGAATGTGGCCAGGCATAAGCTCCGAAACATTCTGAGGCGCGTTCGCAAAGTTGCGAAAAGCGACTATTCGCTTCGTCATGTCTGTCCGTCCGCTCGCATAAAGCAACTCGGCTCCCACTAGACGGAATTTCACGAAATTTGATTATTTGAGTATTTTTCGAAAATCTGTCGAGAAAGTTCAAATTTCACTAAAATCTGACAAGAATAAGGGTTACTTTACATGAAGACCAATATACATTTTTTAATCATATACCGCTCAATTCTTAGAATGAGAAATGTTTTTGGCAAAAGTTCTAGCGAAAATCAAAACACACGTTTTGTGTTCCATAACCTCTTCTTCTTCTTTATTTTTTCTTTTTTTCTTTTTTTCCCCCGAAAATCGAGCTGTTTGTGAGATAATGTGGAAAAATATTGTAGAGGCAGGAAGGCAACAGATGGCAATATAACGCATATGCATTGCATCCTGGATGCCTACGGCTACAGCCACACACACTCAGAATATGTCATACAAACGCGTCTCTATGTTACGTTTTGCGTACACTCCCCTCTTGTCAATTCTTCGTGTACAACTTTCATTGTATTGCCGTACAATACAATATCATTTCTTGTTTAAAACCAACAAATTGCACAATATACATAAAACATTAAAATAACATTTTTTTAGTTTCACATTAAAATAGATTTATATTCCTCCTACATGTTTCGATCCCCATACGGGATCACCCTCAGGGAGTATGCACTATATCGTGAGTGAAGTTACTAAAACAAGTTATTATTATAGGTTATCTGAATACGCATGCTACCAGATAACCTATATAAATAACTTGTTTTAATAACTTCACTCACGATATAGTGCATACTCCCTGAGGATGATCCCGTGTGGGGATCGAAACATGTAGGAGGAATATAAATCTATTTTAATGTGAAACTAAAAAATATGATTTTAATGTTTTACATATATTGTGCAATTTGTTGGTTTTAAGCAAGAATTGAATCTTCGTGTACAAGTTCAGAAATGTACACAAGATGTCACTTTTCTTTAATTATGGAGGAGTCAAAAAAAACCCTAGCGATTAATATATGCATATTGAACATAAAATGTGTTTTTCGTCCCTGCAACCTCTGCCCCGGTAAATACACAATGAATTCAGCTGAAGACGCAAACAAAAATACACAACAGCTTTTCGTATATTTGTCCAATGTCAAATTCTACGCAGATCAGTTTAGCTGTTCTCGCGCTCTTTTATAAGCGTACATACGGACGGACTAAACAGTCTTCTTTGGCGCTCTGCATGGATTCGAACGCACCTAAAAACAAATTAAAGCCATTCCTTTGATACAACTATTCTATAGGATAATGACCTCCACCAGTCAGGTTATCAGGCACACATACAAACTAGAGGCATGACTGCATGCATGCGGGCACATAGGCTTCCAACTGCATTCGTACGACAGCAAAATTCGTCATAACTCACTGTCTCCGTTTGTTCCTATGTGGAACACTGGGCCTTCAAAAAGCTCTTCCATTTGGTTTCTAATAAGGCTAGTACTTTTGCCTATTTCCAGCTTTTTCCAGCCTTCTGCAGTGCCCATTCTATTGTTCTTTTCCAGGCCGTTCTTGGTCTACCCCTCTTCCTTGTACCCTGAGGGTTCTAGCCCAGTGCGTGTCTTTCTATTGCACCGTGTGGATGACGTAGTGTTTCGCCAAACCAGCGCCATTTTCCTTCCTTTATTTGTTGTTGAATCGGTTTTTTTTTTTTTTTGTTCTCCGTACGACATTAGGTTCACAGCAACTGCCGATTACTTACACTTCTCATAACAGTTCATTCAAGACTACCAAACAGCCAGAACTCTTCGTCAGCTCTCCCTTCCTCAGAACACGACACAGCCATACGAGTATGAGATCAGTATGATGTCTGTGCATATGTGTGTGCCATTTCTAATTTTGAAATGTAACCGGTTTTCACAAAACATGGAATTGCAGGCCACTCCAACATTGTACATTTTAACGTTGTACTATCCGTCCAACGGGGGACCGCAGTAGCACAGTGGTTAAGGTGCTGTGCTACAAATTGGAAGGTCGGTGGTTCGATCCCATTGGAATTTTTCATTGACATAAAATCCTTCCGATCGCACTATGGCCCTAGGGTCGACTCAGCCTGTAACAGAAATGAGTACCAGGAGCATTTCCAGGGGGTAAAGGTGGCCGGTGCGTAAGGGTGACAACCTTACCACCATCCTGTGCCGTTGTCATAAAATCTGGGAACCTTAACTTCCTTGAACCCTCTGGGCCACTCTAGGTCTGTAATGGGACTGCTTTATCTTTTTTACCTTTACTATCCGTCCAACAGTATGGCGGACGGACGGAATTGCGAAGTGGAAGCGACGCAGCGTTGCTTACTGTATGTTCCTGAACTGATTAGTAAGAGCTCTGAAGTATACGACCGTTGTGATGGCAACCTTCTTTGTGGAATACAACTGAACAACATGGTGACAGTGCGAAGGTTTTCTTTAGCGTGTATATATATATATATATACAGAGTGGGTGCAACAAATTGTGCCAACTATTGCGGATACAGCAGTGGTGTAAAATTTTGAGGTTGCAATTCCATCCAACGAGTCTAAATTGCAGGTCTGCACTAAACTGGTACGTTATTACCAGAATAAAATATATTAATACAGTAACAATAGTAAAAGCACTATATTTTGTAACATAATTACAACAACAAACAAACATTAAAAAAGTGATCTTAAGTCCGATCGCTCAAACCATCTGCATACAAACTCAAAAAGTTAGCTCCAGACTTACCTCGTATTTCATTGCTGGTATATAAATTGAATCCCACACAAATAGCAGATTAATAGCACAAGATTTGCAATAAATTAAAATAACAAACTATCCCTGTACAGGCCCTGAGGGCTCCAGGAAGTTGAGGCTCCCAGATTTCTTGACAATCGGCACATTAAGGTGGTAACGTTGTCATCCCCAAACACCGACCACCCTTACCCTCCAGGAGATACCCCTGGTACTCATTTCTGCTAGAGGCTGAGTCAATACAAGGGCCATAGTGCGGCCGGAAGGATTAAAGCAATTAAAAATCTCAATGATCCCATCAAGAATCAAACCCGCGACCCCCAGTTTTGTAGAGCAGCGCCACCACGTACTTTACAGGAAAGTAATATTTATAAATTCGGTTTAAAACTTCTCGTTTTGTAAGCGTCTGTATACGAACCCTCTTTTTAAACACAATCGTACAGGGTATTTAAGAACCCGAAACCCCCTACAACTTACGTACAGAAAGACAGCCCATCGGTTAATATATATATATATATATGTGTGTGTGTGTGTGTGTGTGTGTGTGTGTGTGAACACGCTGATGCCTATTACGTATTCATTGTGTGCATAGATTTGGGGCTCATATGTATAAACCATATTCCTGTAAATGTATCGTGTAACACCAATTGGTGAGGTCGTGAATTTAATGAAGTAGCGGAGGTAAATAAAATGGTATAATGTATGATGACACCGTGCATAGTATAATATTTGTGTCATTATCGCCGCATTCGTCTGGGTTTGCATCGGACAGGTTGATACTATACGAGATCTACAACGCGTCATTAGTGCTGAAATTACCCGTTATACAGATTGTACAGTATTGAGCAACTACGGAACATGGCCATAATATTTAATTAGAATTCGTTGGTGCAGAAAGAAGTAAGCGAAATCGTGACACATAGCTAACACAGCACTTACGTGCCACTAGCAATGCTGCGAAATCATCATAAAAATAACACACGGATCAGTTTTTGTTGGGTTGAGTCACAGGTTGGGCAATCCATCAAAGCGTAGTGGTTACAATTGCCTGTGAAGGCATACATAACGTACTTTAAACATTAAAAAACTTTGAATTTTGTCCACACACACGGCGTGTGTGTGTGTGTGTGTGTGTGTGTGTGTGTGTGTGTTCCTTATGATTCACAGAATAAATATGGATCATCTCGCTGTACAGCATAAACCGTTTGTTGCTTCTAATGGGGACGATTTCTTGCCTGTGACATAGGAATTAAATTTTTAAAATACTGTTTAGACAATCTTTATCGTTGCACCGTGCATTTCGTACTGTCATTTAATTAGCACACCAACTAATGCACATACATAAAATTTTTACATTTAAAAACACTTAAAATATCTGCAACATGTTTCGATCCGAAGGTCATCTTCAGGGAGCAACACTAGTAAGGAACAGTGTAGCACCCTGAAGATGATCTTAGGATCGAAACATGTTGCAGCGATTTTAAATGTTTTAATTTAAAAATGTTATGTAAGTGCATTAGTTGGTGTGCTAATTAAATTACTGTTTAGACATATTCCAGGATTCAAAGCCGAAGCTTGTGCGTGATATACTGAACCTTATCATTGACAGAGTTGCGAAGCGATGATTTCGACGCACCTGCATCGCATCCCAGCGAGTTCTAAACCACCTCGGTGAGCAGACCTGCTAGGCTGCTTCTGCGTTCCCTCGCTCCTTACAACCAAATGACAGCACATTACAACATTACACTCAAACAGACTACGACTTCCTTCAACGTCTCTCCAAATGTTATCATTCGTAAACTTGTCACTGCAATCGCCGCATCCAGCCTACTGCCAAACACGGCAATACGCTAAATTCCATGAATACGTGGTCCATTGTTCCATACCGTCCGTTAGCATGCCGATCAATTATCGAACTTCGTGGTAGAGTGGGTAGTAATCCTCCGTCGTATCCAGGAGGTCCAGGATTCAAACCTAAACCCGGAATCCTGCTGTCTGGAGACTTTCTCGCGGCTTCTCTGAGTCCTAAGCAAATGATCGGGTCATGAAAGCTATCTTCGACATTATATCCAATTCTTCATTTGTCAACTGTCCTACCACTGAACACTTTACAGCCTGAGCTACTGATAGGGTCATTAAATAATCCATAAACTTTAGTATCTTCCTGTGGACGCAGACAGTAACACTCCACGATGCGGAGACAAACGTGTATAGAGCAATGGTGGAATGATGAACAGTGGGAGAAAACCGAAGACAGAAGAACCACCGGCTGCAAGCGCCACTCCGTACGTCACAAACAAAACACAAGCACGAAGCTTTTACCGCCTAACTATGGCACGACCTTAAATAAACCATAAATGAACGAGAATACAAAGCATAGCAATTAAACAAAATGCTTTCTTGTGTTCTTATACATCCGCGGACAAAGCAAGGAACGTCTGGAGCAGTCACAGCGGGGCCGCTGACTATGACAACAACGCGCCGAATCCCATGAGTGCACAGCTCTTCGTTCTGTCCAGTCCGGCAATGCAGAGACGGTAATTAAACGAACTGCTTTGATGTACCGCGGCCGAAACTAAGTAACCGCTCACGATCAACTGTCTGTCCCATGCAAAACGTAACAATGCCTCGTTCGGCCCCCCAAACGAGGTTCATGACACCGTCAAATCAATTACACTGATTCGTTCCAACTACGGCCTCGTCTGTGGAATCAGAATTCAAAGTAAACTTCACACCAACAGGGTACGCAAGTTCTTTTATCCCCCCCCCCCCCACCGGACAGCCGGGTGCGAGTTTAAAAAAACACACACACATCTAACAACTAAGAAAGGATTATGAAGACCACTGTTATCTGGCGTAGTTATATTTGGTTCTCACAGAAAGTGCAAACTCGTATGAAACACATAGTGTGTGGCAAGATGCAGTTCCTTAACGTCACAGCCCGTGGTTCTTATAGTTACCACTAGTTTCAAACGATTCATCCTATTGCGTATGCGGCTATGTGGTGGAACATCGGCAATTAACGCGTAGCACCGTTGACGCCATCAGTTCCTTAGATTGTATACCGTCGGTAACAGGCGAATCAGCATGCAGCGTTGGTGGAATGAAACTGGTAAGGGTAAGTCAAAGAAATTGGAGATAAAACGTATCCTAGTGCCACTTTATCAACGACAAATTCCCTCACGGACAGCAATTCTTACTTTCACTGTTTAATACAGTTAAGTCGCCACAGGAAAAAGAAACACAGGTGAATAATAATATAAACAGCCAACCAGATGCAACAATAATAATTTTATTAACAATGTCAATCAGCTCAACATGTTTCGAGCGATAATTTCGCCCATCCTCAGGAGCACTAGGTTGTGTTTACAGCTGGTGGTATAAAGCACCGGCGGTGCTGCCTACTGGTGACCAGAAAGAGGTGGAACCGATTCCTTCCTCCATGTCACCAGCAGACAGCATCGTCGGTGCATTATACAAGCTGTAAACACAACCTAGTGCTCCTGAGGATGGGCGAAATTATCGCTGGAAACATATTGAGCTGATTTACATTGTTAATAAAATTATTATTGTTGCATATAGTTGGCTGTTTATATTATTGTATCAATGAGGCACGGTTACACAAACATCAAAAAAGAAATACGTGTGAAATTTACCACAACTCTTGAGAACTCGAGCACCTTAAAAGTGAAATTACAGATTTGTATAAACGACGTTAAACGGATCAAGTTACATGCGAGTGATCGCAGGCACTAACCTGCCGACGCTGTTAAGGCTTTGAGTGACCATTTAGCTTTATTCTAAGGACAGCTGGGCAAGTATCATTTACTTATCATCACGAACACCAATAAATTCGGACCAGTGGGGCTCTCCTCTTGAAATTTCTGAAAGACACGTCATTTGCTGGAATCGGAGATCCAAAGTGCATACACCAGTATAGAGTCAGTTTGTTCAGCGCAATCTGTGGAGGTATATCGACGACGGCAGTAGCAGACTACAGCTTAACAGGGAATTTCTCTTCACAGATTTTGAAGGGCGCTAAGTGAGGGTGGCTAAATCGGGGTTTGAATTTCCAAAGTGTCATTTACGTCTACCAAAGGCAGTGAAAATATGACAGGTCAATCCTTGCTACATGGCGGAGTGATTTTAGCTTAAAACAGACAAAAGGCATACAATGTCACAATTATACCCACACACATGTCCTCCGAATGCAAGTTCATTCTCATTCTGCCGGCTTTCGGTAGCGAAAAAATAGAGGTTTGTCTAAAACTTGCCGATAGACATCATGAGGTGCTGCTGTCCCTGTGTATTAATTAGACTGACGTGAGTGGTCGGCTTTACGCCTCGGCCGCTTTATCCCAGGGGAAATCTCTCCTGGTACCCATTTCATTCGAGGTTGGGTGGGCCTCAGTATCAGTCTGGCAGGTTTGGAGGATAAATTCCTGCCCTTTCCACGCTTGTTTGGGGCCGTGCCATGGCTGAGAAGGTTAATCGTCTGCTTCTCACAGCGACGGCCCAATTTCAATCCCATACCGGCCCATACGAGATTTGTCACAAATGAAGTGGCATTGGGACAGCTTTATCTCTCAGCACTAGGCTGACTTAGGTTGTGGGTATGGCTGGCTTCTAACTGTTCACCAAGCACCATTACGTGAATCAGACTGAGCACAGACAGACGACCGGTGCCTGCATCACGCGCGATAGACGTGATAAATATGTACAAAAGGAAATTTCATCCGGAAAACCTGAAGGCAAAAGGCCGCTTCACAGGCCAGGCCTTAGGTGCTGTATTCTGTATCATAATTACCTTAAACGGTGTGCGAGACGGTGGCTTGACTCGTCTAAAGTACAGGGCCCATCGGCGTCTTTCTGTAAACACGGAGACATGCCTTCGAATTTCGTAGCATAGCTCCTTCGATTTACTCTGGTCTATGTACAGCGATGTGGGAGGCCTAAACGAACTCATACAGCGTAGATATTTTTGTCTTTTAGCACATTTTCATGAAGAAGATGCAATACTCTATTTCAGGGCTGGCCAAATTCAACCCACAGGAGGGCGACATGACTTTCGTTAACGACTCGCCTGAGGGCCGCACTTGCCTATACATATATCGATAGTTGGGAGGTGGGATGTACTACAACGCCGCCTACACGATCACCCTTTGTAACTTTGTCGTCCCGACGTGCTCAGTCTGGTAGGTGATCCTCTTTCGGGAAACGGGTGTGGTTCACCGAATCACAGTTAGTTTTAGTGATTTTCTTTTTTTACTTACGTTTTATTTATTCATTTTATTCTTGATATAAAATAATGAAGTACTATATCCAGTTAAACAACTAGATCATTTATAGGAATATGACAGTCACTTCTCTGCACTCCCACATACACCACACTCGTATGCGACTGCTTTCGCACTGGATTGCTACCGTCCGTTAACTGTTCCCAACAGTTTCTTCATTTAAATCTCTCTCCCGTTCACCCCTACTGCCTATCACAAACGGTTCTGAATATACGTTAACAGATTCAACCCAAAACGTACGGCTATGAACTGTCCGTAACTGACGTCAGCTAACGTAAGAAACAAATCCGCTATTTAGAAAGAGTAAGTTACGTCACAAGCGCGGTTGAATAACAAGGCGCTAGGACTTACTAAACTTGATAAAACACAAAGAAATACCGGTTTACTGTATGCTGTTTTCAAGTCATGAGTTACAGTTTCTAAACATTTTTTTTCTGTTAATAAAGTTGCCATATTATATTTGTTAAATTGCATTACTGAAACCACTCGGGTGACGGAGGGCCGCATGTTGTTCCATGTTATGTTACCTTGTCTGTTCCACAATGCATAAGGACCTAATAAATGAGTGTAATAGAATAATGCTGAGAGAAATGTGCCTGTGTCTACAGCACAGTTTGTGAAGTATATGAAATACATACATCAGGCCTTATTCAACATTTTCAGAAAGATCTCAGATTTTGAAACACTCTCTTTGGTAATCACAAACTATCAAACCAGGGGCATAGCTGCAATACAGCACAACAAAGAATGGCCCATGAATCCATGGGAAAAAAATTACTTTTCCAAGACTAAGTGAACATCACCCATTATTCACGCAAATTTGAGCAAATTCAGAAGAAATGGAGCATGAAACAAAATTTAAATACAGGGCATCTAAAAATGATGTCTATTTATGGGCAAGGCAGGGCCCCATCAGTGAGCTCTGCACAGGGGCCGATACACCATATGCCACAGCAATAAGCAGATCTCAATTTTAAAGCTGTCATGTTTGTTTTTCCTATCAACACCACAATATATAGCAGTCAGAACTTTAAGAGCAACATTTATTCAAACAGCTGCACCCATGCAGGTAAAAGACATGTTTAACAATTCAAATTACTCCAAAAACTCTAATACCAGCCACAACAAAAAAAAGTATGTCTGTTGGCAAAAATGATTGTCATATTCACTTTTATGTCACAGTTGCAAATACACAGAAGTCACATTTTTGTGTGTATTAAAACTATTGTGGTTTCTTAGAATGAACAATGGGAAGAATTACCGGACTCACCAGATCTCTGTGATGCAGCAACAGAATTATTAACACCTAACTTGGGTGTCCAGTTCTACATTTACACGGTTGAGTGAATCCTTTCATTCACGTCATCGGCACGTAACCACAGCAGCTGAACAGACTGCAAATCTACTGCCTGACTAAAGGAACAAAAGTCAATGAATAACAAGCATTAAAAAACTAGAAAACCTTTCACTCAGTTAATGACTTGGTCTCCTGCACTGATTTCCTTCAGACTGTTGATAGTGTCACAATTATTACAACTTTTAACCAATTCATGCATAAAAAATTCATACAAATTAAGTCTTCTGGGATGTTACGCCATATCAACTGCCAATAGTTATTGACGCTCTGGAGAAGGATCATAATGCTTTTGGCTTCATGGTGAAGCATTCCAACAAGAGCGGGCTGTTTGAATTGTGCACTTCGCAAGACAGCTGTCACTTCTATTTCTGCATGTTGTTACCTTTTTTATTTTCTCCTGAAACGCACTGGACAAATCAGTTTCTTTATTCCGAACAGTACAAATCAGCAAACATGACGTCGTACGGTAACTTTCGAGAAGGTTAAGTGGAGGGGGATCATTATAAAACAGATCAGGGGGGGGCATGTGTGCACTGTGTAATGTTACCTCTGTGAGGAAACCACTGATTCCCAACAGACGTGTTGCATGTTCGAGCAGTGAATTATATGTATAAGCTGTGGAGCGAGTTTGTACCAACACTTCTGGATCAGATTCTGCATGTCATTTCCACTCAAAATTGTCATATAAACACTGTCTCATTCTCAATGGTCATGGAGTTATGGACACTGCACATTATGCTTTACATGTACACCAGATATCATAAATTCCCACATTTCAGCAGACATGCAATTCGGTACCTGAACGAAGAGTTTCTCGACTTGCAGGTTGGATGTGGTGGTACGCAGAATTCACTGCCAGGGCTACTGTGTCTCTTACTACTAAAATTCTGTGTATGGGGTTACTTGAAGAACATGATGCATGAATGCAAAGTAAACACAAGTGAAAACACAAACGCTGCAAGATTCATGAATGACACAGACATCTGAAGTAGGGTTACATGTTCCATGGCCAAAGAAGTCAGAATGCGCATCTACACTACATATGGTAACTCAATGTACATGAATCTCGTTTCAGTACAGGTTAATTATGTCTGGAAAATGAAAGTTGACTTCCAAATACCCTCAGCTCCACAATATTTTGAGTCAGACCTACATTTGTACAATGTTTCTGACTGGGAACAACATAAAAGAAACAAGATTGAGAATATATTGGCATATAATCGCTGGCAGCCTGTATACAGCAAAATTATACATAGCGTATTTGAACTGCTCCACGACCACAGTTGCGAAACAAGTGCATTACACATCATGGTGCGGTAGTGTACCAGGTACAGTGACAAAGCTACAAACTTATCTGAACTGTGGTTTGGTTCTTGGCTGGGGCAACAGCTCTCTCCCCCCCAGTGTATTGACCAAATCTGGGGGCCCCCTCAGCCTCATTATCAGTGCGTACTGGGGGCTCTTTCACTGGAAATAATGAAGCTGTGGCACAAAGGTGACCTCTCACCTGTATCTAATGCCAGGGTTAGGAATGAGTGGCACTACATGCCTTCATGGCACAGACATGAACAAATTCTGTTGTACATTACAGCACCCTGCAAGACAAATATAACAATTATAGTGAGTGTACAGAAAAAACAGCCAACAGCACAAAGACATACAACAGAGAAAAAGTTTCAACTACTATGAAAACTAACCAAAAGAATAACCACTTACAGTGCAGTATCTTACTCTACAATCAAAATCAGAGGAACAAGAAATGAAATTAAAATGTTTCAGATAATTACACCTATGAGGCATGTAAAACTGAAATCCATTCCACTACTGCGGCAGTGTAGATGACACACACACCTGCACATTTGACACAGTAAACACACTGGCAGACACTTCCCCAGAACAGCACATTTGAAAGTATCTATACAGCACAACTTAAATACGGTGTACCCAGCAGCAAATCCATCCAAAGAGAACCAGAGGGCAGCCATTCACTTTCTTGGAATAAAAGGCCGCCGAGCTGCTGAATAAACAGGCAGATGATGACATGTACTGAAGATGGTGGTAGTGGATCAGCTCTATTATGTCTCAAATGGGAACGCCGACAGAAAAACTTAAACAGGCTCACACTGTTTCTGGTACAAAGAGCAGGGAACAAGTTGAAAATGCTGTGCATGACGACACTTATCAGGCCATTTGTTCTGTCAATGGAACAGAATATGTGGACACTATGAATGCGTAGGGAGTAAACAAAGTGTGCTCCCAGCAGGTCCCACATCCACTGACACATGAGAAGCATCACATGTCAGTATCACTTGGACATTTGCAAAAGTACTGTACTGAGGGTGACAGCTTTCCGTGACAGGCAATGTAAAGTTGTATCACAATTTTGTACCCAGAGATAATACCAGTAGGTATGCAACAGTAAAATGCCATATCACCCAGACCAAAATATATTAAGTCCCAAACATCCATCAGCAACATAACAGTGACGTCTACTACAACATCCAGGACTGTGCTTCTGGATTTCACACAATGACATGATCAATGCAGTGCAGCTGGCTGCATTCAATGGCTTATCGCAGTGTATACGATACTTTTACAATGCAAATTTAAGGGAGAGGAAGAGAAAACCCTTTCACATTTGAAGCTCAAATTCAGAAATATTTAAATCAACAAAATGGCGTTTTTGCTGGTCATAATGATGCCGTATTTTCTGAAGGATGCAAAAGAGGAGGATGAAGAGGAGAACAAGGAGGAGTAGAAGAGAAAGAGGAAGAAGAAAAGTGCATCTGTTCGTGCACAAAATATGGTATACAATCAGGACTTCCAGTGTGTAAATTTTGCAAGCATAATTTCTGTGTAACAATGTGTACTTTATACAATTAATACCGTTCACTATGTGCAATCCTTTTTCAATTTCCAAATCACACATACAGGCCTGACAGCCTTGAAGAACATTTTAAAATTAGGCTGCAGTCTCCTCCTCCTCCTCCTCTTAAAAAAAATTAAACCACACACATGACATCATAAAAACTTTATTACAATATTGAAACTTATCCAAGTGGTAAAGAAATTCACATACAAAAGTGCTGTAGTTACTGACTGTAAAGCAAATAGCTAGGATGAAAATGTTCTTAATTGCAAAGCAAGTCTCAAAAGCAAGTTATTTGCTTTCCAAATTGCAAGGCACCTGGCAATTATTGTTAATGAAACAAAACTAATGTACACCATGTCCCTCTTCCTCCCTTATGTAGTTATTATATCAATCATTTCTGCCAAGTGTCACATTACTTTAGCACATCTTGAAAATGAAATACAGAACATCACAACACTACCATAAATGTACCTGCTCTCCAAGTCATAGTTATAGGATCATTTGATGTGAAGTCAGCTGTGTACTGCATGCTATGTATATGCTGGTAGCAATCTTATTAATAAACTCAGTAAGTGGAATCAAAATATGTTACAATATATTTGGGCTTGTAAAAACATTTTATGTAAATTTAAGAGGCTACATTTCTTTTTACGTGGCGTCTTTTAAGATAATGTGATATATACTGCTAAGCATCTTGTAACTGAATTATCAACTTCTGTGAAGTTACTACCACAAATACACCTACTCCGAATCATGCTTACAGGATCAGTAATTGATGTGTATACTGGTAGTTATCTTATTATCAATAAAACTAATATATGGAATCAAAATGTGTCCCAGCATACCTGGCTATGGATGTGTGTTTCCAGAGAATTTTTTCCTTATGTAACTGAAACAGCTACATGTAAAAAAAGAAAAATTTACACAACAAAATTAATACAAGTCTGAACATAAAATACTCTAATTGGAGAAATCAACTGCACTAATAAGATCATCATCAATATACACAAAGAATACTGAGCAGAACTAACTTTAACTGATATGATCACACAAGTTATCATTCAGAGGGCAGTGCATTTGTAGCAGCAATCCCTTGGGATTAAATTATTTTGTTACAAGATGCTGCCTCATACATAAATTATATTTGTTGTAATATGTTTTTCTGTTGAGAAGTAAAACGGCACCTCATAAACCACCTCAAATTAGAAAACATTATGAAATACACATTTAAAAACAGAGATCAGAAGAAAATGCAAATATATGAGCCACTAAGCCCCTGAACATATTTTCTTCCCTACAATAAAACATCCTCATAAATTATGAAATTATATCCACGAGTCTAGCACTTAGGGGATATACGCACTCACAACTTCAACGAAACAGAATAAAATAAATTATTCCAGGTGAAACTGTCTTTAAAGAAACCATTTAAAGTGCTCAAATCATGAATATTCAAGAAGGCTCAGTCCACTTGTTGCACTTGTACAATTTCGTTGTTGCTGGTGACCACAGTGACTTCAGTCTTTGCTGTTTTGGTTGGGGCAGTACGTGAGGCATGCGTCCCACTGTTTGTTGTTGGAGAGGAAGTCTTCTTCAATCCTTCTTTAACTGTGGATGAAATGACAGTTGTCTTTTTAACGCTTGTAACCCTACGAGCGGCAGATGTTGATGTGGTCTTGCTTGTAACAGTGTGAGCTAATATCTGCTTATTTGCAACGTGCTTCACCTGTTTTTCTGTACCAAGCTTCTTATCAACAATCAAGCCTACTTTGTTCCGAGTTACCTCTGCTGGCACCACTCCTGATTCTTCAGACTTGCTAGCCCCCACATTCACACCTCTGGGTTTTGGTCGGGGAGGTATAGTTGACACAGGAGCTGTCCTACTTGTGCCTGTACCTGACTGCTTCATTGCAGTCGCCCTAACAGTGACTGGGGCTGTTGCAGGCCGGCTTTGTGGTTTGGCTGCTGTAGAAACTGCAGCTTTCTTTGTGACTGCAGGCTTAGCTATGTCACCATTGCTTAGAATGGAAGACTTGTTAGTGGTTCCAGATCGTGCCTGTGAGGACACAGTTGATGATTTAATGGCAGGAGAGGGGGGCTTGGTAGGTGATGTGACACCTGGCTTAGGTTTGTCTGCAGCTACTAGTGGTCTTGTGGTTCTGCCAGCAGAAGGAAGAGAAGTAACAGGGGTGGGTCTCTTGGCTGCTGAAGAGTGGACAGTTGTGGACGGGGGCTTTGGTGATGGCTGAGAAGAAGCAGAAGTTGAAGATTTCTTGGGCGTTGAAGAGCGAATAGTTGTTGCGGAGGCGGGCTTTGTTGGTGAACTTGGTTGCGATTTTTGCAATATTTTTCCTGTGCCAGATGTTGCTGTTGCAGTTTTACTGCTGACAGTTGTTTTTGTTACTTTTGTTTTGACAGCAGCTGATTCTTTCTTGTCAACTAACAGAGATGACTTCTTGGCAGCCTTCTTTTCTGGTGCCTTGGCCTCCTCCACGGGCTTCTCCTCACGACCTACTACTACAGTTCCAGCTGCCACTGCTGTGGCCACAGCTGCAGCAGCTGCTGCAACCAAAACTCCTTCACCTACATCATCCACTTTCTCAGACAAGTGTGGTGGTTCTGCATGCACTGTTGTTGGTTCTGCATGCACTGTTGTTGGTTCTGCATGCACTGTTGTTGGTTCTGCATGCGCTGTTGTTGGTTCTGCAGGCACTGTTGTTGGTTCTGCAGGCACTGTTGTTGGTTCTGCAGGCACTGTTGTTGGTTCTGCAGGCACTGTTGTTGGTTCTGCAGGCACTGTTGTTGGTTCTGCAGGCACTGTTGTTAGTTCTACACTCGACAGCTGCAGTAATTCTTCAGAAACATCTGTGGGGGCCTGTGCTGGTGTCTCCACACTTTCCTGTACCTCAGCTGTCATTAGATCGATCACAGGTAGGTTAATGTCAGTATCCCCTGAAGGATGTTTCCTCTCTTTCTCTCTGTCTATGTCTGTAATCACACTGTCATAATCTGGTGACAATTCAACTTCATCATTACTCAGAAGTAGGTTCTGCTCGAACAAAGAACTTGGTATCACAGTGGCCACATCCTGCTGCAGGGTGTGCCTCGGATCTGATGTGTCAAGTGACTGTACATCTTCAACTTGATCCAGCAGAAGACTGTTAACCTCCATCTCATGACACTTTGAATCTTCCTCTTCTCTTTCGGTAAGAGTTGGTTGTTCAATTATATCACTACCTAATAATTCAGCAGAGGCTTTGATTTGTTCATGTGTGTAAATTTCACCAAATGACTGGGCCTCCTGACCAACAAAATATGGTTCTGGCAGTAAGGCCGGTGCAGGAGAAGTTGACTCCCAAAGAGGACACTGGGGAGTGTGTGTACTGGAAGGAGATGGTAATTGCTGTGCTGTGACAGTTTCAGATTCAGAATGTGATGTGGGAGGTTCAACAGTTGCAGATATGTCAGTTGCCAACAGATCTTGCAAGGATGGTTCTTGTATATCTGATGTAACAGCACAATCTTCAGGGATAGGAGAATGAATGTTTGGTACAGGAGAGCCTGGAACTTCACCCGTGATGGCAGATTCATCCAGTTCCTCTAGTTGCTTATCTTCTGCCCGTAGTGGAGAGCCAGAGTCTTCAAATGATGATGCACCTTCACTCTCGAGCTGCACTCTCTCTGGCTTCAATTCCATCTCAGGAACCAAATCCTTCTGCACCTCAAAACACACGGGTTCTGCACTGTCCAGCAACATACTTCCTTCTTCATGCAGCACATTTTCTTCTATGGTAGATTTGTTCAAGCATGCATTATCATCATTAAATTTGGACAAATCACTATCGTTGTATAAGCTACTATTGTTAGACTGTGCTACTGAAGGTGTGAATTCAGTATCTAACATATCCAGATCGGTAAATGAACTATCCACCGCTGAATATGACGATACACACTCTGTCACTGTCTTCTGGAGCTCAGACCCAACAGTCAAGAAACTGGTAGAGTCATCACCAAATTCTGCTTTTGTTGATGTCACCTCAGACTCATCCAATGTCAGTTCTTGGGCACTGATGTTCTCTTCCAGAGAGATTTCATTCTTTTGGCCCCTTTCCAAAGTTTTATCCAACACCCCCTCATTTTCCAGATTACTAGATGAGATGAACAGATTTACATTACTTCCTTCCTCACTGCTGATAAGGTCTGGTAGCTTGGAATTTAACTTGCTTTCTTGCACCACTGGTGATTCACTGGCAAGATCCATTTCACTTGGACGGTGGCTAACCTCCAGCTGAAATTCCAGTTGGCTAGGTACAGTGATGTTTTCCATAGTGACACCCTTGCTAGGTGACTGAGCCAGTAGAATCTCCTCCATGGGTGCCACCACTTGTGTTGGTGATGGCACAAATTCTGCTGCATCAGGATTCAACTGGGACTCCATATTTAATTCGCCCTCCAACTGTGGCTGTGCAGGTTTCCGGCAAATCTGAGAACAAACACTCATTTACAAGTCACACGAATATTATTCCTTGCAGGAAAGTTACTATAAAATACTAAGGCATGGAAAGTAGTAGGATAGTGCTTTGTGGTAATATTCTGTGGAAAGGCAAGGGCAGAACTGTCAATCACAACAATCTTTGCATAATATCTTGTAAATGAAACCAACTTGGTGCACAGTATTCTAAGTATATTTCGTCAGTATTATTTATAACCTCTACACGTTTTGGACCTCTCCAGGTCCATCAGCAGGAGGAATAACTGTATTTATGCAACACTTGATATTTTATTATTCTGTATAGCTAGCTGTCTGGTGTGCAGGATGGAATGTAGAGGTTATAAATGAAATTGGCGAAATATACTTAGAATACTGTGCACCAAGTTGGTTTCATTTACAAGATTATATAGAGATGCATGGTCAACAGAACATAAAAAAATCTTTGCATAATAACTTATTACATAAAAATTGTTGTGACTGACTATACTATTCTGACCTTTGTGTGTTTGTCACAATGGGATGTCACACTTAAAAATAGTCTATGGATGCAGTAACAAGCAGTTTTGTTTTCATAACAGGGCATATTTTGATCAGCTTAAGTAATCTATGAACTAATCATGTACCATCCTGTTCCACCTCTGTATTTCTTGGAAAGGTATGTACAATGAAAATATTAATAATTCTTAAGCTGTTGTATGTATCTCAATTTAATTTTGGGTAATATCATCCCACTGTATTTGTTTACTTCTATGTTTTATAGTCATCTGATCAATACAACACCACAGATGCTCTAACATTCATTTGTTCACCACATGCATGACATGTTTCGGCCGACAACTGTGGCCATTAAAAAGCAATACTACAACAATTTTACAATTGCAATTTTTGGAAATTGGATTTTATTAAATATTCTGTTGAATCTTTAATATTCCATTTTAACATTCCCAATAAATTTAATCACAATCATAAAATTAACATGAGATAATTAGTTTACAGATATACTACACATGTACGCCCACAACTTATGGACAGTTACACAGGATTCTTCCACTATTCACATTTTACCTTACTGCAACACTGCAAAGTTTTAACATTGTAATATTTTAGTTCATCTACATTTTATTATTACTCCTCTGTTATAATAATATAATTACTCAGGTTTATAGTAATGTAAAGGACAGGCCCCTTCCTCAATTGACAGCTGAAACATTTCCTGTATGTGGTGAATAAATGAATGTAATGGCATTTATGATGTTGTACTGATCAGATAGGGGACCGCAGTGGCACAGTGGTTAAGGTGCTGTGCTACAAATTGGAAGGTCGCTGGTTTGATTCCAGATGGTGTCACTGGAATTTTTCATAAACATAATCTGATTGCACTATGGCACTGGGGTCGACTCAGCCTCTAACAGAAATGAGTACCAGGAGCATTTCCTGCGGGTAAAGGCGGCCGGTGCGTAAGGCTGACAACCTTACCACCATCCTGGGTCATTGTCACATAATCTGGGAACCTTAACTTCCTCGAACCCTCTGGGCACCTCAGGCCTGTAACAGGACTGATTTACATTTACTGATCAGATAACTAAAGAAAACGTTAGTTCAGTTTACATCAAATAATGCCAGACAGCATGGTACAACTTATACAGTACTGAAGAAATGTCACATACAAGCACTGCAAAAAATGAGATGAGGATCTCACAGTATCAAGATAAGTCTTTTGTGTTATGATGTTCAGCATTCTGGTGGATAGGTACCCATGCTTCAATGAAACCAAATTGCAGGGGATGGAAAAAAAGAAACAAATTCCTCAAAATATGGTAATTACCAAGCTACAGTACATACCACCAGTTTCTAGGCGACAGTAATCTTAACAAGAGATTTTAAACCTCTGTCCTTTCTTAACTGCTTGCTCAAGGTAAAATAAAGGAGAACTAAGCCAGCTCAAAAACTGAAAAGTTTTGTTTCTGCATGCAACTGTATGAAGGTCTGGTCAGTGGTGCAATTTGTGAGATAAATCCACGGAGGAATAATAATTAGCAACAAGCTGTCTCATGGCGATTTCAGAATGAATGATATTTATGTAAGTGACAAAAAAGGAAACCAGTGATTTTTTGTGGTAATGAGTAGTTGCTGGCTAATTTTTATGACCTATTACAACTTAGAGAAACAGGAACAACGAATTACAACACACAGCACAAAAATTACACTGTAGGATTATGTTTCTGTTGCCTATGTGACCTGACATCTCACAACCCTTCAGTGAAGCACAACTGCAACACAGTAAAAACAAAGGGCCACATAATGTATTAACTTGTTCCATAATTTTGATACATCCAGCTGAGTCATGGTTACAAATATTGTAGTCGTGTTGCATGAAAGCAGTAAAATCAAGATGACCCATACCCTTTTGTATCAGCTTTTGAAATACAAAATTTGACCAGACTGGGGTGGTGGGTGAGGCAAAGAAAAAAATTTTGGCTGATGGAATTTCATGTCACTTTCTTAAATAGCAAGGGCAGAGGACTAATGAGAGATTATCATGAGCAGAACACAGATGTCAGCAGACTCTCTGTCACAGTTTACAGTTTCCCAACTGTAATTACAATAAACATGTATGTTCTTATAATAAAACCAACCAGATGCACTAATTTCTCAAATTTATTTTTGGAATAAAACTCTATGTGTTTCAGACAGTTCCTCTGTCCACCAACGGGAGTTTTTCACTGTACACACAGCAATGGTATATGTCATACAGGTTTGCAGACAGCTTGCGAGCAGGATCAGGACGTTCCGTCCTTATCCTGCTCGCAAGCTGTCTGCAAACCTGTATGACATATACCATTGCTGTGTGTACAGCGAAAAACTCCTGATGATGGACAGAGGAATTGTCTGAAACACTTACCGAGTTTTAATCCAAAAATAAATTTGATAAATTAGTTCATCTGGTTGGTTTTATTATAAGAATTTATCACAATGCACGGTCACTTGAATGTAAAAAAAAAAGTGTGTATGGACACAATCGCTATTACTGTCCATGATTTCCACTTAACACTTGTCAGATAGTACTGCACAATCATACTGTTGGTATGTTGTAACAAAAACCAAGGCTTCAAACTCTTCATTCTGTGTTCCATCACATTATAAACACTCAGGTTACAGAATTTTGCAGATACAACAATTACAAAAATGACCAAAAACTCACGACACAGACCACGAATTTGCCCTTAAAATTTATGGATAAACATTAAAAATATTTACACAGAAAATGCAAAATAACAGTAAATGCAGCCAAGTTTAATACCTTTAAGCAATTATTATTTCTTAAATCTCATACTGTATGACTGTGGTGGTAACACAGGGGCAGGGCTGGCAACATGCAAGCCATTCCAAAAAACTGTGCAGTGCATTACCCATATTAAACACATCAAGAAACAGGCCATCAAGTTCAAGGGCAAGTACACCCAAAAAGCATGGATAGGAATTACAGTAAAAGCACTTACTATAAGTGTGTACGAAATACTTTACAGAGGAAACTATCAACCACTTACGACATATAAGTCAATGATGTGGTATTACAGATTTTTGCAATCAGTAAACATTTTTAAAGGCAATGCACTTCCATAAACGAAGACTGTATTTATTACTTCCTCCTGTTTGTTGGAATTAGTATCTCCCACAATTAGAGCATTTAAGAAATGATGTGCGTAGAAAACGACCTGAGAAATGGGCAAACGGTTTCAACCTCCATCATGATAATGCTCCGTGTCACACATAACTTCTGGTACGGCAATTTCTGTTAAATAAAAATATTACGGTGTGCCCTCATCCACCTTACTCACCAGATCTGGCACCGTACGACTTCTGCCTCTTCCCCAAAGGCAAAATGACCATGAAAGGTAAACGTTTTGAATCGATTCAGGACATTCAGGCAGCCATGACAGCGCAACTAAAGACACTCACAAAAGAGGACTTCCAGAACTGCTTCAGAAAGTGGCAATAACGATGGGATAAGCGTGTTCAAAGCAAGGGGGAGTATTTTGAGGGGGATTAATGGCAATGTGTCTTTTAATGTAATAATTTTTTTAAATTTAAACATTCACCATATTTTTTGATCACATCTCATACAGATGCAGGCACTGGGACATTATTCAGAGAATTAGAATCATTTAAGCAGTCTAGTTCCAAGAAACTCATCTCATGTTTGCATTTCCTGACAGTAATTATCATCACATCTGACCATTCCCAAAGACACAGTAGTTTGAGAACAAGGAATCAGGATACTTTCACCTGTCAATAGCCACTTCAGCATAACTTATGATTACTGTAAATTAATGGCGGACCCAATAATCAGATTTCATAACGTTCAGTAACTAACATACTGACACAGCCATTAATTTTCATAATGTTTTCTCAGGCACTTAATACATACTGGTTGTTCCGTCTGCTTCCCTTCTGCAGTTGGTTCAACACGATAATAGTTCCACTCGTCCTCAGAATCCTCTCCGCTTTCTCCTACATTGTCAGACTCTGGCACTGATGTGGTGACACCAGGAACTGGCAACATCAAGACATATCATCACAGTAATTGTAACAATAAAACTCCACTTCAAATGAACTTGCAAAATGGTACTGCAAGAGACATGGCAAACATGATCAACACTGCCCACCACCTCAGGCTAAACACCCCCCCCCACCCCCCCCGTTTTACAGAATGGATGTATCTAAAATGCTGTGAGCATCTTAGTCTGAAAAGATGGATAATGGCCGAAACATCAGCTATGTCTACAAAATTCCAAGATGTTTCAAAGGCCAAAATTCTAGGATCTCTGAACTTCTTCACAAGGAGACGACCATATAGTCAATAAAATGAGACCCATGATCACTGGCTGGACTACAGGAACAAACACTGTCTTCAGTCTCACATCCAGCTATAATCTGGTAATATAAATTCATACTACAGAGTTGGTATAATCACATGATTTATCAGAAACTTCCCTTGCTATGACATGTTCATCACCATGATCAATGAGCTATTCTGCCCCTGTAACAAATGCATGATGTCCACATATCCAAATTCTACTTCTCCAAACAGCTAATTTTATGCTACCCTTTATAATATTTTAAATGTCTATATTTCCGGTAAATTCCAATCTGATCTGGGAGTTGGGGCAGCCTAGTCTGTATACAGACTATGCTACAGGTAACACAATCCAGGTTTTGATTCCTGGAAGGGACAAGAGATTTAACTCTTCCTCAAAATGATCAGTCCTGCTGTGGGGCCCATACAGCCTCCTACTCAATATGTATCCAGAGCTCTTCCCCTTCCCTAGGAAGAAGAGGGCGTTACCGGGCCGGAGCCTGAAGTTAACCATTCACGTCTATGTACTGCCAAGGATAAGAATGAGTGGCACTATACCT
>Ga0131853_10001830_pt1 | contig 37989 bp, 12 predicted proteins | sample TergutLab28metaG_FD_92764 | JGI IMG/M metagenome (GOLD analysis project Ga0131853, IMG submission 92764) | Labiotermes labralis P1 segment gut microbial communities from Petit-Saut dam, French Guiana - Lab288 P1 (version 2) (version 2) | ecosystem: Host-associated > Arthropoda: Insects >... | reverse complement strand
GTCTGGAACGGGGTCCACTCAGCCTCGTGAGGTCAATTGAGGAGCTACTTGAATGAAAAAAGTAGCGGTTCCAGGTCTAGAAAACAGAGATTAACGGCTGTGGGGACCCGTTGCGCTGACCACATGACACCCCTCTATCCGCAAAAGTTGGCACTAACTTCGCTGACTGACGGCGGCCGCTCCGTTGGTATAGTTCGCGTGCGGACTAAGGCCACGGAGTTTTTTTTTATTACAGTTACATTTAAGTGAAGTATGATTAGAGCAGCATGTTTGATTATACTGTAATGAAATATGAATTTATGTCCATGTAGACCCATGAATTCAGGTGAGGTGGAATTGCATTTAATTATTATCAAGAAAAAGATGCTTCAGTAATGTTACTCTGTATTTGTAAGGACATAGTTATTTGTTTAGTATGTTTGGAAATGTACTCTCATTCAATTACCTGAAAACCATTAAGACTTGTGGTAAAAATGTATTGGCTGTAAAGTGTGTGTTTCATTCCCCTCTACAAGTTTTGTTTTGAGTATCTTTTACCCTAAATATTTACTGAGTTTTGCTTCAAATAGTCGCAGAAATGCATGTATGTCTTGCTGTAAACTCGTTATTATAATTGCCTGATCTAAATTAAAACTGAAATAGTGAGACAAATTTTAGGAAAACCAGAATCAGACTTTATGAAAATCCACTCAGCAGTTCTTTGAGTTGTTTCATGCATACGGACATATGGACAGGTTGATTGTAATGGGACTGTAAGGTTGCAAACCCAAATGAAATTGTGTCATTTAGGGTCTGCATTTTTCTTTCTGTAGACAGGAATAGATGATACGCTTGAAAAGCACACAAAATTTATATTTATGGTAATGTGACCGCTTGCTGTTTTTGCTTCGTGTTTTTTCAGACCAGTTGCTGCAAGTAAAGGAGTCACTTTTGAAGCAGTATGAAAGACTACTGTCTGAGTCAGAAACCCTGAAGCAGAGGGTTGAGTTTGAGGAGCGCAGAACACGAAGTGAAAGCTTTGAAAAAATTGATGTGGGAACAGAATGTTTTCCAGCACACTTGTACAAAGCAATCCAGACTGAACCATGCAGTGACTTTCAAGACAATGATGAGGTGCATGTAAAATGCAGAACGAATTTGGAGACAGAAATTCAGGAAAAGATCTTGAAACTTGTAACGTTTGAAATCCCAAGAGATTATTATAGCTCCAACAGTAACAGTAAAGATGACATTACGCCCATGGGGACTGTGGAAGCTTTAGTCAAGATGTGTGTAGAATGTAAATGGCAAAGAGACACATTGGAACGTAAAGTTACAGAGCTCATGAAGGAACTCCGAGATGTCAAGCATATGTATGAAGAGCGCAGCAAGGCAGCTTATGAACTTGACTGTGAGTGTAGGACACTGAAGGGTAATGTTGAAACTCTGATAGAGGAGCTGATGGTTTGTAAGAGTGGTGGTGGGGAGACATTGGCTCCCATCCTAGAAAAGAGTGAGGAGTCAGAAGCACTGGAGCAGAAAATTGTAATTTTAGAGAATGAGATAGAGGTGCTGAGGGAGGCCAGGTCAAACCTTGAGGTTGAGGCTAAGGCACTGAGAGAAGAAGGACAGAAACTTGACAGTAAGCTGCAGACAGCAAATGCAATACTACGAAACCAAGAGAATCTTGAGGCAGAAATTAGCAGTTGGCAGAATGCAGCAACTAGTGCAGGTGGACAATTAAAAGAAGCTTTAGCAGCTAAGTGTAGCCTGGAAGAGGAAGTACAAATGCTACTAAAGGTGGAGGCCATGACTCAGCATCAAGTTTCTTCAAGCCAAAAAATGGTTGAAAAGTTGGAGAAAGAGGTTGCACAGTTCCAGGAAAGACTGCTTGACCAAGAAAGTCTGAGAAGTCAAAATGAGGGCTTGTTAAATATGGTAACCTACACGCAAGACCAGCTGCATCTCTCCAACCTTGACAAGTCTAAATTAAAAGATGAAATAGAAGAACTACAGAAGCACATTGAAGCACAGGGGCATTTGCAAACAGATGTTTCAAGTCTTCAGCAGCACCTCCTTGAAACACAATGTGTAAATGAGCAACTGACAGCTAAAATAAGAGAGCTGGAAGTGACTTCACTGAGGATTTCAGAGTATGAATGCCATTCCCGGAAGTTACTTGAAGAACTTGAAAACTGTAAAGAAGACTTGGAGGCTTTGAAAGTAAAACTGAATGAAAAGGAAGATCAGTTAAATGATGAAATGAATTCTAAGTTACTGATCCAAAAGGAATTAGGCGTTGTCCAGGAAGAACTGAATTTAAAGTTGAAAGAAATTTCTAAATTTAAGGATGAAAAGATGTTATTTGAGCAGAACCTCATACACATTGTCCAGGAAAAGTCAGATGCAGAAAGTAAATACAACAAGCTGCTATCTGACCTTCATAGTAGAGATGTGGAAATACTGAACTTGACAACAGTGAAGCAGCAGTTAGAACAAGAGGTTGAAAGACTCTGTTCTCCCATGGTGCAGACAGAATATCAGGCCACAGCCACAGAAGTTAATAGATGGAAGGAAATAGCTGAGGCATATGAAAGACAGCTGAGTGAGGCATTTAAATTGCGAGATGAGTTGGAACAAGAGTGCAGAAGGCTGTACTTGATTGAGACTCGAATTCATCGTCAGGAACATCTAGACCAAGAGGTAGAACAGTTGAAAAAAATGCTAGCAGAAATGGAACAGAAGTCTGATCAGTTACTAACTGACAAATTATTGTTGGAGAAACAGTTTGCAGATATTAAACAGCAGCTTCATAATATTGTAGAAATGGAGAAAGAGGCAAAGGAGAGAGCAGCCTCTGCAGAACAACAGCTTAGGGATGTACTAAATGATAAAGCTGAACTAGACACAAAGATTCAGATTATGCATACTGTTGAAGAAAAATTCAAGAATCTACAGAAGGAATTTATCAGAAAGGAGGAGTTGAACTTCAGTCTGCAGCAGGAATTGAGTGAGGTTGCATCAGCAAAGTGTGAACTAGAAGTGGAATGTAAGAGGCTACTTGCTGTGGAAGGAAAGCTTCGAAATCAAGAGAGCCTGGAACTGGAATTGAAAGAGTTGAGACAGAAGTTAGCAGGTGTTGAAAAAGAACTGGATGAAGCTATGGTAGCAAAGTCACAGCTGGAGGATGGTTGTAAGAAAATTGATACAGCACATGGACAACTCGAGTCTGAAGTTGTTACTCAGAAAAGCAAGAGTGGAGTCCTGGAGGAATGTGCAATATGGAACCATCAAGAAGTGTTGAAAATGAAACAAGAAATAAAAATTTTACAGAGTAAACAACAGGAACTTCTGTCTTTTCTGGAAAATAAGACACATGAAAATGACATACTTAAAGCAAACAACATACAATTGCTGCAAATGATTGCAGAACAGACGTCTGGTACCACCAGATGCGAGGGGGAGTGTCAATTCCAGTGTCACGAATCGGCACATATGGCAAAGGAAGTAATTGCAAATCTTTCAAAGATCATAAAGGACAAGGACATGGAAATTGAAGCCCTGAATCGAAATTCAGGAACTCTGCTACATCATTATGACACCCATTCTAAAAGTGAAGAGTTTGTGAAATTCCAAGAGTCAGTCTCTGGACAGCTAAGCAGACTTAATGATGAAAAAACAGAGTTACTGAGAACTGTTCAAGTGAAGCATCAAGAAAATGTTCAGTACAACAATAAAATTCAACAACTGACTGGTCTGCTGGAGCAGGAGATGAATAAACTTGCAGAAATGAAGTTCCGATATGCTAACTTGGCGCAACAGTATGAGGAGAAACTGAAGTTATTGCTCAACATGCAGAATGATTTGGCTGCTGCAATGTCAAGAATTCAGCAGCTAGAAAAGGGACACACAAAGTTAGCCTCTTGTAATGATGCAGGTGAAAGTGACAATGCTGACGTTGCGTGGAGAATGTCTGAACTTGTTCGAAGGCATGCACAAGAACAGCAAGCAATGGAAAACACAATTCATTTGCTACATTCACAAGTAAAAGATCTGCAGAAGCAGGTGCTTCAGTTGTCAGAACAGAAACACACTGAACCAGTCCCTCATAATCATAACAAGGTGAGTTTTGCAGTAAGGGTATGACACCTTTGGTCCTAGTGCAGTGAGATTTATACACCTAAATGTTGAAAATTTCTCTATGATTCTGCCAAGGTTTGTCACAGTTGCTGATTTATTACAGATCAGCTGTATTTAACATTCCATTGTTTGATATATATTTCATTTACAGACATCCTAGAATACCCATGTCTTTGGAAAAGCTATGCACACAATTAAAAAAAAAAAAAGTTGACCAGTTTATTATTTCTGACACAGAAGACAATTTGCAAAAGGCAGTCTATTTATTATATAATATATCTAAAGAATATAATTTGGAAATTGCCACGAAAAAGACGAAGGTATTTAGTTTTGTTGGGGCAGATCACCTAAGAACAAAAATTATTATAAACGATGAAACACCAGAACAAGTTAGCCAGTTTACATATTTAGGTTGCAGTATATCTTACCAATTTTCCAATGATGTAGAATCCAAATTCGCAAAATTTTTACAATTAATAGGTGCTATTAAGAGAACTATTTTTAGGAAAGTGAGAACAGAAACTATTTTGAAAATATACAACACTTCAGTTTTACCTACATTTTTATATGGTCAGAAAATTGGACTCTAACAGCCTCACAAAGACAAAGAATTGAAGCGGCAGAAATGAAGTTATTGAGACCTCTGGCAGGCTGCACCCTGTATGACCACAAGACAGACGACTACATACTCCGCAAACTACAGATTACAGGCATACTAGACAAGATAGATGAATACAGACGGAACTGGTTTCACCACTTGCAAAGAATGCCACAAAGCCGAATCCCTTTGAAATCATACTACTACAGGCCACAAGGAAGGAGAACAATTGGAAGACCGAAGAAAAGTTGGAGAGAGCAGTTGTAACTTTGGAGATGGAACAGATCAAAGGGTCAAATCCTTGATGTTTATGAAGATGATGAAATGCTGTGTTTGTTGCTTGTATCTACTACAGCCTCATATTTTCCAGCATCTGATGCCCTGTCACAGAGGACATGCGTTTCTTTTCCTGATACACAAATTATTCCAATACAATTTTTGTCATTTGAATTTCATGTTCTGCCACCTGTTAACTGGCTCATTTTGATTGGTGATGTTTACTGGAACTGACACGTCACTTAACATATTCACAGAGTTTAACTCCTCTTTCATAATGTTAAATCTTCCTGCTACAGATGACCCTCCGCTTTCCTGTACCATTTCGTTCTTCTTAATCCAGCCTGTTACACGACTTTCATTAAATGTTGTATTTTATGCCAGCAGCACAATTTATAATTTCTTCTGCCCCTTGAATTATTTCCATTTCTTGAATGATGATAGATTGTACATGTGGGCCTTCAGTAGACTACTCACATTTGGCATAGCATATGCACATGACCCCACAGGTAAATATTTGTTTGTGCACTTCAACTGACTGTTGTTCGTGAAGTGAAGGGGAAAGTGTGAGAGTTACATTGTGTTGTTGCCTTTATCATCAAGGTTGACCCTGAAGATGAAGGCAGAAGGTCTCTCCGAAACATCATTTCTCGTAATTGGATACATGGTGCCACAGGCCAAAAGACTGTAATCTTCAGCTACTTGCATGAGAACCTCAAATCTCGCAAGTTGTCAAATCTGTACAGCATCTTCCCATAAGATGCACAGTATGTCAATGCAAAGTCCCATGTCCTGAGGCAAACTGAAGTCCCTGTGCATGTGATGAAGGCATATGGAAGAGTTAATGCTAATGATTTTGTAATCTTGACACTAGGTGGACATGAATGAAAAGCTTTCTGCCCCTGCCACTTCCATAAGTGGGGAAGTGACCCCACTCTCAATGGAATAAGAGGATGGGTGGGTCTGAGAGCTGGTCTAGGTGCTTTGGAGAAGAGAAAAATCTCTTTCCTCTGCCATCATTAAAGTTTGGTTACACTGTCTGGGCTCATTGTGTATTAAGGCCCTGCTTCTGAATGAATTTTGAAATGTTTTGTATAACTGCAGACAGTGAATGTGGATGTCCCGGTACGTGAGGGTCTTCAAGAGCAACTGGAAACATTGCAGGCCGAATACACACGAATGGCAGACAGCCTTCTGCAGGAGCAAACTAGAAACAAATACCTACAAAATGAGGTATGATGCTAATTTCTTAAAAGCACTGTGATGTCACTGTGTTATATTGATATAATGGATCTCACAGTTGAATGGGTAGCATCCTGTCATGTTCAGGAGATGCAAGGTTCACACCTTTGCCCATGTACATTATCTTGTCTGATATCTTTATGGCTCTTCCAACTCTGTGCTGAAGTTGGCATAGGTTGCAAATGCAGTTCCATCTTTACAGTATACCTTTGCAGTCACCTTACCATTTAGTGCTATGTAACTGGTGTAATTGAAAGAGCATCTGTATGTACAGTTATATGTTTACACCCATGTTGAGTTTGAAATGTCATATTTCCGAAACATAGTTGACTGTGTGACTGGTTCCACTAACTCTGGAGCTTTATTGGATGGTGAATTTGTAACCTTTATCTGCATTGTCAATGACATTGTCATTCATCAGTCTTAGAATCATTACAGTTTATAAGCAATGTTTGGCATTACATTGTAAACAGTATTGCAATGCAGAGTTCCACACATAATAAAAATTTTGGTCATAGTATAATCCTGATCTAAGGTTTCTTAAGTTTGAAATTGTCCTGTGTTTTATGTCCATTTTTTGTGCTCCTGACCATAACCGAACGTACATAATGTATAGTTTTGCCTGATGTAGAGTTTCGAGTTTCTAGTTTTTTTGTTTTTCCTCCATTATAGACACACAAAATCATTTCACCTCTTGGACTCTCAATTTAGGATTTGTGTTTACAACTTTAAAGCTTTGGTTGCATAAATTATGCCATGATTATGCTCGGTGTAAGTGATGTTAGAACTGATTGCAAACTATTGCCTTAGTGTACTGTCGATTCCCAAGTCAGCCAGAATGTGGTTGGTCAGAAAGCTCTTGATGAAGCTGTTTTTACATGAGAACATTTCAGACTCATTATTATGGGTCTTGGATGTAAGGTACATGGAGGGTGGTAATCGTTCGAGTACATCATGCTGACAGAGAAGTGGTCTTTTATACCTTGTATAATGAAACCCTAATTGTAGTAGTTTTTGTAATTTTTTTCTTTCGTGTCCCATAAAATGAATGTAAAATGTGAATATAAAATGGATTAATGGTAAACATCATTAGGTTTAAATTCAGAGTGAAAGTGATGCTTTTGCAACTGCAGTAGTAGTTTTCTGATTGATATTTACACAGCCTCCATTTCAGATCTTTCTCATTTTAAAGTATATACAGCTTTTGCTTCTAGATGAATCTTTAATGGAGCTCTAGTGTGTTAGAAAATCTGTTACACATTGTTCATCTCCTATAGTCTAAACTTATAAATATTTGTCATATTTATGTATAAAATATTCATTGCCAAGCTTTAATTGATGAACAAGAATAAACGTGTGAAATGTTAGTTGTTACGCTGTAACGACACCAGACATTCAGCTATACAACATTGTTCCAAAAATTTCTGTGTTTAAGTAAGGTACTCATGAGAATTGAAGATGAATATCTTGACTAGCAATGTGGATGGTCAGACTTGAAATACTGCTGCATGCCTCTCATCTTTCAAACACCTGCGTTGCCAAATGTGAACACATGTAAGAAAACCCCCCTAGATATTATTTTCATATATTTATGCAACAATAAAATTTACTGCATTTTTCAGACAAGGGTGCAGAATCTCTGTTTTATTTGACACAAAATGCCATTTATTTCATAATTGTGTCTTTTTTGCATCAGATAATACATTTTTTTATCAACCATAAATTTACATTCCCTGCCGGTTGGCAGAAAAACGTGATTTGTGATAGCTGTTATAATGCAAGAGTGGAGTAAGATCCTACCATGATCCAAGAATTATACAAAGCTCTAATTAATCCTTTCTCTCTGAGCTTTTTTATGTCATGTCACAATCTGATTTACTTTTTGGTTAGAGCAGGAGTGGATTGGTTGATTATAATATTGTGAGCAGCCCATTTTATTTCATACAGGAGCATAAATTGATTACTGGTACTTAATATGTTTAGTACTGCCAGCACATGCTGAATTCATTATGTCTGCTAAACCTGTGACAGCTTTTATACTCTGCTACAAATATACCCACAGGAATCAGCCAGGGGTATCTGCTGTGTGTGAACTGTGCATTGCGTATTTTAGGTGAAATTATAGTATTTGTTATTGCGAGTTCAAAACATTACTTTTTAATTCAGTTTTAAGTGATATTCCGGATAATGAGGTGTGCTGTAATGTAACATTGTAAATGTTATTTACGTAAATGCTGAGTGTAAGTATGTGCAAGCAAAGGTAGTGTTATTCCTGTATTCACTTAAGCAGGACACCATACCATACTATACCATACAATTAAAATTTTAATTGGCTGTACATATGTACATGTGCATGCACACATATTCATTCATTCAGTCACATCGGTGTTACTTCCCAAATCTGTAAAGCTTCCAAAGGGCGTAGCTTTCTTCTGTGAACTTTATGAGAATTCCTGATACATAAAGTTAACACATTCATGGCCAGGAGTGAAAACAGCTCACAACACCTGTGTTAAATTCTCTGGTTTGCGTCAGCAGATGCATTGTCCTGCTGGAAGTGTGTAATTTTTTTGTTCTGCTAATGCTTCAAAAAATGACTCCAAACTTCGTACGTTCCATATTCAAGCATTCAGGATTATTTATACTACATAATAAACGACAAATGTACATCAGGATATCATTACATAGTATAAATTACTCCAACCTTATGTGAAGAAAGGATTGTGGTGTGTACTGCACCATTCATTTCACACTATATACAGTTTTATGGTCTTGAAAAGGCATAGGCTACATTGAATTTTTTTATGTTAGCAAAAATGGATGTATGGCTGGAACAGTGGTCACCCTCCCACAGTTCTCAACTGACTTTTAAAGCATTTATACCATTAGAAACCTGGTAATTGGCAGAATATCTCATCAGCAAATTTCATTTGTTACATATCATGTTTCCTTAGCAGTTTGTCTCTTTTTGTAACAAAATTTTACAAAAATTCACTGTTCCATTAATGACAGTTTAAAAAATTGCCAGTGTGTACATTCTTTGAATCAAATATTGTCTTACTGGACTACATAACATGTTAGGACTGACTGCAAGCCACGAACAAGATTCAGACAGCCTGCTGAGCATTGCCCAATCATTATACAGACATTTCATGATTTTAGAGTTGACATTGGTTGTGCAGTCCAAGAACATTTTGAGCAGCTGCTGTATGTGTTGTATCATTTGCAAAAGGTGACACATCCTAAACTGAGGGGCATTTTTGCAGAGTGATAAAATAGAGAAGATAGGGGCCTATACTCAGGTAATTATAGTTTTCATCAGAGGGTAAATTTATGTATTGCTACCAAATCATGTTTCTTGCCAGGTACAAGAACAGTGTGAGAAAGAGTGTGTGCTTCTGAAGGAGCTTGAGAGGTTACGACTCCATCTGGTGGCAGTAGAAGAGGGTTACACACAGGAGGCCCTGAATGCTGAAGAGCAGGTGAAGGAGCTACAGAACAAATTGGCACAGGCCGAAGAGAGGATCAAGAATTCCTCTACGGCTTACACATCAGCAAGGTTAGTATAGTTCTTATAATTTTGGGTTTATATGCGTCAGGAAGAGGGGCTTTGACACATGCACATTTCTGCTTATACTAATGAGCATGTTATCATAGTGGTGATGGTGTACCTGTATATGAATGCATGCCATCGGTTAGATTTCATGCATTCATTGAGGTTTTATTATTCTCCTCTCTGTCTCAAAAGGAATTAGATATAGTCACTGAAATAAGCCATAATTGGTGTGATGGTCGTAATGAATGAATGTAACAGCTGGGCAACTGAAATACTGGTTGCAAGCCAACAAGTACAATCATAGCAAGGGTGTGAAAGTTGGAGGTTTATCCAAGCAATTTGAAAATCCTCCGTCACTTTCATTTAATAGGAAATGTGCATATTATACTTTTTGGAGAGTCACTGGTGTATGTAATCTTGATTTCAAACTTTCGCCGTGTTCTGAATGTTATATGCTTTCTTCTGGGTAATTCCCCATCATCTGAATTTTATATGCCAACATTTTGGAACACTCTTGTTTGTTCCATCTTCATAGGCAGGTAGGTATGAAGTATGACTGTATTCGAGAAAAGTTGGAGTGTTTATACAGGTTTGGCTCAAAAATAGCCTGAGCCAATAGGAAGGAGGTCTATGTAAGTTTGTGTTCAGGCCATGGATGAAGCACATTTTGTATAATGGTGTGGGGTATAGTGAGTTGCAGCAGACTGTAATGAGGACGAGGACCCCATAAACATGATACCCTTACCCATTCAGCATCCTCTTCTGAAGTCTGTTGTCTTCCTGCTAGTTTTTGCTTCAGCTTGTTTCCTTTTTCTATTAATTGAATGAACCCTTGACAAGTCAGTGAGGCACTTGGCAGTACACTTCCATACATATGTTGAAAATTGTGTTCAGTGGTTGCAATGGGTGTGAACCTGCCAAACCATATTGTGCACTGGACTTCAGCACCAGTGGATGCTATTTTCTTTAGTGTATACATCCCATTTTGATACATACATAAGGAAGTAATATACAAACTGTTGATAGCAGGATTTATATTGCGATGCTTGATGATGGCCTTATTTAGGCTCAAGACATGTTGTAACTTGTCACTGAGCAACTGGCAATATGTATGTTGTGAGTGAAAATTTATATATTTCTTCTTTACGGATGCCATATTGCTGACTGCATCAGGCACACAGTTTAACGCCACCATGAGTCCAGTGTGTTTTTATGTGAACATGTGCAGCAGACAGGTAATGAAAAAACTTCAGACTTATGATCATTCAGTCCGCATTATTAAATGTAAGTAGGCAAAAAGGCAAAGTTACCCTTGTCCCATATAGGGTATGAAGAGGTATAGCTCTGCTTATTCTCAAACGCAGCACTTGTTGGAGGTGAGTGGGCAGCTAAATGTTCCAGTTGCTTTATCCCGAGGGAAAGACAGTTGAAGAGGAGGCTGGGTGGGCTCCACAGCCAATCTGGATGTTTTGAATCAGAGAAAACTCCTTCCTACACAAGGAATGGAACCCAAGATTATCCATTCTGTAGCATAGTCACATGATTATATGTCATAAAGAAAACAAGATATTCAGCTTTAAAACCAAGATCTTGTTTTATGATTCTGTACTTGTGAAGCAAAATGTTAAGTATTTTCATAGGGATTTTTAGCCCTTCCATTTTCTGTACTAGAGTCATCTGCCATATGGTACCAAAAGGGTACTTAGCCAGCAGATTTAGGTAATACTGTACTAAGTTTTTATTGCTATTGTCTGTCAGTATTAGAGCCAATCAACATGTGGAGTCCCTGCAGGGCCAGGCTCGACTTATAGCTCAACAGAGAGATGAAATCCAGCTGAAACTGTCAGCTGCTGAGGATCAAATTCACCATCATTCAGCAGCACTGTGCAACCTGCAGATTGTGCTGGAGCAGTTTCAGAAAGGTCAGATTTTGTGAAGTCTAAATTTATCATTTGTATGTTTAGTCTATGATGGGACCTCATGTTTCTGTGAATCTGAGAGAGAGACCAGATTTGCTGTCACATGCAGATGGACTGAGGGTACATTACTTCCAAACAGAGGATATTATGCAGTGTGTACTTGTAAGTTGTCCCCCTCCACCACAAGATCTATCTTGTGGAGGTTAGATTAGTTACACTAGAACAGGAAGTCAAGAAGTTTTGTTTTGTAAGTTCGGTATTAATTTAGTTTTCCTATCGCAGTCAAAAAATTTAGAGCTTAAAATATACAAAGCTATAAATTTTGACTGTTCTTTGGTATGCTTATGAAACTTTGTCTCATGTTTAGGTAATGTTATAGACTGAAGATGTTTGAGAAGAGGGCACTAAGGAGAGTTTGGACCCAAAGGGGAGAATGTAATAGGAAGCTGGAGAAAATGGTGTGATGAGAGGATCTGTGATTTACACTGCTTGCAAAATGTCATTAGAATGTTGTATTCAAGGAGGATGAGACTGGCATGATATGTGACACACATGGGACAGAAAAAAAACTTAGTTACTGGTGGGAAGACCTGAAGAAAAGTGACTAAGTAGTAGACCTGGCCATAGATGGGAGGATGATATTAAATGAGTCTTAAATAAACGGGATAGTAGGGCATGAGTGGATTAATCTGGCTCTATGTATGGATGTTGGGCTGCTGTGAACATGATAATGAACCTTTCAGTTCCATACAGTGTAGGGAATTTCTTGGCTAGCTAGGCGTGTTAACTTCTCATGAGGGTCCCTGCTCCAAGCATTAGTTGGTGTTCTAGTATCATAATCATGTGTAGTATTTTTAGGAAGATGTGTCTATTTCTTGGAAAATGGATCGGAGAAGAAAACCATACAGAATTGTCCTCTAGAGCTCTGAAATTTACTCTTGGGCTTTTTTATGCAGGGTTATGCCAGTGTTCTGCTCTTACAAAGAGCTATCTAATGTCCAACACTGAAATTTGTATCCATTTTGTCAATTGAACAACAATCTTGCAGGTATTTGTGGTTATGATTCCTGTATAATTTAAGTGTGATGTGAAAATTGTCAACCCAGCTTGTATTATGTAGTTAATGGAGTTAATTTAAAAACTAGTTAGAATTACTGTTTCTGTTGATGCCGTCAGGACTATTAGATGTTTAACGTGCTTGTTTTAATTCTTTGTACTCCATTTGCAATGCATTTTGAAAAGTGACATGCTTTCTCGTCTCTCATGGTTTGGCAGTCTGTTTACTTTGTGAGATTCTACGTGGCATCTCACAAAACATGTTGCTTTCTGATGAAGAGATGTAAAGCTTTATAATGTATAATAATGCTACAGTGTGACTTGTGTTTTATATTCTCTTCTAATTATTTGGATGGTGGTATGTGAGGATACATTAATTCCAGGACAAATGGGTGCTATCGCTAACATGAAAGGATTATTATAAAAACTGGAACATATTTGATGATGTGCCATGGGGTACAGATGTGTGTAAAATATGTAATTGTAGTTGCTTATGTTGGCAGATAAAGAAAGGGAGATACAGTTGGCAACAGAGAGGCTGCAGCAGCAGCTACAGGGAGCACAGCAGCGCCATGATGAGCTGTGTGCAGAAGTAACTGCACTCAAAGTAAGAACCCTTTACTAAATTTCATACACATCTATATACAATGCAGAATTATTGCCATGTGAAAATATTTTGTAAAGGTTGCTGACACATTTGCATGAAAAGCAGAACCATACAGTTTGATTTGCAGTTTAAAATGCAAGTGCAAGAAACAACTGTCACTTCCATCTGTACACTTTAAGAAACTTGACATTGACTGAATGGTTTTCTTATTACAATCCCAATGAAACTGTCTTGAGGAATTTTATTTTATCCATATTAAATGATTTTATGTGCTATCATTGCGAACATATGTACATCGAAAGTGGACTTTTTGATGAGATTAATGGCTTTCTGTAAGGCTGATTACAGACAACATCCGTAAATACAATTAAGTATTATCATGTGAATCAACTTCATAGCTAGACTGCCATGTATTGACTTTTAACAATACAATATTTGGTGCAACAGTCTTGCACATTCATACCCATTTGTTCTGATGTGCCTTTAATAGGGAGTAATGTGATGTCATTTAATAGGTAAAAGGTAAAGCAGCCCCGTTACAGGCCTGGAGTGGCCCAGAGGGTTCCAGGAAGTTACGGTTCTCAGATTACATGACAACGGCACAGGATGGTGGTAAGGTTGTAAGCCTTATGCACTGGCCGCCTTTACCCCCAGGAAATGCTCCTGGTACTCATTTCTGTTAGAGGCTGAGTCGACCCTAGGGCCATAGTGTGATCGTAAGGATTTTATGTCAATGAAAAATTCCAGTGACACCATCTGCCATTTAATAGGGTCATTGTTAATTATAGGACATATATTTATAGCCACTTCCTGTCTGCTTATTTATTAACATAGCCCACTCAGCCAACACCCCCTCCCCTCTCCTACACACACACACACACACACACACACATATGCACGCACACACAGAGCTAAATACCAACATGAAGTGACAAATGATAGTTGTCACATAAAGTAAGGCCCTGTATGTACATGTATTTATATATTTACTTATTTATTTATTTATGTACCTTTGGTTTATAGTTTCAGTTATCAGAAGCAAAAGAAGGCCTGAATGCTGCTGCTCGACTTGGAGAGCAACTGGATAAAAAGTCGGAAATAATTGCTGGTCTCAAGGAAGAAGGTAAGGATCAGCTTTATACTTGTTCTGTTAGTTGAAATCCATTGTGTTTATTGAGTTCAGATAATCAGAGTGAAACAAGAACTAATTCAGGTGACTGTGTCATGAAATTAAAATAATTTCATATAACTGCTGCCAAATAGTACCACAGGACCACTGCAAACAGTGTTGTAGTATCCCTGATTTTTTCTGAGGGAGACTGTAGGTGAATGTGTGTATTTGCTATTACAAGCGTGGCTACCTTCGCTGTTTAGCATCAAATTTTGTGCTGTACTGTCTGTTACACTTGTGACGGCTTGTTTGTACATGTATAGATCTAGGAGAAGGGTATGTCACGATACTACTTACTGAGGGTATAGAGCATGTTGACTTTGTTACCAGACACTACTGTTGAGGTTGCTAGAGCACATCTGTTTCAGTTACAGCTGTGTGACATTTGCACAGTTCCAAATAAGACATTTCATTTTGGGAATGCAGGAATACTAGCTTCACGGAGCTAAGTCCTTCATGAGAAGTTTGTAGCTACCTATATGTTCAAGAGAATCCAGAGCATTGTGTGTAACCTGAAGGTTCAGTGCCATGTTCACAACTATTTGTCATTATCCTGAGCTTGAGAAACCACATCATTGCATTTTGTATCTCTTAAAATCTGTTTTAATGCTGGTCTCCCAAGTGGTTTTTTTGCTTGTTTTCTGTCCAAACTTTTGTGTGCAGTTCTCTTGTCCTCAAGAGTGCCATGTCCCACTTCCTCATAATGCAGTTTCTTTCAGCCTTCTGTTACTTCCTCTATAAAGCCCAGATATTTTTCTGAGCACACTATTCTTATAGTTACGTAATTCACATGCTTCCCAAGTAGCCATATGAAACAACAGGTAAAATTATGGGTTTCTGTATTTAATCTTCACAATTTTAGGGAAGCAGATGGAAGGCAGAATATTCTGAACTGAGAGGTAGAAACATTTGCAGACATGTAGTCGCATTTTATGTTTGTCCATTAGTGTAATTTTTGACACTGTCATTCACCAGATATTAGAACTTTTGGCACATCTTCACAGCATTTATAAGTTATTTTTTTATTTTTTTCCCCCTTTGTATTCTGGTGATGAAACATAACACTGTAAGTATTTTATTAAGTTTAAATTATTCAATTTTGATTTCATATTTGTTTCACGTAATTGAGGACGTGAATATTACCTGTGTTTATGTTGTAGATGTTTACCAGCACAAAAATTGTGAGCAGTGGTCCAGGGTAGTATTTGAACTGGTGCAGTCAGTTACGTGTTACACAGCAAAGTACTGTATGTTGTTTGCTGTCTGTGTATTATGATTTTCTCTTGTTTCTGCTGTATTTTGTAATGCTTGTGATATGCTGCCTCTCTTGTTTGAAGTTGCATGCTTTGAGAAACAAGCTGACAGTATGAACATATTATTGTGTGCTTTCATTTTAGCAGTTTTTTATTTCTGTTACATAGGCAATCTTCGTGAATTCATCATGCAGTCATGGAATGTGTATACTAAAAATGCTTTATTTTTCAGCAGTAAAGTACATACAGTATGTTGTTATGTTGTTGTCACATTTGCTGGGACTGTTTCAAGGTGCATTTATAGTCCTGAGGACTGGGTATTCAAATAGGTCCATCCATTTGTTTGATTCTAGGTATGAAAACCCTTGAGAAACTAAACAACTTTTATGGAATTTTGTCAACATATTCCAGTTTTGGTTAAAAATGGAAAAAAAAAAAAACAAGGTGTTTCAGTGTGCACCAGTGCACATTTTAGCTCTTATTTTGAGAGTAATTTATTGAATGCTTATAGCAGCAAAAATGTTTCAAACAAAAGTCGTAGAGAAGAATGAGACATGTTTCATTCCCACTGCATTTTTCTCCATAATTCGTAACAGATATCTATATGCCATATTAGTAAACAAGATTTAGTAACATTAATTATTAACTGGTGTACATTCCCTTATATATTCAAGAGTCAACAGCGATATTCCTTACACATGCAGGGTATCAGATGGTGTGTGGTTCTCCACACACACACACATGGAGAGATTACCATTGGCTATTATTTCACCAGTAATGTAATGAAGCATCCTCCCACCAAAATAAATTTTTAAGTCTGTTTGTATGTTTATTTAATGTGAACTGTGTGACTTCACTTAATGTGGGTGGTATTAGAATTCCAACTGCTGTTACCAACCTTAAAACCTAGACTTGTTATGTCAAAGTTTCCAGTGTCTATCCACCTCATCATCAGTGCCCCTGTGCTATTGTAAGTGTGTGTGTGTGTGTGTGTGAGAGAGAGAGAGAGAGAGAGAGCTTAAAAACATACTGTGCATAAAATATTTTAGTTTATTGCATTAAATGTCTTAGGATGGACAGTAGAATCTTCTGCAAAATGTGCCTGTTAAGTTTATATTGTGTACTTTACCATCTTGTATGCTTTGGACAACTGTGGAATGAGCATTTTTTTTTTACAGGACTCTTACAAGTATCAGTTTTTTGCATAAACATAAATTTTTTTAAAAACTTTTGGTGAAAACCTCTGTAGGCATTTAAGTTAAAATTATGTGAAATTACACCTTTCCCTGTGGTTTTTTGTATGGGTGTAAATTGTGGTCTCATTCTGAGGTTTGGGGTGTTTGTAGATCGTCTGTATTTTAGCAGTTGCAGTGTAAACTTCTCAAACAGGATCCATTTCGCTATAAATGAAGGCAGTGTTGATATATCCTTGATCCCTGCCTCCAATTAAGGAATTTGTAAATGTAATAAATTATGTATCGTGATATATGTTAGTTATATAAGAAATGTGTTTGTGACATTTGTTTAATAGTACAAATTGAACATGGAACATGAATGAAAATTTCATTCAATTTATTTTAGTAGAAATTCAGATTTTTTAAGGTAATTAAAATCTTCCAAATACATATGTGTTACATCCTTATCCCTCTTAATTTTATATACAGCTGTACTTACCTTCCAATTATTGGTCAAGTTGTTACTGAATTGTGGCATGTATGTAGCAATGTGAGGCTCCCAAGGGATGCCATTGGTAGAACGGTGAATAGCCGGTTTATGGTCAAATATCAGCTGGTAATTCTGGGGGTGCATGATTAACGTTACCCAGGCTGCTTGCTGATATCAGGCTTTTATCCGGCAATTTCAACTGGACGGTTGTTCTGTTGTTATCACTGCTTGTGTGTTGGAAGAGTACAAGCATGCCTGCATGTGAACAAAAGACGTTGCAGTAAGCAGCTGCTTGTTGTAACTGCGTTATGTATAGTAGCACATCCCTGCCAAAGACATTGTAACAGGTGCAACAGTCTCATTATGATATTTGGTCTATTGTACAATGAAACTTGTAAAGTTGATCATATCTGTGTGTTGATCAATTCTTGAACTGATCACATTATTAGTGCACTAACATAAGAGTGTCAATTTGTGCGTGGTTAGCCTTTCATAATTTGATAATTTTTTTTTTAAGTATGGCCACCTATTGCACAATTTTGTATATTACATTCCCCCTCTGACAAGAAAGTTATAATGGATATCATCCATTAACTTAAATATGTGATATACATGATGTTTTAGGAGGTGGTTGTATTCTCATCTTCAGGTTATTTACTGTGTTGATAGTAATATATATTTCTGTCAACAGTGGCAATGTTTTGCAGTTGTTAGATGTGGGTTTGCTGTTTGTAGTTTTGTGCGTTTGGTCCTGACTGTTGTCACACACATTGAAAATATAGACAGTTACAAATGGTCATTAGTATGACTTCTAGTCACCTGAAGAAGAGAGGAGAGGATCTAATTCTGAAGTGCTGTATATATAAAATATACCCCAGACAATATGGCAGTGTCCATCACAGTAGTGGCGTAATGAATTAACTGGTCTGCAGCCATGAAACTGCCTGTCATTTGACAGCTTCAGCACTTTATTGCTGAGGAGGGCATTGTAAAGTAATGCTTACTTTAACAAGTATGCTTTCCATCTCACATTGTACAGCATGTGGTGCTGCAGGTCAAGGATTTAACACTGCCAGTAATTTAAGATGTGTGTTATAATGCTTTAATATTGGATTTTGAATGAACAGGGTGTGTGGCACATCAAAGGGTTATCTGATCACTCACTTCCCCTTATTACCAAGGGCTGGAATATGTGTAGGATTGTTGGATGTCTGTCTGTCCATTTTCTAGAATTCTCATCACTGGACCTCTGTTTCAGTTACCTCATAAAAAAAAAAAGCAACACCTACCGTGTTTGCTCCTGTTGAAAGAACTAATATCATTCACTGGACCCAAACAGTGGCATAAATGCAGTATTTATAAGTGTAATAATGTCATTAGGAACAGAACTTAAACTTTACCTAACCTTGGAATGGAATGTGATTGAGGTGTTACTGCACAAAACTATGCATAATTTGCCCAAAAATTTTCTTCACAGTTGTAACACAAAGCCTATATGTTGATCTGTCTTGAGAAAGTGTATTATAATGTGTTCCAGTATCAGAGAGGTAGTTATAAAATTTAATGTTGTAGGTTGAGTAGGAGTTGAGGTTGACCAATTGTAAGGACAGGCATCAGTTTCCAGCCTACATAGGTTTCAGGGTAGCAGCTATTGGTAGCTGGGTATTTCATTTGCATTAGTCATATTGTGTCAGATGTGACAAGGTTTTAGTGAACTGTATTGATATACAGAATATTTTTGAAATTTAAATTTACTTCATCTTCAGGTTACTTACTGCAGTAAAATATTTTTGTATTTATTTTTTAATATGCTGTACGACAGACACTTGTGAGTGGTTAAAAGTAATTGTGAGAGAGATAAGCATATACTGGTGATGGTAGATTTACATCCCATAGTGTAGGACATGTTAATGTACCTTGGAAGAGGGTGAACACCAACATAATTTTCACATTCACATCTGTTGTGAAATTTATCTAGCTAATTGTTGGCATAACACTGTTGTTCAATCTGTGTTTTTCTCACTAATTATATGGTTCCTGTGCCTGTGTGACACAAATGGAGAAAGAATTTCCTCATTTTTAGACCAACATCTTATTTTTCCCCCTCCTCCACAAACACTGCAGTGTGCAGATGGAAGTATCTTGTGTATGTTGTGTAGGTCACAGGACTGTCATCCACCTTCCACAAATCTTTCACTTCATGTTGTAGCTAGAATGCAGTTTCGATATCACAAGACCACATAAATTAGATAGTATTTCTGTGAGGTCCTTGAAGATACCAAGTTGTTGAGCTATGTTGTTTTTAAATTTGAGGCCCAGGATAAATGCTATTAGATGAAGGTGTGCTTAGTAATAGACACTTCTTTACATGGTTCTAATGATATGGCATTTTCTGGTTACCATTTCCTCCAAAATAATTGGGGAACATTCAGCTAGAGCAGGTATTTTCATTTTAATCCCTACATCATCAACCAGCCATAAATCAAAAGGACATAACACACGAACTTCGCAGATCAACACTGTATCACAAAAAGAGCTATCTTTTATCTGAATTTGGGAGGTGTGGTGTTCATTTCCAGCATGTTACAAAGTGTGTGATGGTGCTGCTGGTGTAATCTCATGTGGTAACTGTGAGTGATGTGTACTAACTCAGATTGCCATGTGGGGTTTCACGTGTGGCCTCACAGCCGGCTTACGTCTGATGCAAGGCACTCCAACCTTAACTCTCTGCATTCATAGAACTGGTTTCTAGTTCACTGTACTGCCTGTCTCAGGGTCCATATATTTTGACATACAGCACTCTACTGAGCCCAGTTTATTTTGTATGAATTCCAGAATTGGCAGATCAGTTTGCACGGTTGACTGTAACTTGATTTTATTAATATTGGGTATAAGAGGCCACTTAAGGAGGAAAGTTTATCATTGACCATACACTTAAGTGCAGGTGTTTACACACTAGCCATGTGATCTCTTCCTTCTTCCTTCACAAAATGGAAGCATTTCCCATATTTGTGGCTTTGAAGCTGAACAGAGTTTAGTAGTACAGCGAAGACTTATAATCAGCTCCCATTTAAGTGACACAATATTGTTGATTACAAGGCTTAACAGGACTTGATTGCATATGGTTAATAGAATTCTGGACTTTTATCAAAATTTATTGTGTTCTGTTTGTGATTGGAGATGGTGTAACCCTCCTCACTTACCCTATTGAGCTTGTAGTTTATTTTGGACATAAACACTTTTTCCCCCAACTCTTTACAAAACAGTGAATTTGTTGTTTTTCACGAGACAATTGGAACTCAAATCAGAAAGGATACATGAAGCCTCATATGGACTACATTTCTAAATAACGAATTTAATGGAAACTTTTTTTTACAGAGATTCTGATATTGATGATACATGATGTGAAAGACACGTAACATGTACCTGTAGGTTTGGGTATCTTGGCAAATATGAGACCATTGTGATCTTAGAGTAGTTAAACTGCTGAATCAAAGTTGCTGGTGTGTTTTATTTGTAAGAAATTCCACATGTAAATAAGTGATAGCCTGTGATGTGTGCCATGATTTGTTCTTGATATGTAGATGTTTGGTAATTTAGATACTTCTTTGGAGTTTTCCTGAGTAGCATTATTGTGTGCAATGGATGATTGTTTCATATGATTGTGTGTTATGAAAAAGTAGGGCATCTTTGCTGTTCATAATTGCAACTTTATGGTTGGGGCTGTAAGACACGACTGTAACTTCTTAAAATTGTAACATAGTTGAAAGTTATCTTTGAAATAAAGTTAAGCTGTGTACTTGGAGAACTCTGTACGTAATACCAGGCTGCATATTTGGAGATCCCTGTCAATTATATCAATTTGTATATTTGAAGGTTCCTCTAAATAATGTCTAAGTTCAATATCCGTTCATTCCTTATGAGGTTTGTGGTAAACAGTTTGAGAAACCCAAACATTTGTTTAGCAAATCTTTCTATTTTTCACTTATTTTCTGTGGCAGTACTTATGGAACCCTTGTCTTTCCTCTCCTTGGAGAAAGGTGGAAACAGAAAAGCATAATTTTTTTAAACACCATTTTACATTATGTACCCATACATTCTGTGGCTGCAGTTTAAATCACCTCATTACCATTCATTGTTACTTGCTGTCAAGCTAGACACAGGTAGTGTAGTGTTTGGTCAAGGTTGTGTTGTGTTGATAATGTGGGGACTTTTCCAATAGTGCTACCAAGTATTTGAAGCAACATCGAATAATTAGTGTCATAATAGTGTTGTGTGGGCATGCTAATAAGTCAGAGTCATAAGAGTGTGAGAGACTTGTGCAATATACTGCACTTAGTTTGTTCATTCCACAACGGTGATTTTTCATTTCCCACAGTTTCTTCCTTTAACATAACTGTCAGGTACTAATATATATGCATATTTATGCATGATACCTTTTCATGGCATGGTGCTTGGGCATGAGAATTGTACTGTTTCACTTTTAAACCACTTGGCAACTAGTTGTTCACGTTCTTTGAGCCTGTTTTCGTATTTTATTCATTGTATCTCTGCAGTTTCGTAGGCTTAAAGATATATGTGATTGAGGAATGCAAGAAGCATATTATGATTTGGGGTAGAGATAAATAGTAGAAGCTTTTCATTCTCCAAAGCTATGTCAGAGATAGTTTCATATTGCCTTATTTATCATTACCTTTTGTGTCAAACCACATAAGTGCAGTCTTTCATGGCTCTTAAGTTGCAGATAAAGTCTGCATGTGTAATGTTAGGTTTAATTGGCAAAACTATTAAATTTGAAACAAATTGTTACAGTTCCATCCAGCACAAACACATTTTTATTCAGGAATGACTACATGTTTTGGTCTAAAAAGACCATCTTCAGGCCACCATTACAAAAACTTTAAAATAAGGTAAATGACAAGCATAATTTGCACTGTATTATACCATATTTTAAAGTTTTTATAATGGTGGCCTGAAGATGGTCTTTTTAGACCAAAACATGTAGTCATTCCTGAATACAAATGTGTTTTAGCTGGATGGAACTGTAACAGTTAGTTTTAAGTTCATAAACACAGTGGGATGACCTCTGTAAAATTAAAACTGACAGTTTAAATTCAGCAGGACTTATATTATTTTAGTGTGTATAGCACCTCCTCTCTGGTCATAACATCTGTTCAAAGTGTAACATTTTTTCATGCCTTGAAAATTTGAGAGAAAGGACATAGGAACTTGAAGAAGTAAGGCAGTGTTATAGTGGTTATTCTGATTGTCTGCGGTGTGCTGTATTTTATAATCAGGTGACTGGTCTGAAATTGACAGGCTACTACTACTACTACTACTATCACCACCACCACCACCACCACATTTCAACCAATATCCAGTCACTAACATAAAGATAGGAATAGAACCTGCTCCAAAAATGTTATACAGTAACACCCCCCCCAAATCGTGGTTTTGCCTACATTGGTTTTTTACTGTACGTAGCTGAAAATAATTAATTGTGGGGAGGGGGGGGGGCTTTTGCTTACTCTTCAGAGATGTACATATCATAAGCAATGGTGGGTCCATTAGCACCAGACCTCACATAACCCAGTTTTTCCCATAAGAAGTTGGTCAGTGCCATTTTGCCCAACAAACCTTCATTGCTGCCATTAACACCCCCCCTTGGCCAAAGTATTATCCTGCAAACAGTGGAAAATTGGAAAATGGTCAACATAATACTGGTTCAGCAGAACTCTCTAACACATTGAGAACATTGTCAGTTCATATTGTACTATTTGATGTTTTGGATTATGATGCACATACAGGGTTTCTTATCACATATCTGTATTCACATTTTATATGACTGAGATGCATGTGTGATGTGATACTTCAGTACAATTTTTATTAGCTGCTGGGAAATGCCAATATAATTTGTATATAGGAAGATAAAAATACTCATACTTTCACTGCAGCCTATGATGTGAATGTCAGCGTAGTTGTTGGTATCACAACAATGTAAGCTTTATTTGCAGGCAACAGAGACTTCTGCACATTTATAATTTATCACTATTATCTTATTATTGATATTTTTATTTAAGAAACCGCATGTATTGTATGAGTATAGGTACCTTCAGAATAATGCTGAACTCGCTTTCAAATTATAGGAATGAATGTGGCAGTTCAGTTGTAATCACTAAAATGGTAAGCACCTTTGCATTCTGTCATCCCTTTATTGGATATGATTTTGAATTCAGTTTATATCATTAAATTGAAGAAATTTTGAAATAAAAAATTTAACAATACCAAAAACAGGAGTGCAGAGATGCTTTGAGACAGTAATCTGTTCAGTGGTGTGTATGTTTTTTTTGTAGGTTTTTTTACAGTCTGCTTTGGTATGCTTACACTGCATAGTTGAGTTTCACATACTGCACATAGGTTTAAGAATGGCAGCTACAATATGCCAGTATGTCTTATGCACCATAGAGAAATCAACTGTGAAAATATAAATTCTAGCTGACTGGCTGTTCAGACAGTTAAAATGGTGGGCTGCTGTAGTAACATAATGAACCTAGAACTCCTTATCAGTATGCTTCTTGACCAGCTGTGTACCTGTCATCCCCTTATACTTGGGAGAAGTAGCTGTAATTTTAAAACTGGTCTTTCTGTTTCTGTCTTCACCTCTTTTGGATTAATGATTGTATTTGGTTTACAGCTATATTCATGCAGGTGTATTCATTTGTATTCTTAGTGTTTGATTGTTATTCACTTACATCTTTAATTCCCATTCTGCCTAATTTGGAAGTCGTTAAAATTATTTCCCTCTATGTTTCATTTCCATTTTTCTGCATTTAACATGTTTTTTTATTTGTAACTTGCATAATGTTAGTTTATTTTCTAGTTAATCCAGTCAGTACATTAGGATTTACTGCTGTCTGCACTCTGACTGTAATGTTTGTTTTAATGTTTATCCATTCAGTAAAGATTATTTTTGCATTTGTTGTACAGATTTATTCCTTATTTTGACAGATACACTATGGCTTCTCTCATGCTGAAGTTGCATTTGAATGCAGCAGATGCAATCAGACATGACTAAAGTTTTGCCCATGTTGGTACTGAAAATAATTCTTTTCATTTATCTTCAGTAAGTTTGAGAAATTATGAAACGTGAGTTTTGAGGTAATGAGTGATGTATTCTGTGGTACGATGTTTTGTAGCTTGTTAGTCATGATTCATAGTTTCTCTGAAACTTTGGTAACTACCTGCCAAACTAGGTTGCATCATGCCCCAAATAACATTAGACTTAAAATTATAAATTTCTCTGCAGCATGAGATATTCTTGTATTGTGCTAAAACAGGTCATGGATGCATTGTGTGCATTGGGTATTGTAGAGCAGAAGATTGGCAGCAGCAAGAACAGGAACTGCAGGTTTGATTTGAACAATTAGCTGCATGCACCAGGTAGTGAATGTCCCCTCGCATGGAGCCTTGATGCTTGTGGTGGGCGCCAAGGCATGAGTATTACATCAGGTACTGGTGAGCTTACATAACCACCCAGTGCTTGTGTCATACTTCCGCCTTGTCGTTCGTGCTCGACTGTTCACCTGCCAGCTGGAAGCAATTACTCAGAATTTTTAATTGGTGTTATAGACTTAAGTTACATATGTTTAAAAATCACAGGGACTCTCAATTTCTGCAGATTGGCTGTGGTTTGGTGTGTATAAAACTGAACTGTTTGTACTTATTGTATTACCAGTACTAATCCCACTCACAGTGGGAACCCCATTTAATGTTCCTACCTGTTTTCTTTCATTTGACACTCAATTTCAGTGGTCCTATGTCAATAATCTCACTGCTGAATTTTCTTGATTTAAGATTTTTGTTAGCTTAGTGCTCACACCAGTGCTCGCCAAGGAAACTTTACATGGGGGTTTCACTGTTTGTTTCATCTTTCCTGTGCATCCAGATGGCAACCCACTTCGTCCTTCTGAATTCTTGTAGTACCAGGAGGCTACATGGTGTTATGTTCCTCATTCATTATGTCTTCTTTCTTTGCACAGGCTGTGCACAGTTAAGCCATGTGGTACACGGGAGCTTTCATCTGTCTGCATGTTTCATTTTCAAGTTTTCAGTATTATATGACAAATTCTGTTCAAATCTGATATCGGGGTTTCCATTAAAATGTGTCTGGCAAGTTAATTTTGGTTCATACCCTTCCAGTATGTAGATTACATAGTTTGCATGAAACACAAATTCACCTTCATTAATGCAGTCAAAAACAGCACACCATACAACAAACAATTATGTGACACAAAATGTAGATTATTGTAATATATGGGTTTCGGGTTTCGTTCGTGACATTTCTTCACATTGTGACTTTTACATGAAGTGGAGCTCTGTAGTGGATATGAAACTTTGTCTCTCATTCTAAGGACAGACCATGGGTAGACTGTCTGGTAACAGTATTAAGAGAATATTTGGACTTACAGGAGAGGGAGTAACAGGCGGTTAGAGAAAATAGCATGTGAGGAGCTTTATTACTTCTATTGTTTACTGAATATTATTTGGGTCATTAATGGAGGAAGATAAGATAGGTGGAACATTGGGCATGCAGTCAGAGAGATGAGAAATAAACATGATTTTAGTTACATAACCTGAATGTAAGAGCCTCAGGACATCTACAGATAGATGGGATATAAATAAATTGGGTTTGATGATATGTTAAAGGAAGAGTAAAATACAACCTGTACATGGTGTGATCATACAATTTCCAGATTGTACATTTTTCTGTGATATCGCATTCACCCTTATTCCTTGCTTGCTGCCCCTTAAAATAGTTGCACATATTGAAAGTATTTGTAGACATGAACTCTTTCAAATACAGCTTGTGCTTGTTCTTGAATTGTTGAAGTTTAATGATACTGTCTAATTTCATCCTCTCGATTCCCAAATTGAGTATCATAAAACAAGGAAGTCGGGTGTGGGAAGGTCAGAAGAAGCAGAATGACAGTAGAGCCAGTTTTATCCAGAAATTCATGCACAAAAAGTGGTGAGCGGAGTCTTTCTGTAACAAAGAAACAAGCATCTAGTTTGCCACTTTATAGGGCATTTTTAATGCATGTCTTTGCATAGGTGCCACAGAATATCAAAGTGTAAATGTATTTATGTCATTGAATTCCATAAACGTTGCAAAACAATCAGCATGCCCTTCACACCAAACAGCTGGCCTTCTTTGGGGACAGAAGTGATGGGCCGTTCTGATGAGATTATTGCTTTATTTGGGGTCATTCTCATAAATCTATGTTCGTCACATATAATAATCTGCGAAAGGAATTGCAAGGCTGTGAATATTTTCCTGTAGCTGTCAACACTCGCTGACATGATCCTGCGTTTGCTTGTCAGTAGGGGTCCAAAATTTTCGAAAAATCTGGCAGCCACCTCGAAATTCCAAATGCCAGAAGGGTGATTTGAAGAAAGTTATGTACTGTTGACCCAAATTTTTTGGGTGATACTTTCTGCAGAGGGCATGTGCATTAATGCACATACTTGTATTTCAGGAAAACAACTATAATAATTATACTGAAACATGTATTAGGCGCAACCATACAAAATTTAGTCACCCGAGTGCCTAGGCATGTGGGATTTGCTCACCTCTGCTCTTGAGTGAGCAGATAACGCACCAGTTTTTTAGCAGTCACATTTTCAGACCTTCCAACCTGAGCAGATAATACTGTATGTAGCAGAGGAGTTGTGCCCTAACTGTAGTAGCGTCAAATTGTGACCAGTCTGGAAACTAATCACGCTACATAGTAACAGAAAAGGTAACGGCAAAGGCAAAGTTGTCCTTATATACCATGAATTAATATAAGGGGAAGAGAGGTATAACTCCACTCATTCTTTTCCTCAGCAATAGACAGAGGTGTTTGTGAACTTCAGGCACTGTTGGCTTTTCTCCCAGGTGCCCATTGAATAGGAGGCTGGGTGGTCTCCAGAGCTAGTCTGGACATTTTTTGGAGAAGAGAAAAATCTGTTGCCATTGGCAGAAATCAACCCCCATATCATCCAACCTGCATACGTACTATCCTCTCCCAACTCCACAATAATACGCATGAAATTTGTCATAAAATTTGAATGCATATTTTATATTATTTGTGCCTTATTTAATATTGCTGCATCAGCTGTTTGTGTTACATAATACCAAATAAGCTGGTATGGAGAGATGTATTTTTGAGGATGTTGAAGGGCTTCATTGTATTTTGTTGTAAAGTATTATTACAGAATTTGTCTGGAGCGAAGAGGTAACCCACACAAACCTTACTTATGATAGTCAGTGTCTACTGAAATTCAAACAATGACCAGATCACACATATTCTTCACTGTTTCTGCATAGTTATCATATCCTTTAGGGTAGCAAGCCAAACTACATTGTATTCTTTATTATGGAGTAATAAACCTGTGATCTCGTGCATTGCCATCTTTTCCTTTCCATTCATATATTTCTTTCCCTCTTGACTGAAATTGGAGTTCTATGAGGCCTGTAATTTTCCATGTTCTTAATATATTGTCCCTTCCCTCCATTGTCTTTGATACTTCATTCCGTCAGGAACTTCCTAGTAATCCTCCCCCACAATCCCATTCCTCACCATGTCCCAGCAGCCACGTAAGTTTCCTTAGCATTCAGTTTAATCAAAATATGCTAGTTCCAAACTTAAAAATGCATATAGAAACTGTAGTCTTCTGCAGAGGTTGACACCCTGTAATAGCTTCTGGAAACAGGTGGTAGGAGAAAAAAGACTTTGTTAATTTATTTTTGTATGAGATTTTTTGTCATGGAGCATGTGCATAAAGTGCATGTAAAGCCTGTACATTCTAGTTTTATCAATTAAAATTAAATTATGAAATGTTTTCACAGGAATGTATGTTGTCCCTCAAAATGAGTGCAGGAGTAGTGTCTTGGAAGTATAATCCATCTATTTCAGGCAGCCTGTGTTGTGCTGTAGTATAGTGTATGCTGACACTGCCAAGTCTCATATTATAGCATAGAGATTGCATTATGAGATGCTTCAGATAATCAGAATTGGTGGCCAGTTTGATTGATGCATACACCCATTGGCAGTGGCAGGTAATGAAAATTGGTACTACTGAGAGCGCGCACAAAATATACAATCCTAAAGTAAAGCTCCCATCACTTTTTGATGTGATAATTTTTCATTACCACAAATTGGCATCTCTGACATACATAATCTTTACCATGATTTCTCCAACTGTGGTACATGTACCACTACTGCTACACCAACCATTGTTTACCCATACAGAGCTTTAGAAAAAACTGAAACATGAGGAAGGATAAACATTTGAAAAAATAACGCATAAGCCACATATACTTGCTAATATTCAGCATTGCTGGCAACATTCTGTAACTCATCCCCATTGTCAGCCAGTCTTTCCATTTCAGCTTTTTAAATTAAGTGCAAAAAATATTTGTTGCACACCGATTGTTAAATGTCATTTAGTGGTACACCAACAAAAAAGTTGAGAATGCCTTTTTGTGTATGATTATTCTGATCCCTGTGGATGTCTCAGCACACCACATTGTGAAAGTCATACGACACATCCGTGTTGTTGAAATTGCATTATGGCTTAAGATATGTTCTCTTGAAGTTGTGATTGACTTCTTCAGTGAGAAAAGAATTTGATACCTGACTTTTGTGTACAGTAAATCTCATGAATGTGCTTAAAAGTTATAGTAGTACATATAGTCAGAAAATTGTTTGACAGAGATTATGTATGTAGTTCTTAATTTTCAGGAAATCTGCTATACTTGACCATTCAGAAGTTATCTTTCCTGGGACCTGTGTATTTACTGTGTAAAATTCAGTAATTTTATGTCTTTAGGAGTATATCATGTTTTGGAATATAAATCTGTGTTATATGACAGTGCAAGTTTTCTCAGGTAATCAACTATGTGTTTATACAAAAGCCAGACATTTTGCACATTGTCTCCCTCTGTGTCACTGGGGACTGTATGACAAGTGACAGAGATTTGCTAATATTTATGTGCCTACAGGTGGTAGCATGGGAAGGCTTGATAATCAAGGGCCTGCTACAATTTTTAGTGACGTTACTCCAAGATCTCTCATAATACTGCCTTCTGTTAGGAGAGCAGAATCAGTCCAAAATAACACAAAAGGGCCTAATGTGTTGTATGTTTGGGGCCTCCCACATCATGGGCTCTGCCTAGGCCTTTTCTATACCACTGCATGCAGACCCAGTCAGCTCCTTTCAAAACAACAGATTTTTGTTGTATACTAATGAAGTGTCCTTTCTTTCTTTCTTTGGATTTTTCTGAACATACTCTGTATGGAAATAATGTAATTATAAGAAGTTGTGTAAGTCTGTATTCTTTTTTAATATTGTCCTATGATACTCTGTCACAGTATCACATAGTGATTAATCGATGCATTAAACACTTGCCAAAGAAAAAAACAGCAATGGCCAAAATCATTTTTGCACTCTGAAAGTAGTTATGTTTGCATAGCAGTACAAGGAATTGAGACCACTAAAGAGCAGGAATGTATATTTAAGATCAAAACATCTGGTTACCTGAACAAAGTTCTTTGCATTTAGTCATAATGACAACTTCATGTTGAATATTGTTGTGGTAAGTGAAAGTAGATAAGTTACAGTATTTTCAGAAATTATTTTTCATAATTTGTGTTTACTTTTATACCTGTTAGGACAAAACTTTCAAGAGGATCGTTGTTTGTGTGCTGCACCCAGTATAACCTTGCAGGCACCTGCAAATTAAAAGTAGATTTGTAAAGTGCCCTGAGAGCAATCCCATCCCAGTTAGACAGTACACACGCATAAAATTTGTTTGTGAACACACCATCAGATACATGCAGTGAAGATATTACAAGCACTTTTTTCATTCTAGAGATCAGACTAATAAGAAGTTGCAGTTGAAATTTAAGGTGCAAATTTTCATGTACAATATTGGCAGCACCTACTGTGTGGGAACTTAGGTATTACATTGTAATTTATTATTATCATACTTTCTTACAGTGAGCAAACTGAATAGCCAGTTGCAAGAATCTGAGGCCCGAGTTCATTCTGCAAGTCTCGGTGCAGAGGGGAAAGTTGACAGGTGAGACCTGCATTGGATTTTTCCTTACTTTTGGCTGAGCAGGCTTGTATAGCAAGAATGCTGTGCATTTGTGTTAAAGATGTACCAGATTCATATTATATTTGGGATAGCAACTGTCCTGGGTGAGATTCACAGTTTCCCGTCTTCGTATGAATGTTTGACTGATGAAGTTCACCTTCCTGCCTGTAACCTGCATGATCATTTTTTTCTTACATTGTTAGATAGCATTTGCAGTTGAAACTGCATCATTAAATGATCTGAACGTCAGTCAGTCTGCACCATTTTATACCTGTAATCATATAACCATAACTTAATGGTGCAGTCATACAGTTTTTGGAACACTCAGTGGTCAAAGGCGGGGGACACTGTGTGCAAGTGCTACAGCATGATGATAGTGCTATGATATTCCACTCGCTGCCCTTTGTGAGAACATTTAAGAATTCAGGTTGCTGTATATTTCTGGTTTTGTTCATTGTTGGATTGTAATACTCTCTTCAGTTGTGCAATTAACTACCATATTTATGCTGTTACATATGTACCGTTAATTGTACAGTCATGAAAAACAGACTACTGATAGAAACTTCTCTTTTAGTACTTTTTTCTCTTCTGAGGTTTTTCATATGAATTGAAAGTGTTTGATCACAGAGTTCTCATGTAACTATTTGGATATAATACGTCTACTACTTTTTGGAGCATGTAATGACAGTATTTCGGATCCAGGGGTTATATAGTTTCAAATGAGATGGGAAAATGGGAATGTATGATGAGTTGTGAAGGCTGTCAAAGAAGGACATTATATTTCAAGGTACACTATACCAGCATTCATCTGAAGAGGCTGAACAAGGGTTGTGATGATCCAAATGCAATTGCCCTGATAATTTTCAGTTTAGATTCCACTTATTTACTTACTTAATTAATTAATTACTTATTTACATACTTAATTGCTTACTTATTTACTTACTTACTTATTTGCTTGCTTGCTTACTTACTCACTCACTAACTAACTAACTCACTCACTCACTCCATGGAGCAGAGTCCTTGGGAAGCTAACCAGCTCAGCTAGTCAAGAAATTCCCCACATTTTATGGAACCTGAAGCCTCATTACCGCATTCACAAGTTCCCACCACCTGTCCCTATCCTGAGCCACAAAGATCCAGTCCATGCCCCCACATCCAACTTCTGAAGATCCATCTTAATATTATCCTCCCATCTATGCCTGGGTCTTCCTCGTGGTCTCTTTCACTCAGGTTTCCCCACGAAAACCCTGTATACACCACTCCTGCCCAATGCTTGCTACATGCCCCATCCATATTGTTCTCAATTTTGTCACCCAAACAATATTGGGTGAGGAGTACAAATTGTTAAGCTCCTCATTATGTAGTTTTCTCCACTTCACTGTTACCTCATCCCTCTCAGGCCCAAATATTCTCCTCAGCACCCTATTCTCAGACATCCTCAGCCTGTGTTCTGCCCTCAGTGTGTCACCTTGTTTCACACCCATATAAAACAACAGGCAAAATTATTTCCATAGAAAAAATTCTAATCCCCTGTTCTGACCATGCCCCCTTTCTCCCAGTTAACTTCCTGTACACCCACTAAATCTAATAAGGCGTTTTATTCAGCAACATTATCATTTACAAAGATTATAAAGCATTCATAGTAGATGAATGAACATGAATATGGAATACAGAATGATAATTGACGATAGAAGTAAAGTACTCAGAGAGAGAAACCTATCCCAGTGTCACTTTGTCCACCACGAACCCCATCTGGATTGTCCTTAGTTTGGACCCAAGCCTCTGGGGTGACAAGGTGGCAACTGATTGCCTGAGCCATACTACTGTGGTGTCAGGTTTTATCAAGAGCTTCATGTAGTTGTTTTGGAAGTGAAACATGAGAAGTGGTTTGACTGGTTTGTCTTTATTGTGCCTGTATTGCTGACAGTATCAGCATGCCACATAATGGACTTAACTCACTGTCCTTAATAAACTTTTCTTTGCAGAAGTACCTGTTTGTACTGTTGTGTTCACTGAAGCCCATATGTCATTGACAGCTTATTACTAGGGGTCACACTTTACACATTATTTGTATTACTAGCATATTGATTATTAATAACCTACTGTACTTGCAACAAATTAATGTCTCAGTTAAAGTGAATGCTATTGCATCTGGCTTTTTAATTTTAGAATATTAACTCCTGTCTTATAAATACTGTGAAAGAAAGAGAGCTGGTGAGCAATTATGAGATGACACAAAATAAAGGTGTCTCCTGTTTAACTAATAAGAAATTCAAACACTCTTTGAAGAACAAAAAAGAGTGACATATAGAACATAATATAACTTTACTCAGTAGTCCTGTTATTTAATTCATTACATTGTTACATACTAATCCTTGTGGAATGTGTAAATGGGAGGCATAATGTTTGTGTTACAGATATCTTGTGAAGAATCTGGTACTGGGTTATTTCATTGCTCCACCAAACACTCGCAGCCAGGTGCTCCGCATAGTAGCAACTGTGTTGGACTTCAATCAAGAAGAGCGAGAACGGGTAGGATTGGAATCAGGTACATCAGCTTCTGGCTGGTTTAGGAATTTCCTGCAGCCGGGTAAAGGGCCATCCAGCACACAGGTACATTACCTAGTGACTGTCTTGTTACTTACATTTTTAACTTTTAAGCAAGATTTATAGTGTGGGTGTCTGAATCACAATCCAAAATTCTTCGCTGGTTCACACACCACTGTTCCTGAGCAGTGGTTTTTATTGTCCTTATGTTTTCTTGTTTCCAGTGTATCTTCAGTACTCCTTCAAAGCACTATAGACGTGCACTTTTTATTGTTCAACTCAGTTTTTATGACCACAGTGTTATTAACTGTTTAATTTAAACTTGCATTACACCCTTTCTTTACCATACTGTAAAGGGAAGGAATGTTGATTTTCAGATATTTCCAGGGGACACAGTATGAAGCAAAAGCAATGACATCTTCTAATAATTTTTTTTTAATTATTTTTTTACTTCCACATTATTCATTTTCCATGTCATGGAGATAATCTGTCCCTTGTTCCAGGAGGAAATGCTTAGTGTATTTCACTCAACAAACTCTGGAGTTAATTCAGCATGGTTTTATTTTGACCTCTTATAATTTGCTTTGATCATATGACCTGGAATATGTCTCTGTTACTTTAATTTCCTATGGTAGTAATTTGACATGTTGTGGGTGTGGTTAATTTTTTGCTGCCTATCTCCTATAGGTGTTGCATACTTTCTTTCATTTGTATAATTCTTCCATCATCTGCTGCAGTGCCTTATCGTAAGAAATGGTTTCTTATAAGAAGTCCCACAGAGTTGGAACTGTCTCCTTTTGCACCGAGAGAGAGAGACAGCTTCAAAAACATAGCAAATTTCTAACCAAGCATTCACTACAGAAATTAATTTGTAATAATGTATTTGCATTTTGCAGTCGCTGTCGGAAGCCTTTGTGAGGTTCCTTGAGAATGAATCGCAGCCTCAACCACAGTTGCGCCTATTACCAGAAGGCCAAGAAGCAACACAGGGAGATGGCAGATCGGTAAGTATATGCCTTTGTCCACCATCACCATTCCCTTTTCACCATTGTGAGTTGTCATCCATGCACACCCCCTCCACCCCTTTCCTTCAGAACTGCAATGAATAAATATAATTTGCCCAAATTGTGATTCTTGTGTTTGTCAAAAACAGCTGATCCATACAGTAAGTCTGTACATGATGTGAAATACAAATCCAATGAGACATTGTTTGAAACGTTTTGAACATAATAGATGTTTAATATTTAATAAAACACAAAGAAACATCAATGGGATTAGCTCTCCAAAGTAACTTTGTAAATGGCACAAATGGAACTTATGGTTAGTGATCTATGAGACATAACAAGGAACATGTTTGTAAAATATAGTGCCTGTTGAGTTCATCTTCCCATTCTTCTTTGTTAACAGGATTCCCCCTCCAATACAACAGGTGGTTCACACCGTCGGTCACCTCTTCTGCTGTCTGAGGTTCATCTTCCTACATTCACCCAGTTCCCAGTTGGCCGGAACAGTAGTAGCATCCTCAAAGATGTCCTGAAAGACAGCTGACATCCAGAGCTATTGCAGTAGCATTTCCATTGAGCTCCATATTGAAGTGTAGTTGCTTATTCAAAGCAACACAAATAATATTCTTGAATATACCAGAGAATAGCAGAGAAAATTTAAGAAATATGGTCATGAAGAGACCAAAAATTATATGAAGCTTTGTTAGTGATGGGTATAACATAGGCAGAATTGCTGTTACTGTTCATTCAGTTGTCTCTTAACATATTGCCGACCGGATGGCCCGTTAATTAAATACCCCCAGTTCCCGGACATTTTAAACACTTTGAATGTTCAACCCCATAACATATTCTTACTTACATTTTGACACTGTAAATTATGCTCCTGAGCCCCAGACTGCAGAAACTGCATGTAGATAGTCTAGTAATTTGTCACTGAATGGTATCTCTTAAAACAGGACCCTTTGTGAAGCAGAACAATGCAAAATTTACAAATGTATCTAGTTTCACTACGCTTCTTATGTGCGAACACACTTTACACTCTTGCTGGGTATTTCCTTTTTCCCTCCCCACCACCAACAATTTTTTCAAGTTTGTGTAATCTGAAATCACTGGAGAGTCTGCCTGGTGGGTCCTGTTTAGGCCCCCTTGGAGTAGTTTGCTTCTCTGGCAATTGAAGAATTGGACTCACTTCGATTCTGGACTTCTGATATCCAGGACATTCCTACCTCATGCAGGAAGTTCTTGTGCTTTACTTTTTTGTGTGTATTTAATGTCCTGTACACAAAAATGCGTTGAAGAGAACACAGTTTAGCAGATACAGTATCACTTTTTTTGACCATTTTACAGTTTCCCTCAGGACTGAGTAATAATTGAGGTACTGGTCTGCCCTGTCTATGCCCTTCATGAATTTATTTTACTGGGCAACAGCATAAGGCTACTTTATTTCCATGTTTGTTTTCCTCTCTGTCCGCCCTGTGTTTACAATTGTTGCGTCATGGATCGTACTTATCATTCGCACAAGTCTTTTGACCTTCCACACTTGCACCATTACGTCACGTATTCTCTGGAGCGCTGACTGCCCTTTTTTCAAGCACTTGCCATCCTCTTCCTGGTCATGTGGAATGCCCCTGTTAGCCCTCATAGTGCCGCAGACTCTCACATTTCTGTCTGGCAATGTTTGAGCTAATCTCACACTGTTATAATAATTATCATGATAGACATGATGATTTTGGCCTAAGTTTCTGTCTAAAAGTGATAACACTGTGTCCTCCAACTTCTTTCCCTCAGCTGAGTATATCTCCATTTTGTTATTTTTCTTGGGTTGTATGTCCTAAATTTCAGGTGACCCTGCTATGGGATCATGGTTTCATCAAGTGACAGTTCTTGTTTTGGGCTGTATACTGACCTAAATATGTGTAAAAAAATATTCATACACGGGCCAAATTGTGAATAGCCGCCCTGAATGCTGTATTTGCAGGCTGTTGTCACTAAAATGCCAGGCCTGCCAAATGGATTCAAAACGGTTCCTACTCATAGTGTGAGGAAAAATGGGTGTGGAAATTGGGGGGGTCAGTGGACCAGTAGTCTCTTATATTTTCCGTTCTGACTTGTCCCATCAAATTATTAGTCCCAAAAACTCTATCATTTCTTTAGTTGTGATATTGGACCACTTAAGTGTTTTAGGCAAGACTTTCCATTTTTTGGCATTTTGAACTACAGTAAAGGTTAGACTGTTCTGTAAGTAACAGTATAAGATCATCACCAATGTTTGAACTCACGACTTCAGCAACAGACTCGGTTGTCAGTTACTATATTCAGACCTGTGGTTCCAAGGAAAGGCTCATTGATTGGTTTTTTATCCGTTTTACACCACACATCACTCAGAGTTCTCCCGTTCACTACATTCTTGCTCTATTGTGCTTGTTTCACTGTCACTAGTAACAACTATGACAGAAGATTGCAATTGTTTACGTGAACTAGTGGGGACGTCACTGTCACTGAACTTTCATTGTCACTATAATCAGAGACATCGGAATGCGTATCGGCATATAACTCGCACAAAATATCATCCTCTTGCAGACCATTCCTATGCAAAGCCATGATTGCAACTGAAGGAAAACAGAGAGAGTATTTGACTGAGTGGCCTCTTTGTTGCAGTCTAATGGTTCTAAAAATAGGGGGTCAGGACGGGTCTGTTTATTTGTAACTTGAGACCCAAGCATCCTGCATCAAGCTGTCGATAACCTTGAAGCAATAAGTGAGCCAGACCCGCTGAAAAACTTGTGTGCAGCACATCGTGTAAGAAAACACAGATATGCGTGACCCGTCAACAATGCATGGGATAGCAATCATGCATTTCTGCATGGCCCAACAGCAAGGTGTTAAAAGTGATTTATGTCCGACAGTGGAAGTACGGATGAGATGGGGTAAATGTGCAAGATGAGAAGCACTGAAATGTAAAGGACCAAAGACAGTATGAGATATTTTGTACATGCTTTAAACTTCTTAAAATGAGAAATAATAAAGGGTTCTGTAAATGTTAGTATGCAAGTTTATAGGCATTTCATTGTCATCAAATTATTAACCCTCCAAGTCATGGTGACATCTTGTGTGCCTGTGTGAAAGACTGTGATACCAGTGGATGTACAGTGCCCATCCTGGTGAGTAACAACTTCCCTTCCTTTTTATTAACTTCAAACAAATGTGTGCAAGCGAATCTGCAAATGCACTTAATTACAAAATTTGCAATGTGATTAGTAATCTTAAGCAAACTTTTTCTGAAAAGAAGTTGCAAGACTTCGATTCCCACTTGCCAAAAGAAACTTTCCTGTGCTCAGATTTTTTGGGTTAAGAATGCTGTGATGTTTGGCAGCACTTACGCGTGTGAAAAATGTTCTCCCTTACGAACAATAATAAGATAAAATCCAGTCTCATTTTATGGATTGCTACTAATATCTCGCTGAGGATAGAAATCCTCCACCAGTCAAATGATGCTAAGTCTCCAGCCAATCTAAAGAGTAGCTGAGGTAAGATTCGACCAATTGTAGTAGTATGGTAATTTCTGTAGTATAAAATCCAAGATTTCCATTATAATTTGCTGAAGAGATTGTTGTACTAGATACACAAACATGAATGGACAGGTAGCATACAACATACATTGCTGCAAGAGATAGCCAAATAACGTGATGATAATGATTAATTATGTGCTTAGTCAATAGACCAACGGTCAATTACCGAAACAGCATAAACTATGCACAGTATACAAGTAACCCCTACCCAGAGTTTGAGACATTTATTATGACATTGAGTGGTTTCTGATATTCAATGTGGC
>Ga0131853_10001829_pt1 | contig 37995 bp, 32 predicted proteins | sample TergutLab28metaG_FD_92764 | JGI IMG/M metagenome (GOLD analysis project Ga0131853, IMG submission 92764) | Labiotermes labralis P1 segment gut microbial communities from Petit-Saut dam, French Guiana - Lab288 P1 (version 2) (version 2) | ecosystem: Host-associated > Arthropoda: Insects >... | reverse complement strand
TCCGAACGATGAGCCTTTAGAGGGTGAGTTTGTGGTGGTTGATGAGATTGATATTTCATTGGTTGACTTTGTAGCAGGGTCAGTACGTGTGAATGGAGAAGTTGTAGCATACAACTTTAACGCGACGACCGGAGAGTTACGTGTGATTCTAGATCCATTAGCAGTAGGAACTACCAATGTCACCTTTGACGTTGTGGTGCGTGAGGACGCAGCCGGTGAAACGGTAGTTAACGTGGCGGTTTTAGAAATTCCAGAAGACGGTGACTTTGACTTCCCTCCTGTCCCTCCAACGCCACCAGTAGACGTTGAGGTGGAGCCTGAAGTGTGTGAGGATCCAGAAGATTGTGTAACGCCAACCCTGCCAGAAGAAGAGTGTGAAAAGAATAGAAATCTGCCTCGAACAGGTGCAGCCATTGGTTCTATTGCAGCAGGCGTTATTCTATTAACTTCAGGGCTAGTTATTAGATTGAAGAAACAAAAGACCTAAGATTTAGGAGGTGATTGCTCTTATGCCCCAAAAAAAGTATCGCCACACCGAATACGTCAAGCGTGCTAAAGAACGTAGAAGAGCGAAAGTATTACGTCTTAGCTTTGAGCTCAACCTTGCTCAAACAGAGTTAGCGAAAGAGCTTGATCCAGAAGTTTATGGAGCCACTAGCCTTAATACCTTAGCAAAAAAGCTATTTTTAGAGCACATGGAACAAAGTAATTAAATAAAAGAAAAGCTGCATTGCGATAAAAAATCGAGATGCGGCTTTTCTTTTCCTGTGAATACGGCTTCTTATTTTGTCTTTAGCTTGAAGAAAATGGTAAAATGGTGTAGAATGGAAACATACAAAGTCTTAAGAGGATAGGTGTAAAATGGCTGAGATCAATCGGAAAAAGTTTAAAGTGTTTAGCTTAAGTGCCAACCGCGATTTGGCGCAAGAAATCGCAGATAATCTAGGAATTTCCCTTGCAGAATGCTCCATTAGTCGCTTTGCAGACGGTGAAATACAGGTTGAAATTGAGGAAACGGTACGTGGGCATCATGTGTTTGTTGTGCAACCGACACATACACCAGTCAATGAAAATTTAATGGAGCTGCTAGTTATGGTAGATGCGCTGAAGCGTGCTTCTGCAAAGACCATTAACTTAATTGTTCCTTACTACGGCTATTCACGTCAGGATCGAAAAGCACGTGCACGTCAACCAATTACGGCAAAATTAGTAGCCAACTTAATTGAAGCGGCAGGCGCTACACGAATGATGACCATGGACTTACATGCAAGTCAAATTCAAGGATTTTTTGACATCCCAATCGATGACTTCCGTGCGCTTCCAATTATTGCAAAATACTTTCTAGAGAAGGATTTAAAAGACGTCGTGGTCGTTGCCCCGGACCATGGAGGAGCGACAAGAGCTAGACAATTGGCGGAATACTTGGACGCACCACTTGCTATTATTGACAAAAGAAGACCAAAGCCTAACGTGGCAGAAGTGATGGGACTAATTGGTGAAGTCGAAGGGAAAACGGCCGTTATTATTGACGACATGATTGACACCGCTGGAACTCTGCAAACGGCCTCTAACGCCTTAACTGAGCGCGGTGCTAAAGAAGTTTATGCGGCATGTACTCACCCAATTCTTTCAGGACCTGCGGTTGATCGAATTGAAAATTCAACGTTAGTCGAGCTGGTTACAACCAATACGATTTGCTTAGATGAAAAGAAACAAAGCCCAAAAATCAAACAACTTTCAGTCGGACACTTACTAGCTGAAGCGGTAAAACACATTTTGAACGACCGCCCGGTTTCAACGCTGTTTGAAAAGAGTGACTAAGAGAAAAAGTTAAATAATTTGTGGACATCATGGTTATGGAAAAATAACGATGATGTCCTTTCGATTTGAATACTTCATGGGAATCGGTCCACACTATAGGGTAAGGGGGGCTACTGAACTTTATTATTGAAATCGATTGCACTTAAAAGTGTTAATTGCTATACTTGAAAAGTAAATAACATTGAGGAGGGTTAATTATGAACTTGAAAGGAACAAAAACAGCAACAAACTTAATGGTCTCTTTTGTAGGAGAATCGCAAGCAAGAATTAGATACGACTTCTGGGCAGGGATTGCAAAAAAAGAAGGATACGTCCAAATTTCTAACGTCTTCACAGAAACAGCAAACCAAGAAAAGGCTCACGCGAAAAGGTTCTATACCTACCTAAATAGCGATGCTGCCATCAAAGGACATGAAGTTGGAATTGAGGCGGATTTCCCGGTATTACTTGGAACAACTGCTGAGAACTTAAAGTCAGCGGCATCAGGTGAGCACGAGGAGCACGCTCACATGTATCCAGCATTTGCTCAGGTAGCAGAGGAAGAAGGATTCCCGGAACTTGCACAACTATGGCGAGCCGTTTCCGTTGCTGAAGATTTCCATGAAAAAAGATTCTTAAAATTATTAGCTGACGTTGAAGCTGGAACGGTCTTCAAAAAAGAAGTGGCGACGAGCTGGAAGTGTAACAACTGTGGTTACATCGCTAATAGTACAGAAGCACCTCCACTATGTCCAGCATGTGTTCATCCACAAGCCCACTTTGAAGTTAACACGTTTTTCTTAGGATAATTAACGAAAAAGATGCACCACATTAGTGCATCTTTTGATTTGTGTTCTAGCTTTCGTATCATGCCTGCTTCTTACGCTTCAAGCGATTATAAATAAGAAAGGCACCCTCGATGATCTGTGAAAACAGACTAAAAGCATGAAAAATAGTGGATTTAGTCTGCTATTTCATGATAAATCAGGCCAAAACCAGATCAAATCGACTAAAATTAGTTGTTTTGGTCTGGTTTTGGTAGAAAAAGCGAGTAAAAAGATTAAAAAAGTACCTTGGAACAGACCAAAAAGGATAAAAAAAACCAATTTAGTCCGTTCGTCTGCGAAAAAGTGAATTTGAAATCACAAAAACATGTTTCCCACCAAAAATTGGCAAACTCATTTGAATTCGTCAACCGTCTGAGATGCTCTTCCTTACGGAGCATCTTTTTTGCTTTCAGAGGGTTTCAACCAGCTGTATAGGTTATTTTCTACAGACGGCAATGACACATGCCCAACTGGCCTGCATACACTGTAGATAGATATAGATTTAGAGAGGTGTGTGACCCATGATAAACAATATTTTTGAACAATTTGGTGCTAAGGTGGATATTGATCAGGAAGATGTGATGGATATGGCGGACGATGCAGCAAATGCAGACTTAACCGATGACGAGGACGTGCGGAATTTGATTCGTAGCATTGGGGCCATGGTAGGAAAAGAAATCGACCCTGAGGTAGAAGATAGGTTGACAGAGGTTATTACTAACGGAGATGCGCCAACCGACATGACCAGCTTAATGGAAATGCTGATGGAATAACGAAGAGAAAAAAGCAACCTTGCGTAATTAGTGAAGAGGCTTATTACCATCAGTTATTTTTGCTAATCGAAGACTTTTAAAGAACAGAAAAAGAGCCAGAAATTACAAATTGGCTCTTTTTTGGTAACTTCGACCATTGGAAAATTACGATGTCAAATGAGAGAAATTAAACTCCCTATAACCCCCTAAAAAAGACTACCTTAGGGAGTTAATCCCCCTACAACCATCAAAAATCACCGATTTTAGGGAGCTAAACTCCCCATCAACCTTCGAAAACAGGGCGATGTAGGGAGAGAATTATCCATTACCCACTGAAAATCAGCTAGTTTGTGTAAAAATTATCCAAAACACGCTGAAATCAGAGCATTTTGTGTAAAAATTATACTTAAACTTCGTAAATAGGGGTGCTTTGTGTAACGCTACTCACAATTCTGTCTTCTAGAAAAACTTTTTGCTTTCACAGTGTCTACTTCATTAGGCGTATGCCATGTTGTAACAGCCTTCTTTTTACGATGACAAAGAAATAAACCATTGCAAAGCGGTCACGTACTCGCTGTACTTCGTGTACAAATCATCGAAATCAATGACAGGAGTGCCGTCAAGCGCGGCTTCTTGATTGACCTCAGATACCGCCCCTTTTAGCAGGTCGTGAAACAACGGTTCGTTTAACGCATTTCTTAAAGAAATCTCTTTTCCGATCTCCTCGATAAATAGCACATCGTTTATCTTCAAAGCAGGTTTAACGCCATCTTTTCGAAATGCTTCTAACACTTTTTTCGGCTGGATAACAGTACCCATAAAAGATCTTCTCCTTTTAGAAAAAACACCTTGACGGTGTTCTTAATTAAGATTTAATGGCTGATTTTATAAACTCTCTAAATAAAGGGTGTGGCTTTCCAGGTCGAGATAAAAACTGTGGCTGGAACTGGACGCCGATGAAAAACCGATGATCCGATAATTCAATGGTCTCTATCATGTCACCCTGGGCTGAACGGCCAGTCACGATTAAAGGCTCGCCTTCAAGATGCTGTAAGACATCGCTACTTAACGTTAGTTTATGACGATGACGTTCAGCAATTTCTACGTTCTGATAAATGTCAGCAATTTTGGCATCCTTAACTAGGTTGATATCAAACAGTCCCACACGCCATTCAGAATCTTTGTTAATGGCCGTTTCCGGTAGAGGTAGGAGCAAATCATCAATGGGTAGATTCTTGATGTTCTTTAAGTACTCGAGGACTGCTAGATGCATGCCGTCACAAATTCCGAAGAAAGGTACCTTGTTTTCTCGGGCATACTGGATGGTTGCTAATTTACCTTCCAGATCACGCTCAACTTCTCCATAAGGCATAAGAATACCATCTAAATGCTTCAATTGTTGCATGGTGTTCTTGTTTAAACCGCCTGCATCAATAAAGTTTAGATTCACTTTTTTTCCAAAGACGTAACCTGCATGATGTAATGCTTCGTTAATTGAAAGATAAGCATCTGGCAAGACGGAATAGTCACCAACAATCCCGATTTTAACTTCCCCGTCTAAATTTTTGACCGCCTCAATTAAATCGGTCCAGGTTGACATATCAGCTTGTGGTGCTTCGAGACGGAAGTGATCAAGGATTAAATCATCGAGACCTTGTTCCTGTAACCTGATCGGAACTTCGTAGAGAACATCCACGTCGCGGGCTTCAATCACGGCTTCCGTTTTAACGTTACAAAAACGTGAAATTTTATCTTTAACTGAATCTTCGATGGCCACTTCGGTTCGGAGCACGATGACATCTGGTTGAATGCCAAGTCCCAATAACTCTTTTACACTGTGTTGCGTTGGTTTCGTTTTGATTTCACCAGCGGCGTTTAAATAAGGAACCAAGGTGTTGTGGACGTATAATGTGTTCTTATAGCCACAATCGGCTCTCGCTTGACGGATGGCTTCCAAAAAAGGAAGACCTTCGATGTCACCAACCGTCCCACCAATTTCTGTGATAATGATGTCGGCATCGCTGTCTTCAGCTGCCGCCACTAACTTAGCTTTGATTTCGTCTGTAATGTGAGGAATGACCTGAACGGTAGCGCCGCCATATTCACCTTGACGTTCACGCTTAATGACCGAGGAATAAACACGCCCAGTAGTGATACTGGAGTTTTGCGATAGACGCTCGTCAATAAACCGCTCGTAATGACCGAGGTCTAAATCTGTTTCGGCACCATCGTCGGTGACGAAAACCTCCCCATGCTCACACGGATCCATTAGGCCAGGATCTACATTAAGGTAAGGGTCGAATTTTTGCATAAAAACTTTAAGACCTCTATTTTTCAGAAGCCTTCCTAGCGATGAAGCGGTCACACCTTTACCTAAGGATGACACAACACCACCTGTTACGAATATGTACTTTGCCACAATATGCAACCTCCAACCATAAAAAAAGTCAATGAGTTCGGATTTCTAAAGAATCCGATTACGATTGACTTCGCAAGGTTTCTTCGCGAATTAAAATGAGTGATATAGAAACCATTGGAAACTCTCGTAATTAGTATAACCAGTGAGAGGTCAGTCCAATCTTTTAAAAAAGCTCTTTGTTATGATAACAAAAATATCGATAAAATTCAAGAGAAATCGGAGGATTAAAACGTTGACTTAAACTAAAGTTGTGGTACACTATACGTAAACAAAATATAAAAAATGAGGCTTGGTTTTAATGGATTGGTTAACGACCGATATTGTGTGTATCATTTTATTCTTTATTGGTGTTGCTGGGCTGGTTATTCGTAGAAATATGATGATCAGTGTCATTTCAGTCGGCGTAATGGATATGGCGATTATCCTATTCTTTATTTCAATTACAAACAGTGTCGGACGAGTAGCACCGATGATGGCTGATTATACCTATCAAGCGATCGACCCGGTTGGACATGCGTTGGTATTGACCTCCATCGTTATCGGGGTGTCGATCATCGCTCTTATTTTAATTCTGATTTTGAACTTGTACCGAAGTTATGGCACCTTGGATTGGGATGAAGCGAAGCGAATCCGAGAAAGTGAGAACCACGATTTTGACATAGAAAAAGCACACATTGAAGTTTAAACACTTCGCGTGTGCTTTGTTTGTAACCTAAATTACTTTTTCTCTTTATGAGCCGTTGACTTACGACAACGTGGACAATACTTGTTCACTTCTAAGCGATCCGGTGTATTGCGTTTATTTTTTTTAGAAATGTAGTTCTCTTCTTTACAAACTTCACATCTCATAGTGAATCCTACGCGCATCTTAATTCCTCTCTTTCACAAATCAAGTGCTAATATCTTATCATAAATGCCCAACGAATGCAACGATTAATGTATAAGGATATGCTTACTTTTCTAGTGTTTTTTATTCAATAGTAAAGTAAAAGCTGCTTTTCACCTTTTACTTTACTATTCGACGCCATTTTCGGTACGTGAAAGCAAAGTAATGGTCTATTTCAGAGAATCACTTTACTTTTCATTACTAAAACTAGCCTCTAAAAGTAAAGTGATTGCTCATTCTAAGGCTTTACTTTGCTTTTTGGCAGTTGACTTAAGCACTGCCTCGTTTTAAAAGTTTATATTGATTACTGCGTTGCTTTCTATTATAATTGTTCAGTAAAACAAATGTTACGTCGGCTGATCCTTTTTGGTTCAGCACATTTTCATTTATGAGGTGTTGCGCATGCAAAGAAGTGTTGGAACCATTGCAAGAGGGTTAAGGTGCCCCATCATTCGAGAGGGAGACGATTTGGTGAAAATCGTTGTAGATAGCGTGCTTGAGGCAGCGACCAATGAGAATTTTGAGTTAAGAGATCAAGACGTGTTAGGTGTGACAGAATCGATCGTAGCTAGGGCACAAGGAAATTATGCCAGCATTGATGCCATTGCAAAAGATGTGCGAGATCAACTGGGAGGAGAAACGATTGGAGTCATCTTCCCAATTCTTTCAAGAAATCGATTTTCAACCACCTTAAAAGGGATTGCTCGTTCAGCGAAAAAGATCGTCCTGATGTTAGGTTATCCAAGTGACGAGGTAGGAAATCGTTTGTTGACCTTTGAACAAGTCGATGAAGCAGGAGTTAACCCTTATCAAGATACGTTAACGCTAACGCAATATCGTGAACTATTTGGCGAGAACAAACACGAATTCACAGGGATTGACTACGTTGAACTTTATAAAGGAATCATTGAAAAAGAAGGTTGTGAGGTAGAAATTATTTTTAGCAACCATTCAAAGGCTGTTCTTGAATACACAAAGTATGTGTTAGCTTGTGACATCCACTCTTACAAGAGAACCCTTCGTTTGTTAAAAGAACACGGAGCAGAAAAAGCCATTGGTTTAGCAGATGTGCTATCTAAATCGATAGATGGTAGTGGATTTAACGAGCAGTTTGGTTTGTTGGGGTCGAACAAATCAGACGAGGATAGTGTGAAATTGTTCCCTTACGATTGCCAGAAATTTGTGGAAGAGGTTCAGGCTAAGTTGCTAGAAATGACCGGTAAGAAAATTGAAGTGATGGTTTATGGAGATGGCGCTTTTAAAGACCCACAAGGTCATATTTGGGAATTGGCGGATCCGGTTGTTTCACCGGCTTTCACTAGTGGGTTAATTGGGACACCAAACGAAGTAAAGTTGAAGTATTTGGCAGATAACGACTACAAAGACTTAAGTGGTGAAGCCTTGCAAACGGCCATCAAAGAGCGCATCACAAACAAAGGCGATGATTTAGTCGGTGACATGGCAGCTCAAGGGACGACGCCACGTCAGTTGACCGACCTCATCGGGTCGTTGTGTGACTTAACCAGCGGGTCTGGTGATAAAGGAACGCCGATTGTTTACATTCAAGGTTATTTTGATAATTATACGAAATAAGAAAGTGGAGAGGGAGCGTCTCCGCTTTTTTTGAATAGTAAAATGTCATCTGAGCAAACTAGTTTCAGAGGTGATGTAGATGAGACGCTATTCTAAAAAGCGAGAACAAAATAATTTGACAGCAGAATTTGCAGATGAGTTTGTGGAAATCGAAGACGGTTACTTAGCGACGGAAATCGCTGGAGGGAAAATGGTCAAAAGGATCAGTGAAACTCAAGAAATGTTAGTAGGAGATAAGCTGTCGTTATAATTGTCGGGTTGAATGGGGCTATCGTGTGTGAAAAACGCAAGATAGTTCCTTTTTTAGAGCTCAAAAGTCATAGATTTGCTAGAAATGAAGGATTTACAGACGCTTTCAAGCCTCTTTCTAGTACCAAGAGTCATAGATTTGACAAAAACAGGCTAATTAATGGCTTTTCGATCTCGTTTTTGGTCTTAAAAAGCCATAGATCACCTTTAAATTGACTGATCTATGACTTTCATGAATGGATACTGATAAAAAAGAGTCATAGATGGGAATGAAATAGGCCTTTCGATGACTTTTCCGATTGATTACGCTAGACCGTTCCTTCCTACGATTAGTCAACTGCAAAAAACCGAAATTTTTATCTTGACGCCCTTTAACTATATGTGATATTATATTAGAATGCCTAATAATGGTCAAAATTATAAAAGCCTGTGTCGGAATGGGATTTTATGTGTCAATTAACAAGAGGAAAAGACCTGTAGAGACGATGATTTTCAAGTTTTTTGGTGGTTTGTTGGCTGGTGAGGCAAGATAGAACCTGAAATTAAAAGAGGTGACGCTTGTGGCAGGGAAAGTAGTTAAATATGGGAAAAAGCGAGAGCGACGTAATTATTCGCGGATTAATGTGGCGCTAGAGCTCCCAAACTTGATTGAGATTCAAACCTCGTCTTATGATTGGTTTTTGGATCAAGGGATCAAAGAAATGTTTAGAGACATTTCGCCAATTGAAGATACCAATGGCGTTTTTGCGCTTGAATTTGTTGATTATACCTTAGGAGATCCTAAGTACCCAGTACTTGAATCAAAAGAACGCGATGTGAATTACGCAGCGCCTTTACGCGTTAAGGTTAGATTGCATATTAAAAACGAAGAAACCGGCCTCGTTGAAGAGGTTAAAGAAAGTGAAATTTATATGGGAGATTTCCCATTGATGACACCGACGGGAACTTTTATTATCAACGGTTCTGAACGTGTTGTTGTTTCACAACTTGTGCGTTCTGCAGGGGTTTACTATAGCAAAGATACCGATAAGAAAAGTGGTAAGGATAAGTATTTAGCACAAGTGATCCCAAGCCGTGGTGCTTGGTTAGAGTATGAAACGGATTCGAAAGATATTCTTTATGTACGTGTGGACCGGACGAGAAAGATGCCGATCACCGTTCTTTTGCGTGCTCTTGGCTTAACAACACGAGAGGAAATTATTGAGGTCTTTGGTGAGAATCAATACATTTTAAACACCCTTGATAAAGACACGACGGAGACGCCAGATGAAGCCTTAATGGAGATCTTTGGAAAATTACGTCAGGGTGAGCCTGCGACCATTGAAGGCGCGCGTAATTTATTTGCGTCTCGTTTCTTTGATCCAAAGCGTTACGATTTAGCAAACGTTGGACGTTATAAATTTAACAAAAAATTAAATGTGATCGATCGCTTGCTTGGAAAGAAATTAGCGAGTGATATCTTTGACGGTGAAACCGGTGAAATCTTGGTTGAATCAGGGGTTGTGATTACACGTGATATTCTAGAAAACACCCTCAAAGATAAAATTGAAAAGTTAAACATTAGGCAAGTGGATCTAAACAGTGAACTTGAAGATAATGCACATACCTATGTACAAGAGTTCGATGTGTTCTCTACTGACGTTAACGGTGAAGAGTGCATCGCTAAAATTGTCGGAAGTGTCTCGGATGAAGAGACGAAAAACATTACCACGTCTGATATTTTTGCGTCGGTAAGTTATTTTATGAACTTGTTATTTAGTGTAGGGGAAGTAGACGACATTGACCACTTAGGAAATCGCCGCTTACGCCTTGTTGGTGAGTTGTTACAAAATCAATTACGCATTGGACTTTCTCGTATGGAACGTGTGGTTCGTGAGCGTATGTCAATTCAAGAAGAAGAAGGGATTACACCTTCTAGTTTAATTAACATTCGTCCAGTAACGGCGTCGATTAAAGAGTTTTTTGGTTCTTCTCAATTGTCCCAGTTCATGGATCAAACCAACCCCTTGTCAGAGTTGACCCATAAACGTCGTTTATCTGCTCTTGGACCTGGTGGTTTAACGCGTGAGCGCGCAGGGATGGAAGTCCGTGACGTTCACTACTCTCATTACGGTCGCATGTGTCCAATCGAGACGCCGGAGGGACCAAACATCGGTCTGATCAACGCATTATCAAGTTACGCAAGGGTCAATCCGTTTGGTTTTATTCAAACGCCTTATTGTCGACTTTCTAAAAAAACGGATAAAAAAGGAAACACGAAAGTTCACCTAACCGGAGACATTGAGTACTTAACGGCCGACGAAGAAGATCGCTACGTGATTGCTCAATCTTCCATGCAAATTAAAGTTGGGGATGAGATTACAGGTGAAATGGTGGCACGTTATAACGACGATACCTTGGTTGTGAAACCAGAAGAAGTCGATTTCGTTGAAGTATCGCCACAGCAAATTGTGTCGGTGGCAACGGCCTGTATCCCATTCTTAGAGCACGACGATGCCAACCGCGCCTTGATGGGTGCCAACATGCAACGTCAGGCCATTCCATTGTTAATTCCTGAGGCACCAATTGTTGGGACGGGAATGGAGTATTTAAATGCCCGTGACTCTGGTCAAGCCATCATCGCATTAAACGATGGTGTGGTTGAGCGCGTCGATGCAACGGCCATTCAAGTACGTGCCACAGAAACTGGCGACCTAGATCGCTACCCGTTAACAAAGTTCCAACGCTCGAACTCCAGTACGGTATTAAACCAAATTCCAATCATTGAAATGGGAGAGAAGGTGACAGCAGGGGAAGTTTTAGCAGATTCTTCTTCCATGGAACAAGGCGAACTTGCGCTCGGTCGCAACGTAGTTGTTGCCTTTATGACTTGGGACGGATATAACTACGAGGATGCTATCATTATGAGTGAGCGTCTGGTTAAAGACGACGTTTATACGTCGATTCACATTGAAGAATATGAACTTGAGTCCCGCGATACGAAACTTGGACCAGAAGAGATCACCCGTGACATTCCTGGAGCAAGCGGTGAGGCCCTTAAGAACTTAGACGAATACGGAATCATTAAAATCGGTTCCGAGGTTAAAGAAAGCGACATCTTAGTTGGTAAAGTTACCGCAAAAGGGCAAGCAGAATTAACAGCTGAAGAGCGATTACTACACGCGATCTTTGGTGAGAAAGCAAGTGAAGTTCGTGACACGTCCTTACGTGTACCAAACGGTGGAAATGGGATCGTTCACGACGTAAAATTCTTCTCTCGCGACGACGGTGATGAACTAGCACCTGGTGTTAACGAAGTCGTTCGCATTTACATTGCTCAGAAACGTAAAATTTCCGAAGGGGATAAGATGGCGGGGCGCCACGGAAACAAAGGGGTTATCTCAAAGATTTTACCAGAAGAAGACATGCCTTACTTACCGGATGGAACGCCAGTAGATGTGATGCTTAACCCACTTGGGGTACCGTCTCGTATGAACATTGGACAGATTTTAGAAATTCATTTAGGAATGGCAGCGAAAAACTTAGGTATTCATGTGGCGACGCCAGTCTTTGATGGTGTGAAGACAGAAGATTTAGATGAAATCATGGCGGAAGCTGGACTTGCGCCAGATGGGAAAACCGTTCTTTACGACGGACGTACAGGTGAGCCGTTTGACAATCGCATTGCCGTTGGGATCATGTACATGATTAAACTGGCACACATGGTTGACGATAAGCTTCACGCACGTTCCATCGGACCTTATTCATTGGTTACACAGCAACCACTTGGAGGAAAAGCTCAGTTTGGTGGACAGCGTTTTGGAGAGATGGAAGTATGGGCACTTGAAGCATACGGTGCGGCTTATATCTTACAAGAAGTATTAACCGTCAAGTCGGACGACATCAACGGGCGCGTTAAAACTTACGAAGCGATTGTTCGTGGTGAGAACGTACCAGAACCAGGCATTCCGGAATCCTTCCGCGTGCTTGTAAAAGAACTTCAGTCGTTGGGGATGGACATTAAAATCCTCGATGAAAAGAAAGAAGAAATTACCAGTCGCGAATTAAGCACCTTCCAAACGAACAAAATTGTAGCACCTGAAGTTATAGACGTTAAAGAATAGCCATTTTATTGAAGGAGGTTGCCTGCGTTGATAGATGTTAATAAATTTAAATATATGAAAATCGGACTAGCTGGTGCAGATACGATACGCGCGTGGTCCCATGGAGAAGTTAAAAAGTCAGAAACCATCAATTATCGAACCCTTAAGCCTGAACGCGATGGATTATTTTGTGAACGAATTTTTGGACCACAAAAAGATTGTGAATGTGCCTGTGGTAAGTACAAGCGCGTGCGTCACGAAGGGATTATTTGTGAGCGTTGCGGGGTAGAGGTAACGGTAGCGAAGGTACGTCGTGAGCGCATGGGGCACATTGAACTTGCCGCACCGGTTGCCCACATTTGGTACGTTAAAGGAATTCCAAGTCGCATGGGTCTTCTGTTGAACATGTCACCACGAGAATTAGAAGAGGTGATTTATTTCGTTAACCACGTGGTCATTGATCCAGGTCAAACGGATTTTGTTAAGGGAACCATTTTAACCGACAAGGAATACCGTGAAGCCATCGACGCTCATGGAACAACCTTTACTGCTGGTATGGGAGCAGAAGCGATCAAGGCGTTGCTAGAAAGCATTGATCTTGATGCAGAAGTCGCTGATTTGCGTGCTGAATTAAAGATCCAATCGGGACAAAAGCGTGCGAAATTGATTAAGCGATTAGAAGTCGTAGAAGCGTTTAGAAGTTCTGGAAATGAGCCCGTTAACTTAATTTTAGATGTCTTGCCGGTCATCCCACCGGATATTCGTCCGATGGTTCAATTAGATGGTGGTCGTTTTGCCACGTCGGATTTAAACGATCTGTACCGTCGAGTGATTAACCGTAATAACCGGTTGATTCGTTACCTTGAAATCGGGGCACCGAACATCATCATTAACAACGAGAAGCGTATGATTCAAGAAGCGGTAGACGCTTTGATTGACAACGGTCGCCGTGGTCGCCCGGTAACGGGACCAGGAAACCGTCCATTAAAATCCCTGTCGCACATGTTAAAAGGAAAGCAAGGACGCTTCCGTCAGAACTTACTCGGTAAGCGTGTTGACTACTCTGGCCGTTCGGTAATCGTTGTTGGACCTGACTTAAAAATGTACGAGTGCGGTCTGCCAAAGGAAATGGCTCTGGAACTATTCAAGCCATTTGTAATGAAAGAATTGGTATCGCGGGAGTTAGCTCAAAACATTAAGAGTGCAAAAAAGATGATCGACCGCATGGAAGATTCCTTATGGGACGTTGTGGAAGACGTGATTCGCGAGCACCCAGTCCTCCTTAACCGTGCACCGACGTTACACCGTCTTGGAATTCAAGCCTTCGAGCCAAAAATCGTCGAAGGTCGTGCCATAAGGTTACACCCACTTGTAACGACCGCCTTTAATGCGGATTTTGATGGGGATCAAATGGCGGTTCACGTCCCGTTATCACAAGAAGCACAAGCAGAAGCAAGGCTGCTCATGTTAGCGGCCAACAACATCCTTAACCCGAAAGACGGGAAACCAGTCGTTACGCCTTCTCAGGATATGGTATTAGGAAACTATTACTTAACCATGGAAGAAGTAGGCGTATCAGGCGAAGGAAACATTTATAAAGATACCGATGAGTTAAGAATGGCTTACGCTAACGGTTACGTTTCCCTTCATGCCCGTATTGCGTTAGATGTAAGCACGATGTTTGAAGCGGATAAACTAACGGAAGAACAAGCGAATTCATACTTAATTACGACGTTAGGAAAGGTCGTTTTCAATAGCATCTTGCCACCGGAATTCCCATTCCTAAATGAGCCGACCAATGCGAACCTGCACGATGCGACACCAGATCATTACTTCGTTCCAAAGGGAACAGACATCAAGAAGCATTTAAATAAAATAGCTCCGGTGTCACCGTTTAAGAAGAAGTTTTTAGGTGAAATCATTGCGGAAATCTTCCGTAAATACAAGACGACGGAAACGTCACGCATGCTTGACTCTTTAAAAGATTTAGGGTTTGAATACTCGACACAAGCAGGTATTTCTGTCGGTATTTCGGATGTTGTTATTTCCGAAGGAAAGAAAACCATTCTAGCTGATGGAGACGATCGCGTTGCTCAAATTAAAGCTTATTATGATCAAGGTTTATTAACGGATGGCGAACGCTATCGCTTAGTCCTTGATGTATGGGCGAAAGCAAAAGATGAGATCCAGGACGCCTTAATGGATGAACTGCCAAAAGAAAATCACATCTACATGATGAGCGATTCAGGTGCTCGTGGTAATGCTTCGAACTTCACCCAGCTTGCTGGGATGCGTGGGTTGATGGCGAATCCATCTGGGAAAACCATCGAATTACCAATCAAATCTTCCTTCCGTGAAGGTTTAACGGTAACGGAATTCTTTATTTCGACCCACGGTGCCCGTAAAGGTCTTGCCGATACGGCACTGAAGACGGCTGATTCAGGGTACTTAACCCGTCGTTTAGTTGACGTTGCTCAGGACGTGATCGTTCGTGAAACGGACTGTGGTACCGATCGTGGACAGTACATTTCCGACTTAACGGAACGCGGTCAAGTGATCGAGCCGTTGTTCGAACGAATCGCTGGACGTTACACGTCTAAAACGGTCTTTAATCCAGATAATGACAACGTGGTGGTTGGCGCCAATGAATACATTACCGATGAGATCGCAGCTGAAATTATCAAGCTAGGAATCAAAGAAGTGGCCATTCGTACCATTTATTCGTGTAATGCAATGAAGGGGATTTGTAAGAAGTGTTACGGTCGTAACTTGGCAACTGGTAAAGACGTAGAAGTTGGGGAAGCGGTTGGAATCATGGCTGCTCAGTCGATCGGTGAGCCAGGAACGCAGTTAACCATGCGTACCTTCCATACCGGTGGGGTAGCTGGAGCGGATATCACGCAAGGTTTACCTCGTATTCAAGAATTGTTCGAAGCTCGTAATCCAAAGGGTCGTGCCGTGATTTCTGAAATTAACGGAATGGTTTCTGAAATCCGTGGGAATGCTCGTAAACGTTACGAAGTGGTTGTGTCGAACAAGCTAGAAAGTCGTGCGTACTTACTCGCTTATGGGACACGCCCACTTGTGGAAGAAGGCGATGAACTAACTGCTGGAGATATGATCACAGAAGGTTCCATCGACCCGAAAGAATTACTTCGTGTGTCTGATTCCTTAGCGGTTCAAACGTATATTCTAAAAGAAGTTCAGAACGTTTACCGTGCCCAAGGGGTAGAACTATCAGATAAGCACATCGAGATTATGCTTCACCAAATGATGAAGAAGGTAAAGATCATCGACGGTGGCGACACGGATATCTTGCCAGGATCTTTAATTGACACGGTTCAATATACCCGCGTGAACAAAGAAGCAGTTGCTAATAGTAAGAGGCCCGCTGTAGGGATTCCAACCCTACTCGGTATTACAAAAGCATCTCTTGAAACGGAATCCTTCTTATCTGCGGCATCGTTCCAGGAAACAACGCGTGTGTTGACGGATGCAGCGATCAAAGGTAAAGTCGATGAGCTAGTGGGATTAAAAGAGAACGTTATTCTTGGTAAACTAATCCCAGCCGGAACTGGAATTTTAAAGGAAAAAGTCATTGAACCTAAGAGTCCGATTCCAATCATCGAACCTGAACCAGAGCCTGAGGAAGAGGAGAAAGAGAAGAAGGGTAAAAAAGGTGCTGAAGATAACAAAGAAAAAGCGAGCGCCGAAGAACCACCAACAGATGTAGAAATAGCAGAAGAAGAGAGCATGGACGAATAGTTCCGGCTCTTTTTTGTACCAGAGAAGCGGTTCTAACTCATTACCTTGTTTCATAGGATAAATTAGTACGCAACATGGGGGTAATGGTAATGAGTCTAGGATGGATGAAAAAAATTACAGTAAAACAGGTGCTAAGCATGTCGTTGGTCATGGTTGCTATTTATTTTATTGTAGGCATGTCTGAGGGCGAAGATACAGGGCTTAACTCAGTGGGTAGTGTAGGTGATTCCTATCAAGCGAATGAACTAGAGGAAGGGCATGTCATCTACGTGGCTCACGATTCCGGTTACGTGGTAAAAACGGTGGCTAGTATTGATTCAGAAGTTAGTGAGGTTGAATCTGTTTTTTCTGCTTTGCTGGTAGGTTCAGATCGCTTACCAGAAAGCACAAGAGGGCTGATTCCTGCTGGCGCTGTTTTACGTAGTTATCACATAGAGGATGATGTTTTGACCTTGAATGTATCAGAATCGTTCTCATACTATATGCCTTCTGACGAAGAGCAACTGTTATCGTCGCTGGTCTGGAGTATGACGGAATTGGAACAGGTCGAGCGGGTTTATTTACAAATTGAAGGGGAACCGGTCCACAATCTAAATGGTTCCAGCGACATCGGTCGAGGCTTAACTAGAAGTGTAGGAATCAACTTAGAAATGGATACAACCTTTGTTCAAGAGGCCCAGATGGTGATGCTCTACTTTCTAACTTCCGATTCAGAAGGGGCAATGTTAGTGCCCGTGACACGTTTAGTCTCACCTCATGTAGATGTGATGGAATATGCGGTATCTTCGCTAGTTAGAGGGCCTGTGGGTGCAACGTACATTAGTGTGTTTAACCACCGAACAACCCTCATCGACTCGCCACATCTTGAAAATGGGATTCTAACGTTAAACTTTTGCTCACAACTGTTCTATAACCAAGAACAAACCCAAGTGTCAACTCAAGCCCTTCGCCAATTGGTGATGACCATGACAGAGTTTGATGAAGTGTATGAAGTTTCAGTGATTATCGAAGGAAGTGTACGCGTCTTTGACGAAGGTGGAAATCCAGTGGTTGTACCGGTAGGTAGAGATGTGATCCTGGAGCAGGAGTTCATTGAAAGGCAGTAAGTGAGATGTTGGAGTGAGCCATCACAATCGTGGTGGCTTTTTTATACCCCCCTTTCACCCAGATAGCGATATATTTGGGCACTTCTGGGTGTAAAAACACCCATTATCTCCTTATTTGAATCGATCTGGGTGTTTTTATACCCTACCTTCATCTATTTCGGGGCTTTTTACACATTTTTGCAAAATATCAGGGTATCTAGGGTAAATCGCCTTTACAATAGTCATTTCGCAACTGTCTAAGCTTCGCGGTATATTTAATAGCTTCGGGGTGTAAAATCACCCAGCACACGCCTAATTCAGGCCAATCTGGGTGTAAAATCACCCTATATATCCCTTATTTCGATCAATCTAGGGAGCTTGCCTCCCTATCATATGCAAATTTCGTCCAAAACAGGGAGTTTGCCTCCCTACAACTCCTCTATATAGCCAAAATGGGGGAGGAAGAGAGCACGGGATGTCTTAAAACGGCAATATTTCCTCGGAAATATTGCCGTTTTATTTTGCAAAGGTAAATCATGGTATCCTTTTGGATACTAAGGTACATAAAAGTGCGTACTTCCATTATCTTGATATTCACGTATAATGTTAACGTACGAAAAAATGATTGTCACAGTTAAAACAGGAGGTACGATCATGGATAATATATTTTTTGAGCAGTTTTTAGTGTTCACAGAAGTTACAACAGGGGTATTTATTGCGCTACTTATCGCGCTCTTTTTCTTGCAGGGGTATTTGAAAAAGAAAGAAATTTTAAGTTTGTCAGCCAGGCTGATGCTTTCAACGGTTTTGGGGTTAACCTTAGGCGTCGCCATTTTATTTGTGGCGGGTATGCCAGAAGACCCTACGAGTGTTGGTTGGATCGGCGAGGTCCGCACGTGGTACGGATTAATTGCCGATGGCTTTATGGCCCTACTTCGTATGATCGTTGTGCCACTCGTTCTCGTGTCCATCATTCGTGTCATCGTTAACATGGACGGTAGTAAAAGTATTGGCAAGCTAATTAGTCGTGGGGTTGGTTTGTTGATTACAACCACGTTAATCGCTGCTGTTATTGGAATCATTTTGGCCAACCTTGTTGGATTAGGATCAGGTGCCGAGTTGGTTTATGGAACAGAAGAAGTTCGAGAAGTAACAAGCATCGTTTCAACGGTTTTAGGACTGTTGCCGGCCAATCCATTTGAAGCTTTAGCAGCTGGAGCGGTTATTCCGGTTATTGTATTTGCTTCTTTTGTGGGGCTTGCAATTCGAACGCAGGTAGCTAAAGATGCTAAGATCGTGCAACCATTCATTGATTTTAATGAAGCCGTGTATACGATCATTATGAACATTGCCCAGACTGTGATTGGGTGGTTGCCATATGCGATCATTGCACTACTCGCCAATACGATTGCCCATCGTGGTTTGCAGGTCTTTGCTGAAGTGTTAACGTTCGCCGGTCTTTATATTTTGGCCGCCGTGATTATGTTTGGAATTCAGTTAACCATTCTGACGTTTAATGGATTGAATCCAGTGAAATACATTCAGAACATTGGAAAGGCTCTAATTTTAGCCTTCACTTCTAGATCAAGTTTAGGAACGTTGCCAGTAAGTGTTAAAACGCTGACTGAGAATGCCGGTTTAAATCAAGGAACGGCTACCTTTGTCGTAAGCCTTGGGGCTAATGGCGGCATGAACGGTGCCGGGATTTACTCCGCTTTGGTAAGTATCATGCTGGCTAACATGGTTGGCCATCCAACAGACTTTGCCTTCTTTGTCATGCTATTGGTCGTTATTGCTTTCTCTTCTTTTGGTATTGCAGGAGTGCCAGGCGGCATTTGGTTGATGATCTCTATCCCGCTAACTGCACTTGGCCTAGGTGAACATTTTGCGTTGACCGCCGCATTATTTGCCGTTGACCCAATCATTGATATGTTCAGAACCTTCACCAACGTAAATGGTGCTTTGGCTGCCTCCCTCGTAGTAGGGAAATCGCTGGACGATGTGGATATGGACGTTTACAACGACACAGATGCAGAACCTTCAAAAGCGGAAAAAGCAGCGGTATAACTACCGGTAACTGGCCGACGACAAAGTTAAAAGAGGAAAAAAATGAACAAGAAAATTTACATTATACATGAAAATGAGGAATGGACGGTACACTTAACAAAGCGTCTTGAAGAATTGGGTTTGCCTTATGAATCCTGGCACCTTCATGAAGGGTCGATTAACCTACTAGAGGTGCCACCTGAAGGGGTCTTCTATAACCGTATGAGTGCGTCTTCTCATACGAGAGGCCACCGCTTTGCGCCTGAACTCGCTGGCGCTGTCATTGACTGGCTAGAATTTCACGGAAGAAAAATACTCAATGGATCTAACGCCTTGCGACTAGAATTAAGTAAAGTGAAACAGTACACGGCGTTAGAAAAAGTGGGAGTAAGAACACCAAAAACGGCAGCAGCAGTTGGTAAAGTTGCCATTACCCGCGCAGCAAAAAAATTAGAGATCCTACCGCTTATCCTTAAACATAATCGAGCAGGTAAAGGATTGGGTGTACAATTGTTCCAAACCATGGAAACACTAGAAGCCTACGTGGATTCCACCACGTTTGAAGACTCCGTTGATGGAATCACCTTGATTCAGGAATACATCGACTCGCCGGAAGGATTTATTACGCGAGCTGAGTTTATTAACGGCAAGTACCTCTATTCGGTGCGGGTTAATACAGCAGATGGCTTTGAACTCTGTCCAGCAGACGGATGTCAAATCAGCGATGCGTTCTGTCCGCTTGGTGAAACGGCTGCAACGAGCATGAAATTCCAAATCGTTGACAACCCACATACCGGCTTGATTGCTAAGTACGAACAGTTTTTAAAAGAGAATAAGGTGGACGTAGCAGGGATTGAATTTATTACCGATAAAGAAGGGAATGTCTTTACTTACGATGTTAACACGAACACCAATTACAATTCTGATGCGGAAGCAAAAGAGGGAATCTTTGCGATGTTAGAGTTAGCAAAACACCTAGGAAAAGAATTAGAGCAAGTCTAAACCTTGGCCAAAAAGGCGCTAAAATTAGATAAAACGAAAACCTCAATTTTACCTGAACTGACTATCATAAAGTCATCAAGATAAAGTTGAGGTTTTAATTATGAGAAAAATGAAGTATTTACTGGCCATTTTACTAGTTTCCCTACTTATGGGATGTGACATGTTTGATGACACAAGCGTTGCTTATACAAGGCAGGATAATGAAGGTCAATCAAGCGTAGAAAAAGAAGCACCGATTGACTACCGAGATCCCTATTCCTATTTCGTCCTCGTCAACCGCTGGCACGGATTAGAAGCTGATTTTTCACCGAGTGATCTACGATTACTGAATGTACTAGACTATACTGGCGTTCCAGCGACCACCATGTATATGAGAAATACGGCGGCTATAGCGGTGGAAAATCTATTTCAAGCCGCAAGCAACGAAGCAGGATTCACGTTGCTTGCTCGGAGCGCTTACCGGTCTTACGAGAGTCAAACACAGCTATATCACCATAAACTTCAGGTCTACGGCATCGACATCATCGATGATTGGGTGGCTTACCCAGGTCACAGTGAACACCAGACCGGCCTTGCCTTAGATGTGGCAGCGCATTCACCAGATGGGCTAGAAAGACCTTTTGCTTATACATTAGAAAGTCAGTGGCTGGCTGAAAATGCCCATCGCTTTGGCTTTATCATTCGCTACCCACAAGGACGAGAAGCAGAAACAGGTGTGATGTTTGAACCGTGGCACATTCGTTACGTTGGTGTAGAAGCTGCCACTGAAATTTATGAGCGGGGCTGGATATTGGAAGATTTTTTAAGGTATCACACAGAATAGAGTGGTGCTTTTAACGCCCATAAATGGTAAAATAGGAATAAATAAATCCATTGATTACGAGGTGAGAAGAATGGACTTTATCCATCCATCAACCATTGAACTGGCAAAAAACTTACTAGGTAAAAAACTCCTTATCCGCCACGACGACAAACTAATCGGTGGCTACATTGTCGAGACGGAGGCTTATTTAGGCCCCGAAGATGAAGCGTGTCATAGTTATAATTGGAAAGAAACCCCTAAGGTCAAGTCGATGTATCAACCAGGAGGGACGATTTACATTTATTCCATGCATGGTCATAACATGCTAAACGTTGTGACGAAAGAGATGGGACGACCTGAAGCTATTTTAATTCGTGGCATCCAACCAACGGATCACGAAGATGTAATGCTTGATCATCGTCCTGTAACTGGATTTAACTTGTCAAATGGACCCGGCAAACTAACCAAAGCGATGGGGATTACACGTGAACTTGACGGATGGATGATGAATGAATCGCCTCTACTTCTAGATGAAGTAGGAAGCAAAATACCAAAAAAAATCGCAACCTCGTCACGCATTGGGATTCCCAATAAAGGCAAATGGACCGGTGAGCCTCTGCGCTTTTATGTAGCAGGAAATCCTTACGTTTCTCGAATGCCTAAAAGATTAATGAAAGAGGTGGATGACACCTGGAAATGATAACGATTGTTCCTTTAAGCCTCGAAATATTATTGCTAAAGCGCAAACATTGTTGTATGATGAACGTATAAGCTTAATTACGCGAGGTGAAGGATGAACAGATTAAAAGGAAGAAGCAAATTATTTTTGATCATCAGTCTTTGTATGATGCTGATCAGTATGCTGGGTGCATCGTTGATTCAAACCAGTGGAGGAAGAGTTAACATTACCGAGTTAACCTTTGAAACAGACCTAGGTTTAACCATGAGCGGCAGACTGTTTGTGCCAGATGGTGTGACCCTCGAGAATCCAGCCCCAGCTATTGTCGTTAGTCATGGAATGTTTAATAACAATGGGATGCAAGATTTAAATTTTGTAGAGCTTTCTAGAAGAGGATTTGTCGTGTTTGCCATGGACATGTTTTCTCACGGGAATTCTGAGCGAGTAGAAGCGACACCGGTTATCCTGCAAAGCATGGATCAAGCCGTTCAAATGATAGCAAGAATTGGTTATGTGGATAGTAGCCGAATCGGTGTATCTGGGCACTCTCTCGGTGCTATGAGCTCAAACATTGCTGTAACGATTGATAATGAGCGGGAAGTTCCGCTTATTTCCGCTGTACTTCTAAATTCGGCTGATGCGGTTTATGGCACAGAAGAAGGCTTCCTTAACATTTATGGTAGTCGTCATGTAGGGATTGTTGCACCAATGCATGAGGAATTTTTCATGCTGGATGTAGACGAATACGGCTACGTAACGCCACCGCGAGAATTTATTTATCATCATAACGCGCAATCTTTCCTTCATTTTGGGGAAGATCCAGCTGAATTAGCATTGCCACAACGTGAAGCAGGAACGTTTTACCGTTCGAATTTTGATGGTGAGGAGGCGATTCGTGTCATTTATAACCCATCGATTATCCATCCATGGGCTCATTTTTCGACCGAGGCGACTTACGGCACCATTGCATTCTTTGAGGAGGCCCTCGGCGCTCCTAATCCAATAGCGCCATCCAATCAAATATGGCAATGGAAAGTGGCTTTTAATACGCTTGGTTTAATAGGTATTGTTATTTTCTTAGTGAATTTTGTTACTCTGATGGTATTCACGCCACTTTTCGCCTCTTTAAGAGCAAGGGAAGTTGTGGAGCCACAGCCGATTGAAAGAGGTGGGATTTTCTGGTTATTTGTTACGCTTTCGATTGGAGCCATCTTTGGAACGCTGACTTATTTGCCGATTTTAAGAGCAACCGATGCGTTTAGACATACAACGGAAACCTTTAGACAAACACAAACTTTCGGTATTGGTATGTGGGCGCTAGCCTGTGCAGGATTCGGTCTGATTTTGATGTTTGGCTATTACCTCCTAATTGGTAGAAATAAAGGGGTCAATCTACATCAGAATGGTGTCATCATTTCTGTACCTAATCTAGGGAAAACCATTCTTCTTGCTGTTATTTCCGTGACGATGTTTTTTGGAGTGGTATTTTTCGCCGATTATTTCTTTATGACCGACTTCCGAATTTGGGTTGTTGCCATTAGACCTTTTGGTCCAGATTTGCTTAGACTTGGTCTGTTCCCGTACATGCTATTTTTTGTCTTGTTCTTTGTCGTCAACTCCATTTCACTAAATAGCTTTAATTATGGGACGATTGGCGGTAAGAAATGGACCAATACTTTAATTGTGATTATATTTAATGTATTGCCAGCGGTGGTTTTACTTGTGATGCAGTATGGAACGTTTATGACAACTGGTTTTCTCTTGTTTGGTGATCACGCATCGGCAGCTCAAGCGCCGTATCATATGTTTGTTGTTTGGCTGTTCCCGTTCCTTGTCTTATTAACCGTGACGCCACTGATTTCACGCCAGATTTATAAAGTAACGAATAACCCTTATTTACCGGGGATCATCAATGGAATCATTATTACCATGATGGCGGTAGCTAACACATTGACATGGGGATAATTAATCTCTCTAATTTGGAAGAAGTGAAGAAAAATGGCAAAAGCTTTGTATATCCACATTCCATTTTGCAACGAAATCTGTAATTACTGCGATTTTCCGAAGGTTTTTTCGTTAGGGCAAAATATAGATGAATACGTGCTAGCGTTGCTATCTGAACTTTCTCTATACGAAAAAACCATTGGATTTGCACGGATCGAGACGGTGTACATCGGCGGCGGGACACCGACCGTATTATCTGTGGAGCAGTTAGATCGTCTATTTACCCATTTACATGACAGCATCGATTTTAGCCGCCTAAAAGAAGTCTCCATCGAAGCAAATCCTGACAGTTTGAACGACCCAGAAAAGATTTCTTGCTTAAAACGCCACGGCGTTACCCGGGTCAGCCTTGGCGTTCAAACTTTTTCGGAAAAACATCTGAAATTTTTACAGAGGTCTCATTCGACACAGGATGTACTAGAGGTGATCCAGTTGCTGGATGACCAAGGGTTTGAAATCAACCTAGATCTTATTTATGCGATCCCAAATCAAACCCTTGAAGAGTGGGAAGAAGATCTCAATCGATTATTGTCACTTCCGATTACTCATGTTTCGGCCTACTCGTTAATTCTAGAAGAGAACACGAAGCTTTATTTGGATTGCAGAAGAAATCAAATTGAGCTAGTCGATAACGACGTTGAGGCCGAGATGTTTGAAATGGTCATTAACCGGTTAACGGACGCTGGATTTGATCACTACGAGATCAGCAATTTTACGAAAGGAAATCGGAGCTTTCACAACGAGATCTATTGGAAAAACGACCCTTACATCGGTGTTGGACTTGGTGCTCATGGTTACCTGGGAAATACGAAAGCACACCGGATCCGTTACGAGAACACACGCTCAATAACGGCCTATAAGAAGCACCTCGAAAAGAAAGAATTACCGGTTGCGGATGCTTACGATTTACCGGAGTCAGAACAACTGGAAGAGGCGATGTTTTTGGGATTGCGGATGATGGAAGGCGTAGACGTCCATTCCCTATCTTTTAAGTACGGTGTAAACGTCTTCAAGTTGTACCAGAAAAAAATTGAGAAATTACGGAAATTGGGTTACGTCCGGTATGAATCTGGGAAATTGAAGTTAACAAAAAAAGGTCTTATGATGGGCAACGACGTATTTGAGGAATTTTTGGTGTAGTGTTTAGTCATAACTCTCAAAAAAGATTGCTAATTTGCAGTCTTTTTCTTTTGTCATGAAAAAGCTGATCTGTTTGAATCAATTTTTTCGTTCATGACAACTCCGTGATGTATGTGTTACAATGAAGGGTACGTAAGTAAGCGAGGTGTCGTGATATGATATTTCTGGTGATTGTAGGGGCAATAAGTTTTTGCGTATTGATTGCATTGTACTTGGACGATATGCTAGCTTCCGTATTGAATAGAAGGGCTTGGGTATCGGCTCTATTTGTTGGCGTATTTGGAATTGCTATTAGAAGCATCCCACAATTAAACACTTTTGTGGCTGTTGGCTTAAATGGAATTATTATGCTACTTCTACTTTCTGTGGTATTTAGAAATATGCTAAAGGGTATTATGCCGGCCATCTTTTTGACTGCTCTACTATTTGGAATCGAAGGAATGACCTTGCTATTGTCAAGGCTGTTAGGTTATGAGTCTGACTCTATCTTGCTAATCCCCATGTATGCAACCATTGTTTTTGTTGTCTTTTTGCTGTCATATCTACTGAAAAAGCTTTTCGGAAAGCAGATGTGGGCAAACACCATGAACCACAAAACAATACGCTTTCTGCTTATTTGTGCGGGTATTGCATTGGTGCTAATCTTAAAGAATCTCGCCATAGAGGGTGCTCCTATAACCTTGGGGCGATGGACAGTAGACTTTGGCGATATCGCCTTGATGCTTTTCTTAGCATCTGCTGTGGCCATGTTTGTCATTATTTTGCGTTATGTGTCGATGGAGTCTGCACTTAGGGCAGAAATGCTGTTAGCCGAAGCATCTAAGAAGTATGTTAGCGACTTGGAAGAGTCTTATAAAGCATTGCGCACGATCAAACATGACTATGTAAATGTGCTCGCGTCTTTTAAACTGTACATTGATAGCGAGGACATGAAAGGACTTACGAAATACTATTACGACGAGTTTTCGGAAATAAATAAAGACTTGCTACGTCAAGATCAGTTACTAAGTAGGTTGCAAAATGTTCAGCTAAACGAAATAAAAAGCATCTTAATCTATAAATGCTCCATCGCTGTACAGCATGAAATCAGCACCGATGTTGAGGTGAAGGAACAGATCGAGCACCTTGGCATCTCTACTGCTGTTATCTGCCAGATATTAGGAATATTATTGGATAACGCCATTGAAGCTACCTTGGAGATAGAAGACAAGAAACTACACATTGCTGTTATCAAAAATCCAACCTCCCAAGTCTTTATCATAAAGAACACTTGGAAAAAACAGAATACCCCTGTAAACAAGCTATTTGAATTAGGATTTTCAACAAAGGCCACGGGACGGGGGATGGGGCTGTATACTGCACGAAAGTATACCGAAAAAATGAAAGGCTTGTATCTTGAAACAGAAGCTACAGACGACTATTTCATACAAACACTTACAGTAAAGGACGGTTGATTATGCTGAACATCTACATTTGTGAAGATAACGAAAAACAACGGGAGTACGTTTCAACCTTTATTTCGGATTACTGTTTATTCCAAGACTTGGATGCTTCTGTGGTTCTGGCCTCTGCTGACCCAAAAGAGGTTCTTGATCACTACAAAAACGTGCAAGACCCATCCCTGTTCTTTCTTGACATCGACTTAGGGGCAGAAATCAACGGCATAGAATTGGCTAGCCGTGTTAGAAAGCAGGGCAAAAAAGCTGCTATCGTATTTTTAACAACCCACTCCGAATTGGCTTTACTGACCATGCAATACAAGATAGAAGCATTGGATTTTATCATTAAGGACAGTCCGGAAAATATAAAGCAGAAGGTAGCCGAATGTATAAGCACCGCCTACGAGCGACAAAAAGAAAACACCACGGATAAGATCATCAAGATAACCGTGGCCGATAAAATCATTCCTTTGGAGATGGGTGAGATTGTCTATGTCGAAACGACTCAAATACGACACAAACTGCGGTTGCATACCGAAACCCGAACATTGGAATTTAACGGCGAACTTAAAGCGATGCAGCAACAGCTGGATGAGCGATTTATCAGGCTACACAAATCATTTATCATCAATAAAGATAAAATCATCTCTATTAACAAAAAAGACAACACAGTGACCATGGCTAATCATAACGATTGTCCCATATCTCGAAGCGGAAAGAAGTTGCTAGAGGCATAATTTTCGGCGTATCTCATGTAAGAGGACATGATTGCCATTTGACTAAACGACGTAATTTTTGACTAAACGACATCGCACCCTGTCGTTCAGTATGGATTTCTGTGACTTAGTTCACAAACCAACCACTAAGGACTTTGATGTTGTATACTTACTCCATACTACTAAGTTTGGAGGAGATTTTTATGACTGGTATAAAAACACCTAATCCCTTTTCAACCATCAAGGCATTGGAGGGAATTAGTGCAGCAAAATTGGCAGAATTCTTCAGTAGCTTTTCCGTTGACGATTGCTGTGGGAAATGTACCCCTTGTAGAATTGGTGCAAAAAAGCTGCAAGCGACTTTAGAAAAAATAGCCGACGGGTCTGGCACGGTAGAAGATTTAGATGTGCTGGAAAAGTTGACGGGCTATATGACAGAAAATTCGTTTTGTGGTATCGGGCAGACGATCCCAAGTCGTGTGCGTGGAGCACTCGCTGCCCTTAGAAATGAGTACGATGCGCAAACCGTAAAAATAAAAGTCAATGGCACAGAAATTGAATGTCCCGCCAACGCGACGATTTTAGAAGCTGTAAAAACCGTGGGCATCGAAATTCCTACACTATGCTACTTGAAAGAAATTAACGAAATAGGTGCTTGTAGCATTTGTATGGTGGAAGTCAAAGGAATGAATAGTCTTATGACGGCTTGTGTGACGCCTGTTGCTGACGGTATGGAGATTTCCACTTTTTCAAAAAAAGTGCGTGACGCGCGGAAGGTTGCGCTTGAGCTTATACTATCCAACCATAGAAAAGACTGCTTGACTTGTCCACGTAATCTTAACTGTGAGCTTCAAACCCTTGCGGAAACTGCTCGTGTAAGCAGTGTAGGCTTTGCGGATGATGAACTTAAGCCGCAGATTGAATGTTCAACCCTACATACGGTACGTGACAATTCTAAATGTATTCTTTGCCGTCGTTGTACAGCTGTCTGTAAGGAAGTACAAGACATTGGCGTTATTGAAATAAAGGGCAGTGGATTCGAAACCTATGTTGGCTGTGATTCTGATCGAAACCTAGGGGATGTCGCTTGTGTGGGCTGTGGCCAATGTATCGCTATTTGTCCAACCGGCGCCTTGATGGAAGTTGACGATAGAACAAAAGTATATGCAGCATTGGAAGATGAATCGAAATACGTTGTAGCGATAACTGCTCCTGCTGTTCGTGTCGCATTGGGTGAGTCCTTTGGTATGCCGATTGGCACAAATGTACAAGGTAAAATGGTTTCGGCTTTACAACGACTTGGTTTTGATGAAGTATTTGACGTTTCCGTAGGTGCAGACTTTACAGTGATAGAAGAAAGTGCAGAAATTATGCACCGGTTAGAAACAGGAGAAAACCTTCCTATTATGACTTCTTGCTGTGTTAGTTGGGTAAGCTTCTGCGAACAGTATTACCCTGAATTCATCCCGAATCTATCCAGCTGTAAACCCCCGCAGATCATGCTGGGTGCACTTCTAAAAGCATATTATGCTAAGAAAAAAGGCATTGACCCTAAAGATCTCATCGTCGTATCGGTCATGCCATGTACAGGAAAGAAAGAAGAAATTCGACGCGAGCACAATCAAGCGATCCCTGGTGTATTTGATGTTGATATTGTCATCACCACTCGAGAATTAAAACGCATGATTTCAACCGGTGGTATTATCTTCCAAAACCTACCGGATACAGAATTTGATCCAGCTCTTGGCATTTCCACAGGTGCAGGGTATATCTTTGGTACTTCTGGTGGTGTGATGGAAGCGGCGTTACGAACAGTAGCGGAGAAAACGACTGGTAAAACATTAGATAAAGTTGAATTTACAGAATTGCGTGGCATGCAAGGCGTTAAAGAAGCCGAATACGATCTAAACGGCAGAAAAGTAAAAGTTGCGGTCGTATCTGGTCTTAAAAATACAGGGAAGTTGCTGGACAGCATCAAGGCGGGCGAAGTGCAATACGACGTTGTAGAAGTGATGGCGAGTCCGGGCGGTTGTATCGGTGGTGGTGGCCAGCCGATACACGATGGGAATACGATCAACTTTGTCGATGTTAATGGACTTCGTAGTTCGGCATTGTATCAAGGTGCAATTGATTTAACTCCTTCACACAAAGCCCATGAAAGTCCGGTTATAAAAGAAGTTTATGGCGAAGCAATCGGTGAGCCAGGCGGGGAAATTGCTCATAAATGGCTTCATACTAAATATGAAGCACGCCCGGTGAAAAAGTAAGGTTTTGTCATGAGGAGCTGTATCAATGAATGCTGAGGTGTTCATCGATACAGTCTTTTTTTTGTGCCGATCAACGAAGGCATGCTTTTGAATAACAAATTTGCTTTGTACTATTGATAAAACGCGAGAAATGATTGATAATAGAAAGCATAACGATTTGAGGAGTTTTACAATGGACCTAAACGGTGTACTATTACTTAATAAACCACGAGGGATGACCTCCCACGATTGTGTGGTGAAGTTGCGCAGGATCCTTGGTACGAAGCAAGTGGGGCATACAGGGACCTTAGATCCGGACGTGGATGGCGTATTGCCGATTTGTGTGGGATCTGCGACGAAGTTGGTGCAATTTTTGACCGCCGAAACGAAGGAATACATTGGTGAAATAACCATCGGATTTTCAACGACGACGGAAGATGCTTCTGGTGAAATTGTGGATAGAAAACCGATAACCGAACCTATCTCTCAGATGGATATTGGAAAAGCCTTCATTTCCATGCTAGGGCCAAGCATCCAGACGCCGCCCATGTACTCCGCTGTCAAAGTACACGGAAAAAAACTGTACGAATACGCCCGAGCAGGGGAGACAGTCGAGCGTCCGACGCGAGAAGTGATCATTTATGAACTGGAACCACTAAGCAACATCACTTACAACAACGATTGCGCCACTTTCAAATTCAGAATTTGTGGAAGCAAAGGCATCTTCGTACGAACGGTGGCCGTCACCATTGGTGAAAAACTCGGATACCCAGCCCATATGTCAGATTTAACGCGCATTGCATCCGGGGATTTCAAACTGGAAAACTGCGTGACGTTAGAACAAGTGGAAGCGGGAGAATTTCAGCTACTCTCCACCTCTGAGGCGTTAACTAATTTTCCAAGCGTTCAGGTTGACCACTGGGTAGAAAAGTTAATTCGTAACGGAGTTAAACTTCGTCCCGAACAAATTATTCCACCCATGAGAGAAGGTCTGTTTTTGACTTGTAACCAAGCGGGGACACCACTAGCTATTTATGAATGGTGTGAAGCGAAGGAAGCATACGTTTCGGTGCGAGGGCTGTGGTGATAAAGAAGAGTATAGTAAAAGGTACTGTCCTACGTAATTAGTGAGGCGTTTTACTGTCATCAATGGGAAAGGTCATAGAAAGGGCTATTTCAAGCCCACCTATGACCCTTTTCTATCAGTAATCATTGGTAAAAGTCACTACATTATTGATTTTCACCAAATCTGTGGCTTTTTAAGGTCAAAAACGGGGTCGAAAAGTCATTAATTAGCCTGTTTTTGTCAAATCTATGACTTTGGGCATTAGAAAGTGGCTTGAAAGAGTCACTAAATCTTTCATTTCTAGCAAATCTGTGACTTTTAAGCATTAAAAAAGAGCTATCTTGCGGTTTTCTTTAACAAGATAGCTCCTTTTTTATTTGAACTTAATAACAGCTAGTATTGCTATAAATTAATAGCTACACTCTCCACCCTCTGCTTCTATATCAGAGATAAAGCCCTCTGCACTGAAGTCATTAATTCCAGAATCTTGAAGCTCATCTTCAGAGAAAGTCGTTGTCATCCCTAGTACTTCAATTGTGATTTCTACTACGTCTCCACCTTCTACTTCAGCAGTGATGGTGCCTTCGACTCCAGCTTCTTCGATGGTACAAACGATCGTTCGATCATCTGAATCTGACCCGCCACCACAAGCAGCTAATACAAACACCGATAATAAAGCAATTCCAAATAATTTTTTCATGATTTTCTCTCCTTTATGATTCACCTTTCAATTATAGTGGTTTTTTGCCAAAAAGTAAATGAAAAAGATGGCATCTACTAGAGATAGTTAACCATCTTTAAACTTTCCATTTATAAGTTAATTGCACGTTGCTCCATTTTCTTCAGCATCTGCTATAATTTCATCTAGGTCTGTGCTTGGCATTTCAAGAAACGTCATCGCTTGGTCAACATCTAATTCTAAACTTAGGTTCAGGTAATCGCCATCCATTTCGTAAGTTCCACCTAATCCTTCAAACATTCCGATCGCTAGGCTGATTTCTTCTTCGGACATGTTGCTAATGTTTTCTGTGCCTTCGACAACGATCGATGTAATGACACCATCTTCTGAGTGTAAGGTCAGCGAGACGTCTTCGTCTGCGCAAACAACGGTACGGTTCGCTGAGTCGTTATTTGATTCTGTTTCTGTACCCGATCCAGCACAGGCTGCTAATACAAACACCGATAGTAAAATAATGCTTAATAATTTTTTCATGGCTTTCTCTCCCTTGTGTATCACTTTTCAATTATAGTGCATTTTTCTAGAAATGCAAATAGTGTATCACTTTTCTTTCTAGTTTTACCTCATCAGATCTGCCGTAGCATTTAGCCATGCTCCGTAAGGAGGTAATTTTTGATTTTCAACAAAGTTAGTCAAAATATGATGCACCCCATCGTAGTTCATCGCATCAGATATGTACCATAGCTTATCTTGTCCATTTTTATCTTTAACGACGATATCAAGCGTGTATTCAGATGGTAGAGCTAATTTCTTAAAAAGTTTTCTTTTCTTTGGTTGAAGGACGATTTGGATGGCGTCAACGTTACCAATAGGGGGATGAACTTCCACTGAAAGAGATGCCTCTGTTGGTAGTTGTTTTAGCATTTCCACGATCTCAGTTAAACTCGTCACTTTCTTTGCTTCAAATAGTAAAAATCCTTCTTGTGCTGTCGCGCTATACTGATACATTTTCAACGCCTCCATTCGTAAACATTAAATGCCCAAACAACCATGTACTTGGAGTTTAGACACCTCTATAGCAATCATCACAGTAGTCCTTGTGCTTATTCCTTATTAAAGAATAGGACAAAAAAAACATGGCATCAATAGCTACGATACCATGTTGCATTCTCACACGTCTAAATTACAATTTTTCTCTCATTTTTTACAATTTTTTATTCCAAATCGAAACGAATTCAAACGTGCATTTAGCTACAATTCGCACCTTCTGCTTCCATTTCTTCAACAAAGCCATCTGCACTTAAGTCTTCTGCTCCAAAGTCTTGAAGTTGATCACCAGTAAAGGTTAGCGTAATGCCTTCTGCTTCAACGGTTAACTCTACAACTTCGCCCCCTTCAACTTCTGCAGTGATGGTGCCGTCGTCTAATGTGCAAACAACGGTACGATCTTCTGATGCGTTGTCCGACCCGCCACAAGCTGCTAATACAAATAGTGATAAAAGTCCAATTCCAACTAATTTTTTCATCCTCATCTCTCCTCTATTTGAATCTCATTCTCTACACTCTATTTTTTTCGATCTGTAAATATACCTAAAATCGGGCGTGTGAATGAGTGATTTTCTTGTGTACAACGACATATTTCCACTTACATTTTTTTTTTTTTTTGATATAATAGATAGACTTGTAACAAAGTAACATATCGTCTACCTTAATGCCATTCATAGAGAAGTTAGGTGTGTCAGCACCATAATTGAGCATGATAGGCATAATGTAGCGATGTAATTCCGAGAAGTGGAGGTGATGCGGCATGGCAGGTCGCAAAGAAGAGAATTTGAAAGATTTGACGCTATTAGGGTCGCAAGGGGTTAACTATCCAACAACGTATGCACCAGAGGTGTTAGAGACGTTTGAGAACAAGCATCCAGGAAATGATTATTTTGTGAAGTTTAACTGTCCAGAGTTTACAAGCTTGTGTCCCATTACCAATCAGCCGGATTTTGCTAAAATTTATATTTCTTATATTCCGGATGCGTTGATGGTGGAAAGTAAATCGTTGAAGTTGTATTTGTTCAGCTTTAGAAATCACGGCGATTTTCATGAAGATTGTATCAACATCATTATGAAAGATTTGGTTAAGCTAATGAATCCAAGGTATTTGGAAGTATGGGGTAAATTCACACCGCGAGGCGGGATTTCCATTGACCCTTATGCGAATTATGGTCGCCCCCAAACAAAATACGAGGAAATGGCTAATTACCGATTGATGAATCACGACCTTAACCCGGAAGACATCGATAACCGATAGGGTCGAAAATTTAAATAGAGGTGAAGAGATGGAAACCGGATTTCACATTTCTTATACGCTAGATGTCCTTTCTTTTATTGGGCTGATGCTAGATGAAAGCGAAGATATTCATAGTGAAGATATTGATAGATTTAAACCGATGTTAGGAACGGTTAGTGATAAGTATTTAAAAAAACTAGGTAGAATTTACGACGAGACACCAAAACTCATTCCGTATTTAATTACCATTTTAATTTCTAATCACAACCTACACATTTTAAGGACGTCTCAACTACTAGGAGCGCCAAATCAACTGATTGATAATTTTAAGAAATCAGCGCATTATAAAGAATCGAGTGCTAGCTTAAGGCGGTTTATCAAGTATGACTTTAAAAGAAGTGTCGCTTATATGAAGACCATTACCGTGGATTTAGAGCGATTGGGCTTCAAGTCTTTTTGGCTCGAAGAAAAACTACCTCTACTGAAACAGCGTGCCACGTTTTACGAGGGAAATTCAGTTTGGTTAGGCATTGTTAAATATGCCAATAGTTGGACCTTAAATCATAAAATTCCAACAGAAGCGGAATGGTACATTTTAACTTATAATCGAGAGCTTTTCACAACGCTTTTTGACCGATTTAACTTGGTTGATCTGGAAGTGGAGGATGACTTTTTTGAACAAGTGGTCACTTATTCTTTGAGAGAAGAAAGGTATGTAAAACTGACTAAAACCTTGAAGCCAACACCCCAATTGAAGCAAGAGTTTAAAGGTCACACCACTCGAAAGTCTTATGGAAAGGTAGCTAAATATGTCGAAATGTGTTTGAAGCTTGCGCTAAAAGCTTACTTGCTCAACCACCTAAAGGAAGAAAGGGAAGACCATTTGGAAATTCCAACTGGCTATCCGTTTGCTACTGAATTGTATAGCTATCTACACGATCATCCAAGAACGGAAGAGGAAACGTTGAAAAACTATATTTTACACATGATGAAACATTTTTCGAAATAGTACGAACGAAAAGGAAGATAACCATGGGAAAGAAATTGATTGATGCCTTAGATGCGATGGGGATGGGAGTTCTAGCAACTCTAATTGTCGGAACGATACTACGTCAAATTGCAACGCTAATGGGGGATGCAGGGGATCTTTTATTCACAGTTGGAAGTTATGCTCAAGGCTTAATGGCAGTCGGTGTGGGAGTTGGAGTGGCGACGGCCCTTGGGGCGAAACCTACGGTGATTTATGCCACGGTGGTGACTTCTATGATGGGGGCAGGAGCTATTCGCTTGGTCGATGGCAGCTTAGCTTTATCCATTGGTGACCCTGCAGGAGCGTTTATTACGGCCCTTGCTACGGTAGTATTGGGGAACTTAATTGCCGGGAGAACAAAAATTGATATTTTACTGGTACCGGGGGTTTGTCTTATTTTTGGCGCCCTTGTTGCTGTGACGGTGGCACCCATTGTCACACAAGTCACTGGTTGGATTGGGATGGCAGTCAACACCGCAACGACCATGCATCCGCTCTTGATGGGGATGATCGTTGCTACCATTTTCTGTTTTATTTTGCTGTCACCACTGTCCTCGTCTGCATTGGCGATTGGGTTGGGACTTTCTGGTATTGCAGCAGGAGCGGCATTAGCAGGAACGGCTAGCTGTATGGTTGGATTTGCCTTGATTTCTTATAAGGATAACGGGATTGGCGGTTTGATCTCACAAGGGATTGGGACAGCAAAAATTCAGTTTGGTAACTTTATGAAAAATCCGGCTATTTTTATCCCTGCTTTTATGGCTGCTCTAGTGACAGGACCGCTTGCTACCGTTGTCTTTCAAATGGAAACCAATTCATTGGGTGCTGGTATGGGAACCAGCGGCTTGGTAGGTCAAATTCAAACCCTATATGTGATGGGAAGTGGTGCTTTGTGGATGATTATTTTGGTGCAGGTGGTCATCCCAGCCGTTATTAGTTTAGTTGTGTGGAAATTTTTACGTAAAAAACGCCTCATAAAAGATGGTGACATGACGCTCCCAATAGGGTAAAATAGAAATGTAAGATGGAAGCACTATTTAAATTCAGAAGGAGATGTAATAATATGATAAACAAAGAACGCTTAGTAGAAGAATTCTTGAAGTTAGTTCGAATCGATTCAGAGTCAGGAAACGAAGGTGAAATTGCTGGTTATTTAGTAAATAAATTTACTGAACTAGGGCTTGAGGCAAAAGAAGACGATACGAAAGCCAAAACAGAAATGGGCTCAGGAAATGTGATCGCTCGCTTAAAAGGAAACAAAGAAGCAGATCCGATTCTGTTTACTTGTCACATGGATACGGTGACACCAGGTAACGGGATTAAGCCGGTTATTAACGGCGACATTATTGAAACGGACAAGACAACGGTTTTAGGGGCAGATGATAAAGCTGGGATTGCTGCCTTAATTGAAGTCATGCACCTTGTAAAGGAAAAGGGACTGGAGCATGGAGATATCGAGCTTGTTTTGACCACTGGTGAAGAAGTTGGATTAATTGGTTCTTCGGCAGTTGATATGAAAACCTTAAATGCGAAATACGGCTTTGCCCTTGATAGCGGTGGTCCAGTTGGAGAAATCATCGTTGCCAGCCCAGACCATGCCAAAATCAACGCTAAAATTCACGGGGTTGCAGCTCACGCTGGTGTCGCTCCAGAACAAGGAGTTTCAGCCATCGAAATTGCATCAAAGGCGATTGCTAATATGCCACTTGGACGAATGGACGAAGAATTAACGGCGAACATTGGTACCATTAAAGGTGGAGAGCGCACGAACATTGTCTGCGATTTAGTTGAAATTACAGGTGAAGCGCGTGCCATTACTAGGTCAAAGCTTGAAAATCAAATGGCGACCATGACAAAAGCTCTTGAAGATGCGGCAAGTGAAATGGGCGGTCGTGTAGAGATTGAAGTAAAATACGAAGACGTTGGTTACAAATTAATGGAAGACGATCGTGTGATTCAGGTTGCTAAGAAAGTAATGGCTAACATTGGTAGAACGCCTAACCTAACGGCAACCGGTGGAGGAAGCGATGCGAACATCTTCACGATTGGTGGCGTTCCAACTGCTAACTTAGGCGTAGGATATTTAGAAATCCACTCTAAAAATGAGAAAATGCCGATAACGGAATTAGTTAAAATTACAGAAGCTGTGGCAGAGATTATTAAAGTCGTTGCAGAGTAAAAAAAGATGGCCTGTGCCATCTTTTTTTGATCTTTCCCTAATATGTCCATTTTTTTTGGAATCTGGGGAAATTTTCCCCTGTTTCTTCTTATATGAGCGATTCTAGGGTGAAAATTATCCAGACTACCCGAATTTTCGAGCTAAATGTGTAAAAATTACCCAGACGGCCTTGATTTTGATAGTAAATGTGTAAAAATCACTCCGGCAGTCTTGGCTTTGACACTGAATAGAGATTAAAACACCTAAACTACCCGGATTTTCGTGCTAAATGGGGAGGCAAACTCCCTAGACACCCCTGATTTTGGCACTGAATGGGGAGGCAAGCTCCCTATAAAGGGGATATATCCAATAAAATGGGGAGACACTTCTCCTAATACCCCCAATCTCCTTCGACAATAATGACCTTAATCCGATCTTTGATAAATTGCCCCGTAATCAGGACATGAGCGTTACAAATGCGCTCTGGGTGTTGGCAATCAGTACAACGACCGAGTTTGACACAGGGAGTGTTTTTACCTAGTCGCACCGTATCAAGTGGTGCAGCAATTTGCCGGGTCCGTTCTATCGCGGCCGCTTCGTCAGTAACGATTTTATTCACACCAACGACAACGATCACTTGCTTAGGTCCGTAAATCATCGGAGCCACACGACTTCCATTTCCATCGATGTTGAAAATTTTACCATCCATAGAAACGGCACTGGTTCCAGTGATAAAGGTATGAGCGGCAAAATTTTTGATGTATAGCTCCCGCTTCTCCGCCGACGTGATACCAGGTTTAAATTTGTCGTGGAAAACATAGTTGCCACTCCGTAAAAATTCGAACACACCAAGGTTTTCGAGCGTCACTGAATCACCGCTACCAACGGTGGCTTGTTCCGGAATGAGCTGTTCGATCAAGGCTAGCAGCTCCTCTTTATTTCGAGCGTAATGGCCTGCCATGTTGTTTTTCTGTAGCCCTTGAATGGTCTTTTCAATTTGCGACGTCATGTACATCGACTCCTTTTTGTTTTCGGTGCCTGTTATTATACAGCGTCACCAAACCTGATGCAATAGACGAACTTCGAGTGTGGTTAACAAAAGTGACAAATGATACCTACTGCATCAGAGACATGTGCGTTATAATAAATCCATAGTTAGCCGGTTAAAATAAGCAAAGACTTGGAGGAATTAGTCATGTTAGCAAGTATGAAAAATATTATTAAACGTTATGGCGATCAAACGGTC